>Ga0209054_1000488_pt1 | contig 26278 bp, 21 predicted proteins | sample SaaInlV_DNA_200m_FD_184689 | JGI IMG/M metagenome (GOLD analysis project Ga0209054, IMG submission 184689) | Marine microbial communities from expanding oxygen minimum zones in the Saanich Inlet - SI075_LV_DNA_200m (SPAdes) (version 2) | ecosystem: Environmental > Aquatic > Marine > Unclassified... | reverse complement strand
TATAGCAAAAGTGGTGTAGGTGTAGATGCTGATCAGCAAACCATTACCTTTGATGAGGACTTTTAAAAATTATATCATAAATAAAATATAAATATGTGATATTTATATTTTATAAAAATTATTTGTATAATATTTTATACTTTGGTCCATAGGTCGTCGACCAGTCCATATTTTAGACAGGTGTCAGCGTCCCACCACAAATCGTGCTTTAGAATTTCATTGAGTTCTTTCTTGGGTATATTAGAGTGTTCTTTGTAGATGGTTCTAATTTGTTCCATGAGGCGTTTATTATTGGCAAAGTCGTCTTCCAATTCGCACATTTTACCCCATGATCCAGCGGATAATTGATGAACCAGCATATATGAATTGGGTCGCATGAATCGTTGTTTTCCGACAACACTCATCAAGGTTCCAGCGGACGCGGAAGCACCATCAATAATGGTGATTACATCAACTTGACAAGCTAAGATAACATCAATCGCAGTAAACGCGGCAAAGACCGACCCGCCAAAAGAACTGATATGTAAATAGATAGGAATTGGGTCAATGCACAAGGTATTCGCCAGAGCCATATTGTCTTGTTCTACTTCACGGATAAGCGTGGTTAGAGCGAATATGGAATTGCGAGTGACTTCGGAGTAAAAATAAATGTGATTATTCACCTTTGTTATTTTTTGATTATCTTTGTCAATAGCGCATGTTTTAACTTTTTTTTCAGATTCTTCCTTTTCCTCAGCCTCTTCTTTCTTTCCCTTGATTAAGAATACATCCCTTGCACGATGTGAATACCGCGACGACATTATACCTATTATTAGCGCGTCTGTTTATATTGTAATAATATAAATTGTAAAAATAAAAAATTGATTTTGAATAATTACATTTAATTATTCCAAATACTTAAACTGTAACTGACCTATAATGTCGACAAGTGATATGGAGCCAATGGACTATGAGGAGGTAGATACTCTTATTGAAACTATGCGTTCACAGAATGAAATGAATGATTATGTGTTTCATGATATTTTGCCGGATTTTGTAGTACAAGCTCGTAAAAAGGGGTTGTCATTGGACGCACGTTATTTTCCAAATGATAATTATAATATCAGCGGTGATGATATACTGGAACCTTGTGCGATTGATATTTCAGCAGACGTGGCACTGTTGGAAAACATGAGAGGAAGATGTATGGATATAGAACAGGAATTACATGAATTAGAAAATGCTTCTGAAAAGGACAATGAATGTCCTGTATGTATGGAGGATATTACTGGTAAAAGTTATTTTACAGGTAAATGTGGGCATAAATTTTGTTCACCTTGTATAGTTGAGAACATGTGTGTAAATAAGCACACAGGTAATAAATGTCCGATGTGTAGGCAAACTTTCATGTAATGCTTAATAAATAATTTAAATAAATATAATAAAAATCTTTTTTATTGTCATAATTTATATAAGTACAAATCAATATGTCAGATAGCGATAATAATATACTCATAACTACATTAAAAAAAATTTGTTTATTACCGGAACCAAGATGGTCAAAATTATTGGGCGTTCCTAATCAATATCATGATCCTTGGCCAGTGACCCTTTCTAAGAAAAATGTGCCAGAATTTGACAGTGAAGCGTTTGAAAAATATTACGACCATAATTTTGTGTATGATAAGTTATGGATAGCGGAAAGTCAAGGAATAATGTGTGGTAAATTAGAGACATTAGTAAAAAATCCACAAAAATATTTGGAATATCCTATTTTTATCAAACCGCGATGGGGACATAAAAGTGCATCCAGTAAAAATTGCTATAAAATAGATAGCTATGAGGAATTGAGAACATATAGCCATTTAGAAGAAATGATATGGACCGAGTTCATTGACGACCGAGAAGAGATGACAGATTTTTTTGTACATAATGGTCGTATCGTATACTATATTACATATAAATATAGCAAAACTCAAAATGGAGTGGTTGCTGACGAGTGGAAATATGTAAGCAATGCGACCAAGCCGCCAAGTAATATTGTGGAGTGGGTTACTTCGAATATGAAGGGTTTTTCAGGTATTTGTAATGCGCAATATAGAGGTACTAAAATAATAGAAATATCATTGCGTCTTGGTAGAGGAGGCGCGTATATATATAGTACAGACCTTCCTGGTTTGGTCGAGAATATTAACGAATTGGTAATACATAATAAATGGGACTATACTAAAGCAGAGAAATTCAAATTTAGACCTTATTATGCGTTTAAATGTTTTACAACAGTTCCATTGATTTATATTCCTCCTCATTTTATGTTGGAAAATATAATGAAAAATAATAATTGTAAGGAATTTTATGAATATTATTTTGAGCCATCAGGTAAAGATGGATTGGCATTTTATCAGTTTTTAAATGAGGATTTTGAAACAGGTATGATAGTGAAAGAGCAAATAGAAACAATGACGAATCGTATGAATTATTTTTTCTACCTGATGATTTTACTTATAATATTGTTATTATTGTTATGCAATAATTCAATGACACATAAGTTAATTATATTCGTTGTGATTCTATATATGACTCGATTTTTGAATTCAGGTTATTCGATGGTTGGACTAATTAATGCACAGAAGCAAGCGGTATTTGGATAAATCATTACATCTGTGATTTTAAATGGTTAATCTCTTCATACATATCCATAACCACTTTGGATAATAATAATTCGTAATCAGATTTACAAATATCAGGTCCTATTAGGGCATTACGCCTAATATTTTGGTGTCTTTTCACTCGTAGTTGTTCGTACATTTTTCGTTGTTCATTATTACAATTACAGGGTTGACCTATACATTTATTTTCCAAAAATTTAAATAAATTATAATCTTCCATTTCAGTTTTAATTTTATCAATATTTTTTTTCATTTGCGAATTATTTTCATCGCTTTTTTGTTTCATCATAGTCAAATTTTCTATTTGTAATAAATGTTCTTTTATCTTTTCATTTACAAGTTCCATACTATAGACTATACATAATAACAAATATTTATATTCTTTTATAAATATCTATACACATACGGTGATAATATTAAAAATGTAAAAAAAACAATGATATTATTTTTATATTTTATATGAATTTAATTTAATCTTCGGAATTGAATAGACGATTCATGATACGAACTTCAATCTTGTTCTCCTCAGGAAGCAGCAAGCGTTTGATCAATTCATTGTCTCGGAAGCGAACGCTATATGTTTGTTGAATCTTATTTCTACCTACACGACCCATAGCTTGAATACATTTTTCTTGCGTCATTTTTTCACTTAGGTCTTTTCCGATATAGCCATGACAGAACTGATAATTTGTACCATAAATATAGTTGGAGGACGCGATGATCATGAATAATTTTTGTTCTCTGGCTAACTCTTTCATGATTTCAGTATAATCAATACTATTGTGTTCTGTGAATACTCCGATTCCCATTAGTAACAAAATCTTCCAACTATCATTCACGTTATCCAACTCCATAATCTTAATCACATGATGTTCGCTTATATCACATGTAAACGGCGATGTATTCGTTTTTTCTTTATTCCACCTACTAAGATGTTCTTTTCTATTAGGAATGAACATATCATTCAGTTTAATGACCTTTGTAATATTGCGCATTTCGTCAATCTTTCTTCTCAAATTCTTCATCTCAGGTGTAAATCGGTCTTTTGTCATTTTATTGCTATCTTCGCTAATGTCCATTTTATTTAACATATCTTCGAAACTGTGTTCCAATTTTTTCAGCTCTTCATTCAGTTTATTATTGAAAGCGATAGAATCATTTAGATCACTCATTACCTGTTGTGGAATATTGGCGGTTTTAATACACACCTTTGCAACTTTACTAATGTCTTCTGTCAAGAATATACTTGGTCCATCTGTAAGAGTGTGAGCATCTTCTGTAACCATCTTAGTATTCGATGCGTAGTTCTTTTTTTTAAGTGATTGAAAATGCTCGTAAATAGTGTTCCATTGTTCAATATCGATGTTATTTAAGATATCCAAGTAATACATTTTGATATTGGTCATATTAATATCAAACATGGATTCGAAATAGTTAGCTACTCGGTAGCGTTCGTTTGTAATAATACCTTCAGTAACGTTTGCATACATGATAAAATCAATAATACTTTGAAGGTCGAAATACCTAAGCAGTGTCTTATTTTGAATACAATGCTGAACACTACTTACCAATTCTCTGCTTTCTTTCCACAAAAGGTGAGGTAAACAGGTATAACAATCAGCATCTGTAATAGGAATAGACTTTTTACAGTCATGACTTACAATAGAATGTACATCTCCTTCAAATCTGGAACGAAAATCGGAAATAGTTTCATGTATTTCCTCTTCTTTAGGAAGAGTTGCGGATGATAAAACTATATTCCGAATTTGATTTTGTTGCCAATTTCTTTGGATAAGTGAATGAAGTTCATGTTCTTCTTCGTCCATTGAAATAGTAGGTTCATCCCAATAGGTAATAATGTTGTTTGTATCTGGTGTAAATGACATCATATAGTACATAGCCGATATATATGACTTTACATCACAAATCATAATTTCTACTTTATCTCCAACACTGTTATCTACTTTTCGAATGCCACCACTCCTCCAATCTACAGTATAATCTGTTGCCGCATAATAATGGAGACGAATTCCACTTGCGTCATCGCAATTAAACGCGAGTGCTACTTTTTTACCAATAGAAATGGCGGATTTTGCTAATGCCAGACCAACGTGTCTGGCTGCACAAATAAAGATGATTTTGTATTTATTACTGAGTCCGATAGGAGTGAGTGTTTTTCCAGTAGCTGTAGGTGCAATATATAATGTAAGGCGTGCTTCATCTGATGGCTGGTTAAATATCGAGAAGATTCTTCTCTGATGGTCAAATAATTTAATATCGCCATATTTGTTTAGGTATTGGTTACGTTCAATAATATTATAACCATTTTTAATTACATTTAAATAATCAATACCGCCTTGATATTTTGAGAAGATAGAATTGCAATAGTCGGCCAAAACACTATTCTTATTTGTAATATTCATTTGAATCATTTTGAACAAGGTATAGAAATGAGTAACGTAGTTATCATTATTTTTCTGAATAGCATCTGCCATTAAATTAATAATGTCAACTATAATAAATTCATAAATATATTTTTTTTTAGTGTCTAAGGTAGTATTTGAATTTTGAAGTTTCATTCGTGTCATTTTTTTAATGACCATTTTCTTTTCGTTGAACTCGGGTAAAACAAGTCCGATGGTGTTGTTTGCTGTTTGTAAAGCATTAACTAAATAATAATTAAATAGAAATGCGTCAAGGTGTTCAGATTTGTCTATTTTAAGAATAGTGAATAGACTCGGCGTTTTGTTATAATTAATATTAGGGTCAGAGAATCCATTTTTGATAAGAAGCAAAATTTCTTTTTCTTCTTCTGATACTGGGATTTCTATACTTTCCCACTCGAGCTTTGTTAATTTTGACTGGGTGATTTCCATGTTTACCTAAGTATGATTTATTTTACTTAAATAATATTTAATGAATATCAATTTTTTTAGTAAATGCGTTTAATGGTTTATATATTAAAATATCTAATTCTTTTGAAGTGGTTTTAAACATTTCATCGCCATATATATCTTGTAATAATAACCATTCAAACATCCCTCCAGGATAAATATATACATTAGTGAAACCTAATTTGAGAAGCTGATTGTATTTAATATATATAGTTTCATCGCTATAATTCATACCATATATAACGACTAAAATAGATTTGTTATCATTTATAGATTTATTTAGGATAGTTTCTTCATCTGTGTAGTGAAGGGTGTTTATAATTAAACAATGCTGATTCTTATCATTAAGAGTATTTAATAAAATAACATTATTTGGACTATTTGTATTTAACAGATTAATAACGTCCTCATAATTTATTTTAGATAATGACTGATAACTCCCCATTTAATGAATTATGCGTTTATATTTTATATGATTTTTTTGCGAAAAATAATTATATCCAAATATTATATAATATGCCTTTTACTGAGTATTTTTGTGATGGCTTCGATTGCTCCGCCTCCGTTGTAGTGGCTACATTATATAATAGTTTCGGTGATGCTCAAGCAAGTACGGGAGCAGTAACAGATGTGTCTCAATGCTTACTTGAACTTGACCCAATTCTTTTAGATATGAATGAATTTAGAGAATTATTTTATCCTTCAGCAAGTGGTGCGTTTTCGCTTAATACAGGTCTTCGTGGATCTGGGGTAACATCATTCAATGAACAAACTATATCCGACCAAGACGGAACTCATGAGTTTAATTTAATGGATTATATTTTATCAGCATATGAATCTGAATTAAATATACAAAGAAATAACATTGCTCCTTTACATCTAATTCAATTGCAAAAAGATCTTTCACGCTACTTTACTATGTTTGATATTCGTGGTTCAACTTATTCTCTTAAATGGAACGAAGTAGTGTCTGTTTTACAGCAATTAGGTTCTCTTAAGCACCCAGATGAATCATTACTATTCAAGGTTGTGTTTAACTACAAGAACACCTCATTTTCACATACTACTCCTATTCAGGTGGTATTCAACTATAAAGTAGTTAATATGTTCCCTAACTACTGGCAGTTCCGCGGTGGTATTCCTAAACAAAAGATTCATCCCAACAATCCTCTACGTATTACTCCTCAATTTATCAAACGTGCCGATGGCACACTTATTAGTAGCGGTGCTGGATTTCCTGGTAGCAAGCATAATTATTCAATATGGACCCAAGACGCTTTTGGGCAACGTGTTTTAGATGGAAACAGTCAGGAATCTGAATTAATTTCACGTTTTAAGAAAGAACAACGCAAAGAAGCATTAGACGATTTATTTGATTCCATGCTTGAGAAACCGTTATCAGACAATATCATAGATAACTGTTAATAAATTAATGCCTTTATATTAAATATTTAAATTATTAATTAATATAAATGTCAACAAAAAATACAAAAACTCGGTCATTTGTTGAGATAACTACCGATACATATAAGCCAATATCAGTAGAACAAACCTATGGGCTATCCGTTTCATCATTATGCAACGATTTAAAGTGCTATCAAACAAAGAATAGCATAGATAATGATACCGTTGTATTACAATTAGATCCAATTGCTATGTCTTATAATACGTTTAGGTCATTTTTCTATCCTAATGGAAGCAATGCGTTTAACATAAACCCAGCGAAAAAATCGTGTTACCAGATATCATTTAATCAGCAAACGTTTTCAGATAGTGATGGTACACATACGTTCGATTTATTAGACCATATATTATGTGTTTACGAGAATAAATCTAAAATTTCGAGGAATTTAATACCTTCAAAGGACATGATAAAGCTTTCAAAGGAGGTGAATCAATATAAATCATTATTTGATATATGTGGATGTGTTTCATCGCTCAAATGGGCGGATATTATAGATATATTAACTATAAATGGAATGTTACGTGTATTTGACGAAAGTATATGTTTTAAAATTACCGTCAATTATATAAACGAAAAATTATTTAATGAACCAGTAATAATAGACTTTCAATATTTGGTTAATAATATTTATGAAGAAAGTATAATATACCATAAATTATCGTTTACCTATAAATTAGAGAACGCAATGTTTGCAAACGGTACATACAGGATTACCAGTCCAGGAACATATGTACTTACCGAAAACATAATTTTCAATCCAAATAGATATGACAATAATAAGCCACGACCAGACCAAGCAAAAATGTATCCAAAGGCGAATGGATATATATTAGGATTTTTTGCTGCTATTACGGTTGAAACCAAAAATGTTATTATTGATTTAAATGGTTTTTCTATTCAGTTACATAATACTTTCAATTTACGTCAACGTTTTTGTGCACTAATTGAATTAGCCAGTTCACCATTCATACCCAAACAAGGTCCTGCTGATTTTGGGTCTTCAATAACACCTGCTTCCAATGTTATTATTAAAAATGGAACTCTGGGACAAGTGTCGCATCATGGAATTCATGGAAATGGATGTAATAATATCCGTATAGAAAATATTGAATTTAAAAATTTTGAGGTGGCGGCAGTATCTATTAATGGTGGCGTGAATATTACAGTAAATAACTGCCGTGTATTACATATCAATCAAAATATTGAGGTGTTGTCCACCTATTCACACGCAAAGTTTGGTTTACCCAAGTTAATAGCAATAAATAAACAATCAGATACAGAATTGTTTTTACATACTCATTATGGTGAGATTTCTCTACTCCAAATACAAGAAGACTTGGAAAATGCCATATCTAAATTTGAAAGTTATACCGAAATGAATTTTCCTACGACAGACAGTATATTCCATAATAAAAGTGGACTATGCGATGGAAATGTATATGGTATGGTATTTAATTCATTAGGTGTTGTTATTGGCGATTTTAAACCTATGCGTGATAATAAAACTATTGGTAATCAAAATATTACAATCAAGAATACCACTATTGAAAACATTATTTCGGATGCAACTGAAGTAGCTTCATTGTATAATAAATTAGATAGTAATTCAGTCAGTGGATATGGAGGAGCATTTGGCGGACCTGCTGGAGATGTATTTAGTTTTTTAGATAATATTAATGAACATGGGTACTATAAGGGAACTATTGTTGGAAATCTCCAAATGGCTATATGTAATTATGGTGTTGGTGCAACGAAAGGGACCGGAAGTATACCCGATACGTTATGTAAGGAATGGATTTTCAATAGAAGAAACATTATGGAGTATGTTGCGGTTAATAAACATGATACTAATAAGTTATATGCTGTAAATAGAGACAAAGATTCTATGAACCACTCTATGAAAGGCAATATTGGATTATTTATTTCACAAGGAGAGAAAGTGCTTATAGAGAATGTGCGTATATGTAACGTAGAAAATAAAAGCACTAAGGATAAAAGAACAATGTCAACAGAAGCATTTGGTATTGCTATTGTAGGCAGTAAAAATGTTACAATCTCAGATGATACTGTCGTGAAAGATATAAAGACTTCGTTTGGGGAAGGACATTATATTCGTTATATTAATATGTAAACTGTAAAAACTAATCATATATAAATATGGGATAATTATTATATATATTATTATTAATATGATTTATATCGCTCATAGGGGATATACAGAAAATTATCCTGATAACTCACTACATGCGTTTAAGGAAGCCATTTATCATGGGTTTCAAATGATTGAAATGGATATTCAAATCTGTAAAACTCGTGAAATAGTTATTTACCACGATGTTTTCATAGATAATAAGTATATTTGTAATATGACATATGATGAATTGAAACCATATAATATTGTAACATTGGCTGATTTTTATAAGGAGATTGATTCTTCAACGATAAGTATTTATTTAGATTTGAAAGGTGGTACCGACCTAATCGAATCATTAATTGGTTTTTTTCTCAGAGAGAACATAGACACATCTAATATTTATATGGCCAGTTTTAATTTCAAACATTTATTTTTACTATCATTTTACCAAAATAATTTGAATCGACTCGACTATAAAATTGGGGCAATTACCAGTAATATATTTGACCATCACGAGTGTGATGATTTATTCAATACATTGAATTTTGTTTGTATAGAGTGGAGTATGCTTGATGTCGAAATGTTATACTGGTGTCGACAAAAGGGTATACAGATTTTCACATATACTTGCAAAAATAGACATTCATATGAATGTATTATGAATTATGATGTAGATGGTATTGTAAGTGATATATTATTACCACCATTGAATCTATGAATGAAAATCGTATGTATCATTATGATAATATATACGATTTAGTCAGCTTGTTACTACTAATTAAATTTAACTACAATTTCCACGTCCTCTTTTTTGATGCTTTTCACCGCTGAAATACTAAGTTCCTCGCGTTTTTTGCGCGTTTTATTTGAACCGGTTATTTCCTTGTTCTTGGCTGTACTATTACGATGATTCATATCAGCTTCAATCTGTTCATAATTATCTTCAATATATTTGACAACGTCGTTTTCCAAAGCCCATCTGAAAAAATTTAATTGTCCGATGGTAGTTTGGATGGAGGTATTATCTTTATATGGAATTGTGATTCTATCCCAACGACAAAATGGGTCAAATCGTTTTTTACTGTATGCTTTTAATTTCAGTTTATAGTCAAAATACACTTTGAATCTGATTTTATCATTATTTTTCTCAATACTATATACCGTATAATTTTTTTTAGCATAATTTGTAGCAAACCAATCTACGATGCGCAGTGATATTTTAGATTCACCATTAATGATCTGCAACATATATTGTAATTTGTTGTCATCATCATAAAACTGAAGTAAATTATTCAATAACAACTCATTTTGCGTTGTATAACTTTTAGACATCTTATTAAAATAAGTATCTTAATTTTTAAGTTGTTTTATTCAATAATGCTGATTAATCTGTATATATTATTATTATAAATAATAAAAGTATAGCGTATTATATAATTAATGGGTTCAGAAATTTATTTTAACGATTCAAATATGGACTATATAGAATCAAATATTTTAGGGCACGAATTTATACATGATTTCTCTATTGGAATAGTAGACCGCCTTGAAAAACTTAATACCCGTATTAAAAAACTGAATAAAACTATAAAGTCGTCATTTGAACAATATGTTAGTACAGCATCAGCGGGAGGTGGTGAAAAAGACAATATAAATTTACATACGTTGTTTGTAATAGATGATAATATTATACATATATGTACTGATATTATACGTATTTTGATAAATGAGCAAATTATACATGTAAACAAGGATAAGGTTAAAAAGGATGTATCTTTACCCAAAGATGATATTATATTATTAAATGATTTGTTGTCAAGTATTCAAGGATTTAGGTCTGAACTAATTGAACTGATTGATACTGATATTGAAATATCCACAATAGAGGCACAATTAGAATCATATCAATCCAGGTTTGATATATTAATTCAACCTCTTGATGATACACATAGTGATTATATATTTGGTAAATTATTAAAGAGCGCTGACGAAACAATTGAAATTCCTGAATTAACTGTATCCTATAATCGTTCCTTCAATGAACAAATGGAATATGAAAATGTATTTATAGGAAAAGGTCGTCGCAACAAATTACAAACCAGAGAATTAACGCGAATCAAAAATCAAGTAAGCAGTTTTATTCATATATTAGATGTTCATAATTTTGGACCTATCAGCAATTATAATTCTGATAAAATTTCGGATTTTTTTCATAATCATACAAGCAACGGAAAATCATTCAGACAAACAGATAGAACGAACAAAAAATTATTTACCTACATGACAGATGATACTTTAATTTCCAAACGAAATATGTTTATGCGCATCTATAATAAAGCACGAATTCAAAAAATACTTATCCACTTTAACTTGTTAAAATCTGTGCGAAAAAGTTGCAATTTCCGTATAGAAAATATTTCAGATAACATTCATAACGAAGAACATATACCGGTAGAAAATATACAACTTATTGTTAAACGAGAATCTAAACATGAAGACGACAATGAAATAGTATACGATAATGTTGCGGGTCATTTAATGGATACTTTAATTATGAATGACGGTCCATTTATAGATATATTAAGTAAAGATGAAGTACAAAAATACGAAAATATATCTCATGTGTCATTGCTGTTTTTAAATTATTACTATGATGCGTTTATTCAACCGGTGGATAATGAATGGGACCACAGACTTGCACATTGTGCAATGTTAGATACTTGTATCATGGAACATAAAATGAAACTATTTGGTTATATTACTGATAATAAAAGTATGGCAGGTGGATTAAGAAAACCAAATCTTGATATGATGCGCCAATTTGAAAAAAGTGAAGTAGAATATACCAAAGATTCATTACTTGAGTCTAAAAATGTGCCTATAACGATTAATACTATTCAAGAAGAAGATGAAGATAGTACACCTTCTTATGAAATACACCATGAAAATATTTGTTATGCTTTTCATGCGTGTATACAAACAAATAAGAACGAGACGGTTGCTAAGTTGTATGATCTATATAGTAAATTATATTTCATTTACTATGATTTGATGAAAGATAGAATGCATCCTATGGATATAATAAATTCGAAACAAATCGAATTCTTATTAAAGTTGGGATTTATTAATGAATTTAAACAGAATGATTATATTCTCTCTACTATGGAATGTGTACCTCTATATTCGAATATCCCTTTTACCACAACAAAGAACAAAATGACTGGAGGTTTGAGACGAATATTAACCCGCAATCGAAATATATCATTACGTGAACTGAGGATTATTAGTAGAAGCGACAAAACAGAATTGGTTGAAATGACCAAGATTATTGAAGAAAAAAAGCGGTTGCGTAAAGAATTAAGAAAACGCATAGAACCGAAGGCCATAGAAGAATCGGCAACAGTCGAATCAGTAGTTGAATCAGTAGAAATAGGTATAGATGAAATGAAAGCAGGTCTGAGTGAACAATTTGACGTCCAATTCGAAGAAAAAGACGATGAAGTATTTAAATTAATGTTCGATAGTAATGAATATACACGTATTTTAAACAAAAGTAAAGAATTAACTGGATTGGTATCAGAGACAAAGAATATGCCTGAATATCTGGTTACCGATTTATTCTTGAGAAACTCAGTTGGAGAGAAATATCTTCAGCTCAAACATGTTTTCTATTCATGTGAAGAAAAATACACCACTATGAAAACGATCACATCATTGTCCGAGATTGTAGATGAATTATTGAGTGTGGACGAATATATTAATTTTATCAAGACAGAAGTGTCCATTCCCTATTTGAGACCCCTCTCTACATACATAGAGAAGGTTATATTACCAGATGGGAATGTTGCTACGAATGAGGAATCTATTGTCAATGTTAAGATGACGATGATGCATAATATGTCAGATGTGTTTGTGTATGTGGGTAATATATTATCGCGTATAGACATGTTAGGCGATGTATATAAAACTAAAATTCATGATATGGAACATGAATTAGAAACATTTGGAAAACATATTATTTTCGATTCCATGTTCGAGCTTTTTAATTCGGTTACAAAATCGAAGGGTCGTGTATTAGATTTGGAAGACAGAAAAACTATCAATCATGTAGCTCAAATGATTTCCAGAATAGCTATGAAATATGCAATTGGTAGAGATGGGCATAAATCTATGAAAATGACAAAAGATGAATTAATTTCATATATTTCGAGCGAGAAGAGTGATAGCCCATTGAACAGATTTAATAATGACTTTTTGAAGCTTCAATTAAATATTCTTTCGGTATGGGGACTATATTCAGAAGTTAAATTACTAAGTGAGTTTGATGATAAATCTACAGTACTTTTTCCGGAATTCACATTAGAAAAAGTTCCACACTATAATAATGAGAACTATGATACAAACATTTTGAATGGTTTTTTGAGTATTGTTAGTTCGAATGAAGAGTATAATAATAAACGAATTTATAATGATATGCTACATAAAATAGTATTACATCCGAAATTGATGGACTCAAAATATGTGATTAATAATTCAGCGGATTTGATAAATTCAAAACTATTACAATCAGCAGATAGCGACGAGGACGCAATAAATATCAATTATTTAAAAAGTAAATACTTTTGTCCATTAAGTTCTGTGATTGATGCGCAATCGACATGTAATTTAAACATGGCAATAAATCGTGATGGCGCGGAATTTGGTTCATTTCATGTGAAACTATTAAATAGCAACAAAACTCGTAAATATGAAGTAAAATCAACATATAATGATGAATTGTATAAAACAAAGAGCGATGCTCATTATTTATACTCTGAGAATGAAATAACCTTACAAAAAGAAGATATTTATTTGCATTCCACATTTAATACCTACTTATATAATTTTAAGCATACGGAAGATGATGATGATACACATGAGAAAATGTTAAATAGCATGAAAGGTGCCGAATTATCAGCACGAAATGTATATAAATTACTGATTAGCAAAATAACGAATTTGGTCTGTTATCATTATGATGAGAAAAAATTCATATTGAATGATGTATGGAATACTCTTGAAGTGACTTATTATCAAGATATTCTTCAATTGAGTATGATTAAAAGTGTAGGAGACATATTCCAGGAATTAAACACAGTCACCAAATCTGGAGGATATACCGATGTTAAGAAGGCAGGTAGCACAAATATATACAACGCAAAGTCTTTACATGATTCAAAGTATGACGAATTAGATGGTTCAAAAAAGGTATTGAAATACAGTGCTTCGGGCGATGCCTTGCGAATTGGAGTAATGGGCGATAGACCTTCAGGTACAAGGTTGGCTTTTATTCTTTTGAACGCAACCGGTGAAAGTGAGGTGAATGAATTGTCTTTAGGCGGTTTTGTTTCACCTATGGTTGGATTACCTGTAGAAGAGTTAAAAGACGGTAAGGTAGTAACAAAAACCATACGTCATGTAGAACCTCGAAATACATTATTGATTGGTAGAAATATGGACGAATTGTCTGGTTTAGCATCCGGTGCAAGTGGAGGAAACAGGAAGGATACATCAAATATAATTCAACAAAATCGTAAAACACGTAAGAAGCGCAATTTATGATTCAGTTTTTATTAGAACTAATTGTTTTGTAAAGGTGAAGTGTTCTTTATTGATTCTTCTACGCTGTAAATTACATTTTAAGCAACTTATTACCACATTATCTATGTCATGTCCGATAAAATTATTAATACGATCTAATGTCCATTGATTCATTTGACGCGTTTCATGGTAATCGATTACAACATTGTCTTTACAATAGCAACATTGTAGTTTACTTTCTACGAGTTTTTCTATTACATAGTCTATTGTTACCACAGCGGTTATATTTAATCGTTCTTTCTTAATATCCTGCTGAATATAGCTTTGTATTTTACGATTAATTATTTTGTAGATGTGTTTATATGGGTCAGTATTTTTTATATTGGTATCGTTATCTAAATACATGATGTTTATAATATTCTTTTCCTTAGCATGCTGTATATGTGCTATTTTTATCTCCTCAACCGTTTGTATATCATTTCTTCTGACACTGCTCTTTTTAAATACATTCGTTAAAACTTTGTTTTCTTCCATTGTTATTATATGTTAATAAAAAATGGATTAGAATTATAATATCATAATAATATATAATGGATAAGGAAGAATGCACTGAACTCAAAAATATACAATATCAAACAATGCTTTTAAGTGGTAATAAAATGAAAGAATCCGTTTATGAAAATATGACCAATGATAGAATTGATTCGTTTCTTCAAAAAGAGAAAGAAATGAACCTACATGAATCATGGAACAAATTGGATAGAACTCTTAAAAATAAGAAGCTACTTCAATACAGTGAAAAATATATAGAGACGGAAGAGACTGATGAAATGACAGTGGAACAGCTGTATTCTTTTTTGAAAGGATGTTTGGATAAAAAGCGTTTATTGAATAATAAAGAAGTTGAATACTGTAAAACAGAACAAGACATTTTGAATATTCCAGCATTGCGATATAAAAACAATCGATTTGGACTGGAAAGATGCGATAAGCGAGTATCGACACTTAAATCATTGACGCCTATTAAATCAGGTTCTATTAAGAAATGATAAGTGTAAAAAATTGAATTAAATAAAATATTACATATTCTATTTAAAAAATGACAAACAACGTGATTACGTTAAATAATATTGCTGGATTTATTGTGTCTACCAAAGATTCTGTGGTTCTTGGAAAGAATGATATATTTGATATGATAGAATCCTGTGGAAATCTTATTAGTGATTATATTCACAATGAACCATTATCATTTAGTCGTCCAGATTTTCATGATACCTTAAAAGGCGCGTGTTTTGAATTACTGTCATTCCAATTGAACAATGTAAATATTGTAAATATGACAGACCAATTGGACCGAATCATTGAGCGTGCGCATCAGATTCATTTCACAAAGATTCATCCATTGCGCTCTTATGCATATACTTTTATCCGAAAGGTACCGGATATTTCTAAGATGCATGCTAAAATCGAATACTTACGCAATACTCCTCAGCCGGAACAACGAACGACCGCATGGTACGAATACCGTTATGATTTAATTACCGCAAGTAATGCATGGAAGGCTCTCGATTCTCCAAGTAGTGTCAATAGTCTTATCTATGAAAAGTGTAAACCACTTGATTTACGGAAGCATGATGGTTTAAATACGGAAACTCCTTTTCATTGGGGTCAAAAATATGAGCCTCTTTCGGTCATGATATACGAGGATAAATATAAGACTACAGTGGAAGATTTTGGATGTATTCAGTGTCAAGATAATAAGTTCTTAGGTGCGTCACCAGATGGTATTAATGTAGATAATACTTCAGCAGTCTATGGAAGAATGTTGGAAGTGAAGAATATATTTAATAGGGAAATCAACGGAATTCCTAAGCGCGATTATTGGTGTCAAATGCAAATTCAAATGGGTGTATGTAAATTAAACGAGTGTGATTTCTTAGAGACACGATTTCTCGAATACGAAGACGAAGAAGCATTTGATAATGATGGCACATTTCAACTCACAGACAATGGCGAAATGAAAGGAATTATTTTATACTTTGTAAAAGATGCAAAAGCTATATACGAATATGCCCCAATTCATCTAAGTAAAGATGAATTTAATGATTGGGAAGAAAAAATGATGGATAATCACAGCGATAAAATGTGGGTGAAAAATCTGTATTGGCGTCTTGATCAACTAAGTTGTGTATTGGTATTGCATAATAAAGTATGGTTCAACGCAGCAGTAAAAATTTTCGGAGAGACTTGGAAAATTATCGAGTATGAGCGGATTCATGGATATGAACATAGAGCACCAAACAAGCGTGATAAAAAGGACAAGCCTGGTGAATTATCGAATACTGATAGTGTATCAAAATGTTTAATAAATACGACAAAGGTTCTCCACTTACAAGATGTAATAGATACCAATGATAATAAAAATTTTGCCAATGAGGAATTGAATCCATTGGAAATGAAACCAGTGGAAATGAAACCAGTGGAAATGAAACCAGTGGAAATGAAAGTTGTAAAGATTCGTAGCTTATCTTTAGATGAAACAAAATTAAATATTTAAATTATGTGTTGAATTATATTATATTTTTTATAAACATAATATAATTATGAATCTATCTATAGAAATTCCTGAGGATAAAGAACCAGTAAATATATCGTTAGATGATGCGTTATGTCAGGTAGCGGAAAAGCGAGGAATAACCTCTGATAACTTATATAAAATATATTATGCATCTGAACAGAAAAATATATTTTTTGATGAAAATGATATTGTTAATAAAAGCAAAAGGCGCGAATTTGCAACTTATTATGATAATAAAAACTTAACTACTGCTTCATGTCGTTTTTTATATCATAGCACGGATAATGAATTTACCAAAATATATGTTTTTAGCAATGATTATAAGAAAAACATAGTCATTGCCAAAATTATAGCCGAGATTTATTTTCAACATTATGCCAATGAATTTAGTTCATATGATAAATGTGGGTTTTTTGTACCAAAAATTTATAATTATGGCTTTGTAGAAAATCATGGGTATGAAGAATATCAGGTGTTTTATTTCACAATGGAAAACATAAATGGTATTACTATTAATAATATTCATTCCATAGATAATACACATAATCGCGATCATTTGAAATATATTGATTTAAAATATAAAGCAATTAATATCAATAAATGTTTAAAATGTTCCGGGTTTTTTCATAATGATCTTCATAGTAATAATATTATGATAAGTAAAAAAAGCGATGAACTATTTATAATTGATTATGGCGAATCGTCAAAAAAAGAAAACAATACTAATGGATTTGTGGACTTTCAATATTGTATTGATTATAAAAATGAAAATGTGAATTATTGTTTATAGTATTAATACACTATTTGTTGGCCAACTTTCAACAAATTGTTTTTATGTCTAATTGATTGTACTGAATTGGTCGCAATGAATGAATTAATTTCAGTTAGCCACTGAGATAATATTTCTGGGGATTCGTCACAATCCACATTGCCATCAAGAGTTAACATAGATATGTCTGTATTATTCAGCCATTTTTCGTGATACAGGTGACAAGATTCGAGATATGAGATTGGAATGGTTTCGCCCTGTCGGTTACGCTTAATAACGCGTTCGAACGCAGTCATGGGATCAGTCTTGACATAGATAATATTACTAATGGGCATATCGTCAACAAATTCATCAAACCACTTTTGATAAATTTTATATTCAATTGTGCCAATTCTTTTATCATCAAAAAGCATTTTGGCAAATACATTTGCGTCGGTGTATACACATCGCTCTGTAATAATAACTTTCGCCCCACTTTCGCTGATTGCTTTCTTTAGGATGGAAATGCGAGAAATATATGCCATCATCTGAAAAGAGAATGCGTATTTGTCCTGGTCTTCATAATATTTTTCAAGAATCGTGCAACCATCATCATCTGTAATGGTATTCCACAAATCAACTGGTTCCTGTAGGAAATGAATATCTCCCTTATTCTGATAAATATCCTTCAATCGATCTACTAAGGTAGATTTACCTGACCCGATGTTTCCTTCGACTGAAATAATGATTGGTTGTTCCGTTGTCATATTGTATTAATACATACTTTATTGTTTAAATATTTACTTCAATTTATTTAATAAGTTCGTTAATAAATAAATTCATAGCTATGCGTCTAATTCAGAATTAAAAAAATTTACGCGCCTGCCTGAACCAAACGGAAGTGGTTTGGGACCAGATATTTTTGGTATTTCTTTCTTTTCATATACGTTGCCGCATAGTCCAGGAGGTGAACATCTACCGTTATCAGGCTGTTCCCAATGACGTTTGTTATTAGATTCATTCGACTTCGCAGGAAATACAGGATACTTTTCATATTGTTCGTCCATTGATAAATCAGAAAAGCCTGGATTTTCTTTTGTTTTGTACCATCCTTCTAATGGTAGTGTCGCTTGTGTACAAGGATACCCACCAGGTGATAAGTTTGAAAATGGTTCACTTGTATTGGTGGTCATTAAATAGGACACTAATATAGATGCTCCTATAATAGTTCCTAAAATCAATAATACATTTATAATCATTTGTGTTGTTTTTCCTGACATATATAATTTACTATTATTTAATTATATCGATATTTCTATAATATATCAAAACGCAACCTAAATAATTACAATTAAAATTGATTTTTAATTTTTAATTATTATCTACTTAAAAAAAAGAATGAGTATATCACAATTGAATAAAATTGCTTATCATGCATTTGTAGATGAATATGGGTTATATTTTGATAATGTTAAAAAGGGAAATAAATACTGTTTTATGGAAACCGATGGAACATTGACAGATTTAGGTGCGTGCTTGGTTAAAGAATGTGATTCTAAAATATGTTGGCATGATGGACCTTCTTGGTGGGAAGAATTACAATTTGAAAATACAAGTGAACTACAATATAGATTTCTCAGAGGTGGCAGTGGAACGAGTAATAGTAATCGTCTGCCTATTATAGAAAAAAATGAATAAATTATAAAATTGATACTATTTATTTTTTGTTTTAATAGACAACAACAATAAATAATAATATGGCATTAAAACGAAATCAATTTCCTCACGATCAAGACAATCGCATTCAAAAATTGTATTATGATATAAAAATTCATACCATTTTCAATAGAACAAAATTGCAAAATATTAAAAACAAGTTTTGGAAATATATGAAGTATGTGAACAATAAATATTACACTGATATACAACCAAAATTATTAGAATTAGAAAAAATACGAGATGAAGCATATATGCAATGGCAACGAGCAAAAAGAATATCACTAATACATAATCCTACTCCTGAAAATGTAGACAAACGTCAAGCATTAGTTCCAATATTTCGTAAAGCAGATGAAAACTATAGAGATATGAAATGTAAAGAATGCTTTTATGATGAAGTTAATTGTGATATTAGGGATAAAATATATGAAATAAAAAAACAAGTAAAGAATATTTACAAACATTATAGAAAATGTGCTCATTGCGAAAAAATGGCTATGGTCGCCATATCTGGTTGTAAATCAAAACATAAATTATGTTCTGATTGTAGTGACGATATAACAGAATGTCCTGTATGTGAAGAAGATTTGGGTTTACAACATTGTGATATTTGTTATGAATATAAAAAGGAGTTGGTTGATACTGGTTGTGAAAATAAACATCAAACATGTAAACAATGCTTGGATAAAATAATAAGAAAGAACAATGCTTTCGATCGAGTCGTGTGTCCGTTTTGTCGCGGTTATTGTAGTTATGGTAGTAAAGAACCAGTAGATCCACATCCAGCTTCATATTATCTGATGGATAATGGAGAAGATATAAGAGACTTGTGGCAAGATAGGGCAGACGATATGAGGGAGGGTAGGGATTGGTAGGGATTTAAAATCACTATTCTTCTCCATAGATAATAAATAATTTAAGATGAACTAAAATTATTTATTATCTATGGATTATTTTTTTCGCAATTATTTACATCAACAACGGCCATTTCTACTGATTCGTAAGTATTGTCTCTATTATTTTCAGCTACTACTACTAATTTAGGTGACCAACAACATACTGTAAAGAAGCAACAACAAAAATACGACAGCACAAAATCCATTTTACTTTCACATCCTTGATGACCAATTATAGCACAGATAGGACAGCATAATTTATAACAACAATTAGGGGGGTCATCGTTGGTATTATCTCGACGTTTTCGTCTCCAAGCCCATATGGAAGGAATTGCAAGAAATAAAAAAATACCCACCACAGTAATACTAATCACTGTGGGGTTAGGTTCACAACAATCCGAAAAATCAGATTCGTCCGAACAACACACCAACACACCGTCAAACTCGCACCATTTATCCGTTGTCTGTGAAAAAATCCCACACCTACCATCCCCTATCTTATCCAATCTACACTCGTTTGCGTTATCACAATTTTCATTACAATCACCATTATCATAATTGCATTCAGGACCACTGCACCAATAATTACATGTTCCATCACCTAACTGGGAAGAAGAACAAAACCAATTACTACAAGTTGTACTATCATCATCGCAATCACCACCATCCCAATTACACGCAGCATTATTACACGCAGCATCACATACGGTATCTCCCGGCCAATTATCATAACATCCTGTTGCGCAATCAGCATTAACTATTACCATATTTTGAAACAACAAAACAAGCATATATATAAACAGCATCCTATATACAATTATATATATATTATGGATTAGTCTTTATATACATTTCATTTCCATCTCTTCCGCACGAAATCTATCAGTTCCCGGATTTATAAAGTATGAAATGAAAGTATGTTCAGTATGCGAAGAAGATTTGGGTTTACAATATTGTGCCATTTGTATAGAAAAAACATAAATAATAGAAATGTTTTATAAAATATGATTATTATAGATATTTTTTTATTTGTTTGTTGAAATGGATATTTTTCACACACAAATCGTCATTGTATATGAGTTTATAAAAGCATCGCATACATACCAATATATCAACGAATGCGTTATGTAGACTATTGGGTTCGCTGTTAAACAGGGTTTTGTGTAGTTCTATGAGTTTGGGATATTTGAAATAGATTTCTCCGTAACTATTGACCTGCTCAATCTTACATATTTTTTTCCCATTCTTCATGGTACAATAACTTTGTGGTGTATCGAAACCGAGTTTAATATTGTGTCGAACTCCTTCTACCATTAGCATATTCTTGTCGAATTGTAGATTGTGTGCTACAATAAAATCACATTCATCGAGACATACTTGGAATATTTGTAGGATTTGCTCCATTTTATATCCATGATTATCCACTTTTCTACGAGTGATACCATGAACGTCGATACTTTCCTGTGAAATTTCGACATCTTTAGGTATCTTGATCAAATAATCATCGCTCGCTATAATCTTATTTTTATCAGTATCGTATAGCATATAGCTTAGCTGAACTACATGAGGCCATAGATGTGTTTGGTAAATGGATGGATTATTCTGAGGCAATCCTGTAGTTTCGGTATCAAATACGAGTACTTTCATTGTTATTAGTATTGTAATAATATAATACTAATATTACATCAATTTTATTTTAAATAAATTTGTTCAAATAAACCTTTAAATAAATAGTTGTATATATAAATATATATATATGGTTAAGAGGGTTAAGAGGGTTAAGAAGGTTAAGGTTAAGAAGGATAATGATAAGGATAATGATAATAAGGTTAATAATAATGATAATGATAAGAATTTTGATGGTCATAAAAACATCAGAGAATATAAACAAAAAAGCATTGAATATTGGAAAAATGCTCATGAAGACAAACGCTTTGAAGCCACAGATATAAACTTTGTTGCCGGGGCTGATTCTATTCATGATTTCAATGGTAGTCGTATCAGAGGCACAGACTATCAAAATGCTACATCGTATTATTTAGCTGCGAATTTATATGAATTTTCTAATAAATTAAACGATAAGTATAAGTATAAGCATTATACTCATATAAATGATACCGCAACAAAAGAAACTGATTCCAGATTAAGTGAATGGGTAAAAAACTCGTTTGGTAAAAAAAGAGCTATTAATCCTACAGGAGGTTCAGTTGAGCCGGATACAGAGGATTATTTTCAACAAAAATATTCTTCTCAGTTGTATACCGACAAAAAAATAAAAATTACTTATCGTGAAATAATTGAAGGATTTAAAAAATACAGCGAAAATGGTAAATTAAGTAATCCAGATGCATTAAAAAAACTAATTATTAATGAGTATATGAATAAAGCAAAAAAAAGTGATTATTATTGTATGGACATAGTGTCGAATTATACTGGACAAGACCAGAGTGTTTTTTGGAATTCATTTACACCACAAGATAGAATACATATTGGAATATTCATATTGAATTTTTTTATGATGAATTCAACAAGCGAACCTGGTTTGAATTTTACAACTAATTCCTATATTTCTTTTGACGCGAATTCTCCAGTATTGTCAAAAAGAATATTTACAGATATGGGGAAAACTGTAAATAATTTAGTGACACCCTCCAATTTAGCGGATTCTGCAGGATCAGAGAAACATTTATTAAACGAGAAAGAACAAGGGGAACTAAAAAATCCGAAAGGACCCTCCAGATATACCTATTATTTTCCCGAGCATGTTGATGGAGAAGGAAAATATTATTATACCAGTAATTTATTCACATATAACGACATGGTGATTTACATACAGCGCGATAATCCTAAAACAGAATATAATCATACGAATCGCTATGAGTTTTCTATTAATTTTAAATATGAAAATAAGGAGACAGAAGAGTATACGTTGGATTTTGGTAACGAAAAGTATCATACTGGCCCAAGTGTCTCCTATCTGGGTTCATTGATAAGTAATGATATTGAAAACCAATGGATAGAGAGTCATTGTGTAAATATAGATAAGATAAAGGGCAAACTTACTCTTGCAAATAAAACAAACAATTTTAAATTACTATTTGATATAAAACGTAGTGGTGATTGGGAACAATGTAATGCGTGTTATCATGCAAACACTACTAAATATAAATCGCGGTGCATATTATCAACGGGAGATAGATTATGTTCATTATATTCACGCATAATTAAACAAAATGTGATTTTTAGCAATAATGATACGTTGAGAATGTATAGATTTCCACAATCATTAACAGCCGCAGAGGCTCGTTCCATGTTAGATGAAAAAAATATTGACAAAATTAAATCCACTATTACACATATTACAGCTATAAACGAGCCACTGAAAAAGTATTATGAAAACATACAAAACATGCGTATACCTTTAAATGAAAAGATAGAAGAGATAAGTGATACATCTCCTACAAAATCTACTATGAATAATTCAATCGAGACCTTTTTAACGAAAATAGCCTATATATTATTTGAAATAAATATTAACAAATTGAGCACGTTTGTAGATGACTACGGTAAATATTTGACTGACATTACGTTAATTGAAAAAGCGATTGATACGCCATATACAACCTCCATTACCAAGTTAGGCATGGGTTCATATTTTGCTAATACACCAATACCATTAAAAAGATGGCTAACGACTCACAGAGGCGCGCTAAATTGGTATTATCATACAGAATCATCAGATGCCGACAAAACTGAATTCATTACAAAATTCATAACCAGATATTTACAAAAAGACGAAGGAACATTTTTATCAAAAATTGAACATTTTACCAATACATTTACCAATATGTTTTTAATCACAAATATTTCGACACTTAATCTGAAAAAAAAATTTAAAATTGATAAGGACTCCATCGTTCCTACTCTTGTATTCGGCAGTTATTCGATAGATAATTTATACGCATTAAAAAATAAACTAACAAATATAATCTCGTTTAGAAATAGTGCACGCGGCAAGGTTGTAAATTTGTTAGATGTGATAGGCAATGATTTTTTTGATATTCTTCGTGAGATAAATAGTGAAATAGACAATAATGAAATTATTTTCACTGATAAAGGAGATATCAAAAAAGATATACACCAAAAAATTACAAACGTATTAAATTATATTGATAATAAAGAGGAAGATAAAACAAATAATGATATAATAAAGTGTAAAATATTAGGTGATTTGGACATGTCTAAACTGTCTAAAGCGACATGTGGTCAAGGAGGAGGAGGACCTTACGATAAAACTGGTTTTGTTTCTATCCAAGAATTAAATATAAGCGACTCAGTCGGAATGTTAGATTACAATATTTTTTTGTCATTTTTCACAGATGGGGCAAAAATAATTGAAGATGGTATAAAACCCCAAGAAAGTCCTAATATTGATTTATTTGCGGATTTTATTCCACAAATAGACGAACTTATAAATTATACTACTGATGCTAAGGATGTTGCTGCTAAGGATGTTGTTGCTGCTACGGATGTTGATACGGATGTTGATGCAGCTATTGCTGATGCGGATAACAAGAACATAAAATGGAATATTAAAAATAATTTGAAATATATTTATGATTTATTACCTATTTTATATAATCGTTCCATTATTCATTTCAAAGTATGGGAACATTTCGATACCAAATTTTTTAGCAAAGCACTTTATAGTAATAGCAAAGGAATAATACCTGGCAAAAATTATAAAAAAACGGAAAGCAATCTTACATATATTGTAATACAAAGCGAAAGAGAGGATATATTGTTTGCTCTTAATGAATATAAAATCAAAGGGGGGGAAACAATTGTTCCTGATGGAAAGGAAGATGTATATAATTTAGTTAACGAGTATTTATATAAAGATATAACATTTTCTGAAAGTTTATTTTCATCTATTAGTGATTATGAAAAAGAATTAAATGAACATACATTTACTGGCATGGTTAAAATAGGGTTAATCAAAGGATCAAACGGTCAGATTTATTCTAATACATTGAGCTATGGATTAACAAATTTAATTCAGTCATTAATCGCTACGTTTTCTTTTCTAATTATTATAGATCATTATGATGATGATGTTGCGGTTGATTTAAGTGATATGGATAATTATACAGATAAGGAGAAGAAGGAAAAATTTAAAGTTGTGTTTACACAACTATATGGAAAATATTTATTATTTGAATTTGATCACGCAAAACAACCCAAAGAAAAAACATGTCTTGAACAGATGTCGACTCTTATAAGTTGTTTGCCTGATATAGACATAATACTGGTATATAATGCACTAAAAGAACAATTAAGTTCATACACTCCTTCGGCTCTTTCTGCTGCTGATAAACTCACAAAGCAAAATAAATTTTATAAGTTACTGGCACATATTTATGTGTTTTACAATGATATTAATTGTGAATATATAAAGGTTGTTAAAGATATTCCAAAAAAAAAAATAGCAGCAGAAGTAGCAGAAGTAGCAGAAGGAGTAGTAGAAGGAACCGTAGTCACACCAGTAGTAGAAAAAGAAGATGATGAGGATTGTAGTTGTTTTATTGGCGATGATACTGATGACGCTGCTACTGT
>Ga0209054_1000476_pt1 | contig 26732 bp, 29 predicted proteins | sample SaaInlV_DNA_200m_FD_184689 | JGI IMG/M metagenome (GOLD analysis project Ga0209054, IMG submission 184689) | Marine microbial communities from expanding oxygen minimum zones in the Saanich Inlet - SI075_LV_DNA_200m (SPAdes) (version 2) | ecosystem: Environmental > Aquatic > Marine > Unclassified... | reverse complement strand
ATGGACTTGTTTTTTTGAGCCTGTTTTGGAGTAATTTTTGCAACAAATTGTTCAATATTGGTTACTTTATGGATTTTCATCAATTTTCTTCGTCGCGTTTGATCTCTTCTAGTTCCAATATTTGACGTGGTTCATGAACTACAAGTCCTTGTGCAATTTTCCTTAATTTAGGAATAAGTTTGTGAAATTCTTCTTTTTTGATTACAGTGTTTACACCAAACCAACCGTCCTCACTGAGAGGGCTAATTGTGGGTCTCTTTAAAGAAGGCATTTGTGACAAGAGTTTTTTCAGATTTTTTTCTTCAACATTAAGATAAATGTGTAAATACTTTCTCCCGTTAACTGCACCTCGAATTAGTGTAATCATGTCAAAAATCTTTTCACGTTTTTTAGGATCCTTTAATGATTTTTTATTTACAATCAAGTGAGCAGTGGAAGTTAGAACTTCATCAACAATTTTTAATTTATTTTGTTTTAAAGTTGTTCCAGTTTCAGTAACATCCATTATTGCATCAACATCCTCTGGAGGTTTTGCCTCAGTTGCTCCAAATGATAAATGAATTTGAACATCTTTGTTATTTCCCAATCTCATCCACGGGGTTACAATTAGCGGATCTTTTTTACCATAATACTTTTGATATGATTTTAAACCTTTGATGAATGTGGATGCGGTTCTCAGATATTCAGAAGAAATACGAAGTGTTTTTTTCTTTTTTCCATAATCGGCAATCATTGCATCAAGATTTTTGTAAGTATATTTGTCAGGAAATGCAATTACAAGTCTGATTTTTCCATATTCTAAATCAAGAATGGATTCAACGTCAGAATTAGTTTCTCCAACCCAATCTTTACCAGTAATACCAACGTCATACAGTCCTTCAGATACAAGGGTAGGGATTTCTTGTGGCCGTAACATTTTGACTACAATACTTGGATCGTCAAGATAAACGCGGTATGTTCTACTTTTTCTGTTAACTTTAGTCCATGATTTTTCAAGTAGTTTGAATGTAGCTTCCTCTAAACTTCCTTTAGGTATAGCAAATTTTACATCAGACATTTTCATTAGTTTTCACTTTTTACCTATATAATAGGATGTTTAAATTTGCTGAAGTAATTTTTTAGCGTTATCAAGTGAAATTGATTTTGTTTGAATCATTTGTTCAACAATTTGATCAATTTGTGCAGAAGTTGCTCCTGCTGCTGCTGCAAGGTTTCGTGCATGTAATCGCATATGGCCTTTTTGAATTCCTTCAGTGGAAAGGGCTCTAATTGCACTATAATTTTGAGCTAATCCAGTAGCAGTCATCACGCAGGCAAGTTCTTGTGCAGATTCAACATTGAGTATTTTTGCACAGACCTTAGCTACAGGATGTACGTTGACAATTCCTCCAACAATTCCAACTGAAAGAGGAATTTCTAAAATTCCAACCAAATTTCCATCACTGTCTTTACTCCATTTGCTCAATGATCTATATTTTCCTGAAATTGCAGCATATGCATTTGCAGCAGCCTCAATAGCTCTACTATCCTGCCCTACAGCATTGGCAACAGATATGATTCCATTCATAATTCCTTTGTTATGAGTAACTGCACGGTAAACATCATTATCTGCAAACTCAAATGCCAAGATAATATTATCAACTACATCTTCTCCACCTACAGATTCTTTTTCAAAAATAGCTTTTGCTTTTACCATACGTCTTGTGGAGTAATTTGATAAAATTCTAAGCAATGCCCTACCTCCAGTAATTTTTTCTATAAGGGGAGATACTGCTTCACACATTGTATTTGTAATGTTTGCACCCATTGCATCACCAACATCGATCAATAATTCTACTATCAGCATGTTGCCAGAAGGCGCTTCAATAATCTTACATGAAATTTCTTTGGCGCCTTTATTCATTTTAGATAGAGTGTTACTTTTTGAATTTGCTAATTCTAAAATTTTAATAGTTGAATCTTGAATTTTTTTAATAGCTGAATTCGAATCTACGTTTAAAATTTGAATCTGACCTATACTGTATGATTCATCAGCAGTTACTTCAAATCCACCTTTAATTCGTGCAATTTTAGCACCCTTTGATGCAGCTGCAATTACAGAAGGTTCTTCAATAACCATTGGAACCACGTAATCTTTGCCATTAATTTTAAAATTTGTTGCAACGCCTAAAGGTAGTGAAAAAGTTCCAATTGCGTTTTCTATCATTTTATCTGCTTTGTCAAAAGAAATTCCACCGTCAGTGTTTTCTAAAACATCTAATTCATCTTGAGAAAGATTTGCAAATGCTGCAATTGTATTGAGTCTTTCTTTTCGAGATTTTTCAAAAAATTTGGAAATGGATGAGTCAGGCATTCTATTTCATTATCCTCAATAACCTATCATCTAATCTATCTGGAAAACCTTTCCCGTCAGTATTTGAAGTGATTACGTAGATGCTTCCATCAGATCCCTCCACCACATCGCGAATTCTACCATTTCCACTAAGAATTGATTTTTGTGAGCTTAATCCATCTTCAAAATCAACTTGATAAAGATTAGAGGCCCTCATTGAAGCCATTATGAATTTAGATTCAAAATTAATTCTATCACCAGAATAAAATAAAATTCCTCCAGGCTCTATGCTTGGATCATAACAAATAACGGGATCTTCAAAATTAATGTTTCCAAAACATTGCTGCTCAGGCCACCCATAGTTTTTTCCTGGTTTAATTAAATTAATTTCGTCATTTTTTTCAGGTCCGAATTCTGCTACAAACAAATTATCATCACCATCCCAAGTCATTCCTTGTGTATGTCTATGTCCTAAAGAATAAACAGGTGAATTTGGAAATGGGTTATCGTCAGGTATTGTGCCATCATCATTTAATCTTAAAATTTTTCCAGATAGAGAATTGATATCTTGAGGTAAATGAGATTCATCTGAAACGGTACCAGTACCGACATATAATTTTCCATCAGGTCCGAATTTTAGAAAACCGCCGTTAGTAAAAGAGGAGCCTGGAATTTTGTCTAAAATTATTTCAACGTTTTTTAATTTATTATTTTCTTCAGTAATTTGTAAAATTTTATTCCATAAATTTCCATTTTCTTCATAAGTCAAAAAAACATACAAAAGATGATTATTTGAAAAATTTGGATGAAGTGTAATTCCCAACAATCCCCCATCAAATACATTTACAGTACGAAATGTAGCTAGTGGAGATTCCAACAACACATTATTTTCAATAACTCTAATGTAGCCATCTTTTTCTGTAACAAAAATTCTATTATCAGAAACGGCAATACCGCGAGGCTTATCAAGATTTTCAGCTAGAATAAGTACAGAGTCATTTTCAGAATATGAATTTGGTTGAGGTAATGGAATTGAGGTTTTGTCTGGAGAAGTTAAAATAAATATTGAAAATGCTATAGTGCATGCAATTGCAATAATTTGAATTTTTTTATCCATCAAAAAATAATCTTATCAAATCCTATTAATTACTTTCAAAGATTTGATAAAGCGTATATACCGTTGAACTTTGTTTATGTTCAGCGGGGTGGGGAAGCCAGGTCATCCCGGCGGGCTCATAACCCGCAGTTCAGTAGTTCAAATCTACTCCCCGCTACTTATGTTCTATAAACACGAAACCAGGAAAGTGTTTTATCAAATTTGGAAGCCTTGTTAATTAACCCAGTTCGCTGAAAAGGTCGTGTTAGATGTCGGTGAGCAGAAATTTTAGGAATATACAGTTGTTTTTTGAGTTGTCTGGGAATTTCCATAGTTATTTTTTTAGAGTTCTTTTTTCCACATACTACACACTGGAATCCTTGTTTTTGACCTTTAGATTTCATTTTTTTATTACATTTTTTACAAAGTGGATTAGATGAGATTAAATTTTTTTTAAGATTGAGAATTTTGATAAATTCAAGGTTAATTATTCGTGGAAAATTTTTAGAAGCTTTCCTAACTCCCCCACCAATTGAAATATTATCGCCAATAATTAAATTTGAAGCAATGGTGGAAATTCCTGTTTCCTTATACACAGCACACCAAAATTCATGATTTTTGGAAACAATAGTAAAAAAAACATGACCGCCTTTTACTACTTTTGGAGCACTAGATACAATTCCACTTAGCGTTCCAGAAGCATAGGGTTTCATTGTTTCAAAATTTAATTCATTTTTTAAATGATCACCCGTTCCTTGATTAGATTTAAAAATCATATATCCATCTAATTTTTCATTACTTTTTAGAATTTTAGTTGCATCAACTAATGAACCTACATTTTCTCCACGTATTCCATAAAAAACAGGATCAGGTCCACGAGGGGTAATTAAAACTCGATCTTTTTTTACGTCAAAACTATTGAAGGTGTATGGAAAAGTTTTTTCTTGCATTTCCTTAACACTTTTTACTGAAATTTTTCGTTCTGTTCCAAATTTTATTTTTTTTCTATAACTTAACAACTCCAATGTGTGATCATGAAAATCATATCCAATGGCACTAATTGCTCCAACTAAACCTTGACCATTTCCTTCATAAAAATAATCAAGATTAAATTTTTTAGCTAATTTTTTAGCATCGTTTCTATTAATTAATTGCCATAAAGCTAGATTACTAAATTTTGTAAATTCAGAAGGAATTGAATCACTTTCAAAAAAAACAAGTCCAGGATTTGCTCCATTTTTAATATCAGAGTATTTTGAAACTAAATTCTTAATTTGATTTTTTATTTTAGAAGGATTTCTAGTCTTGATTTTTAATGAAACAGCCCCATTTCCTCGTGTTTTCCACGGAATATTAGGATTAAATCGGATTAATTTTGGAAAATCAAGGAATTCAGTTTTTTGTTTTTGGAGTAAATCAACAATTTTGTAGGCCAGAAATGTCGTACACATTCCAGTAGGTGAATCAGTATCATCAAATCCAATATTTAAAACAGATTCTTCAACCATAATTCATCTAATTAGTTCAGACATTTTTAGTTGTTGTAGATTACAGTTGGTTTAAATTAATAACATTCCATTCTAAGCTAAATTGATAATAATTGATGAAGCAAGAATTTTTAAAGAAATAGATGAAAAGAATCCAGCATCAGTTTCATTGAATGGTCCAGACGGCATGTTGCCGCAAGTTCAAGATATGGCAATTAAAATTTCAACAAAATACGGCATACCAGCATATGTTTTGGCAGATACCACATGGGGAACTTGTGATTTGAATACAACGGGTTCAAAAATATTAGGAGCAGAAATTCAATTTAATATTGGTCATACAATTAATACAGAATCATTAGAAAAAAATTTAGTTTTAATTAATGCTTTTGATGATGTTGGATTCGAGGGAGTTGCAGAAAAATGCACAGATCTTTTAAAAGGAAAATTAATTTCACTAGTTACAGATAGCCAACATCTACACCAAATGGATACAGTTGAGAAAATTTTAACAAAAAATGGAATTAAAGTAAAAATTGGAAAAGGTAAAGGGCAATTAAATGACGGGCAAGTGTTTGGTTGTGAATTTTATCCTGCAACAGAATTAAAAAAAGAGGTTGACGCTTACGTGTTTTTAGGACAAAGTAATTTTCATGCAGCAGGAATTGCATTATCAACAAATTTACCAACATTTGTTTTAGATCCATACTTTAACGAGGTAAGAGAAGTAACAGAATTTGCACGTACTCTAAAAAAGAAAGCAACAATGGCAATATACAAAGCCGCAGAAGCAAATTCATTTGGAATAATTATCGGGTTAAAGGAAGGACAATTATCAAAAGTATTTGGTTTAAAATTTAAAAAAGAATTAGAAAAAGAGGGTAAAAAAGTTCAATTATTTGCCTTGACAGACATCACAAATGACAGGTTAAATAATCTAAGAGGGATTGACGCATTTATTCAAGTTGCATGCCCAAGAATTTCTACAGATAATCAATTCGATAAACCAGTTTTATCAACACCACAGGCAAATGCACTTCTCAAAGTTTTACGAAAAGAAAACATTGACGAATATTTAGAAATTCCGCATTGGTTGTAATTAGGATATTAAATTCTGAAATCTAACATTGCCAGATAAATTTTCAAAGGATTTTGATTTTTTTGCTTTAATTTTGTATTGAATTCCTTGAGAAATGGCATGCTCAAGTAAATCTAACGCATCATCAAAATTAGAAAGCATAGCAAAATTAGATGCTTTATCAAAAAGAACATCGCCATTATCAGGATAATCTTCCAGTATACGATTACAACAATAAATAGATTCATCGAATTTATTCATAGAAAATAAAATACGCTCCTTATGATACAACACAATATTATAATTTGAATTATTTTTTAAAATATCATCACAAATAGATAATGCCTCAATTAAATTTCCTTGTTTGCGGAAAGAAGATATTTTGTTGATTAACACGGATAAATCATCAGGACATATCTCCAAAGCAAGTTCATAGCATTTCATTGCACTGGCAAAATCTTTGAGTTTACTTAGAGCATATCCTTTATTGTTAAGAGAACTGATATGTTTTGGATCGTCATCTAGAATTTTGTCATAATAGGAAATTGCTTGCTGAAATTTTCCTTGTAAAAATAAGCGATTACCTTCATCTAAAATTGAATTTATTTTAGGATCAGTCATAACTAATCAGAATTAGGTTTAATCAGAATTTTGCCAAAAAGACCTTTACCGTTTAGCATTTTATTATGAGCGTTAACTGCGTCATCTAAAGAATATTCAGAATCAATAACGGATTTGATTTTACCTTTTGACATCCAGTAGAAACCCTCTTCTAATTCAGCTCGAGTGCCCTGAGTAGAGCCTAAAATGTTAATTCCTTTAAAGAAAATATGCCGTAAGTCTGTTTTAGCGTCATATCCAGTTGTAGCACCGGTTGTGACAATAGTTCCACCGTAATTTAACAAAGTCAGCTCCTTATTCCAATGCGAACCACCAATGTGCTCAAAAATTACATCAACACCAGGAACGTCACCATTAGGTTTAGGAATTTTTTTTGCAATTGCTCTGACTTCTTTGTGCCAGTCATCTTTTCTGTGGTCAACTGCAAAGTCCGCTCCCAATGAAAGTAATTTGTCTAGTTTGTCTGGACTTGCTGTCGCAATAACAGTACAGCCAAATAATTTTGCAATTTGAATTCCAAAAGTTCCAATTCCAGAACTTCCGCCCATTATCAACACCAGTTGTCCAGGTTGAATTTTAGCTCTACCAACTAGCATGTGCCATGAAGTTAACAAGGTCATTGATGCAGCTGCTGCTTGATCATAGGACACGCCTTCTGGAATTTTAAGTACATTAACTTCAGGCAAATGTGTAAATTGACAGTAACCTCCCCAAAGAGGTCCAGTTTCAAAACCCCAAATTGTTCTTTTTTTACAATCAAATTCTCGTCCACTAGTACAAGATTTACAAACTCTGCATGACATATTTCCATGAGAAACTACTCTATCTCCAACCTTGATATTTTTAACATCGGAACCTATTGCAACAACTTCGCCTGCAGCATCCGTACCAGAAATATGAGGCAAAGGTATTGCCAGTGGTTTACCTCGCATGCCCCAAATATCATCGTAATTTAGTGCTGCAGATATTACTTTGAAGACAACTTCATTAGAACGTGGTTCAGGTTTAGGTATATTTTTAATTTTTAAAATTTTAGAAAAATCGTTATCGATTGTGTATTCATCATATACTAATGCCCTCATGGTTTCTTTCTAGATTTTAGAGATATATGATTTATCAGAATCGTTTAGACCATAAACAATTATAATCATAACAACAGAATTTAGATTATGTCAGATAATTCAGTATTCCCAGGAGATAAAATAGCATCAATTGAGGAATATGAGGCAGGTCACAATACTTTTGATGACGGAGATATGGTTAGAGCAGCAACAATGGGTGAAAAAGATGTGGATAAGGAAACAAGAATAGCAAATGTCAATCATCCAAAACTTCTATCAATTCCAAAAGTAGGAGACGTCATAATTGGAACAGTAGCAGCAGTAATGTCATCAATGATTGCAGTTACAATTGATTACATTAATGGAAAACCAACCACTTCAAAAGTGGAATGTATTTGTGGTACACGAAATATGAGAATAAGAAACGTAGCGCTAGTTAATGATATAGCAACATTAAAAATTGTCGCTCATCTTAATGGAACAATTCATGCAGTTATGGATGAAAAAGAATTAGGAATTATGTTTACAAAATGTAGAAAATGCGGAGGAAAAGTTGTTACAATGCGTGATGCCATTAAATGTACAGATTGTTCATGGATAGATGAAAGAAAACTTTCTTCAAATTTTGGTAAAACTGATTTCGTGCATTTAACAGAATAAAGAAATGACAAGTGTTTCGTTCCAAGGTGAACGAGGGGCATATAGTGAAGCTGCAGCAAAATCTTTTTTTAATAAAAATATCAAAACAATTCCATTTCATACGTTTGCAGAAATTTTACAAAATACATCTAAAAACATAACACAGTATTCAATTTTACCTGTAGAAAATTCATTGGAAGGAAGTGTAGGAGAAAGTTATGATTTATTATATTCAACAGATCTAAATGCAACTGGAGAAACATATCATAAAATTGAACATTGTTTAATTGGAATTGGCAAAATAGAAGAAATAGATACAGTGTATTCACACCCACAGGCTTTAGGTCAATGTAGAAAATTTATTGAAAAAAATAATATGAAAACAATTCCCACATACGATACAGCAGGTAGTGTAAAAATTATTCAAGAATTAAATAAAAATAATTGTGCGTGTATTGCAAGTAAAGAAGCTGCTGCAATTTACAATATGCCCATTATTACTAAAAATATTGCAAATAACCCCAACAACTATACCAGATTTCTAATATTATCTAAAGATGAATCTTTAGAAACGGAAAATGATAAAACTTCAATTATTTTTTCAATAAAACATGAACCAGGTTCACTGTATAGAATCATAGAAAATTTTAATAAAAATAATATTAACTTAACAAAAATAGAATCAAGACCCACAAAATCCAACACGTGGGAATATAATTTCCATGTAGATTTTGAAGGTCATCAAAAAAACAACAACATTTCAGAAATGTTAGATAAAATTAAAAAAGACACACTTTTTATGAAAATTCTGGGATCTTATCCATCTGTAAAATTAGGCTAGAAGCCTTTTGGTTTACGTAATGTAAAACCTAAACTAAATCCCAAGATAACCACTCCAGATGTAATCACCATAAAATCAAATGTAATTCCAAAAGGATCAGGTGTCTGATTGGTATTAGCTATAATTTCTAATTCACTGGCACCCGTATTTTGAATTACAATTATTGTTTGACCATCTTCAGCATGGGTCCAATCTAAAACTAATTCTTTTTTGTAAGAAGTGTTTGGCATGTTTAAGCCATCGCCAGGACTGGTAAGTTTAAGATCAAATGAATCTCCGATAATTGCCATATATTGTGGTGCATCTCGCGGTGCAGGAATTGTAAAGAATTCGGAATCACCGGGAGATATAACAAAATTTTCATTCATAGAAATTGTTGGTGCTAAAGAATTAACTAATGCAAAAGCGCCCAGCCCAATTACAAGGCTGCCAACAACCAATCCAATAACAGTTCTTGCAGCTAACATAATAAAATGACTTTAGATACTGCTTAAAAAATTACCTACATCAAAGAAACATCATGAGGCTGACTTTCTGCAAATCCAGCTCTTGACATTTTTATAAATTCAGCATTTGTTTGCATTTGAGAAATTGTATGTGCACCACAATAGCTCAAACCAGAACGAACACCACCAGTAAGTTGCTTTAGAATGTCTACAACAGATCCTTTGTATGGGACCATTGCTTCAACACCCTCTGCAACATAATCGTTAAGATCATCAAAAGACGTAGAACCGGTTTCTTTAGATTTTCTTCCAATAGAGGCTCCAAGAGAGGCCATTCCACGATATATTTTGAAACGCTTTCCATTCTTTGTTAATACGGTTCCAGGGGATTCATCAGTTCCTCCCAACATACTTCCAACCATAACAGTTGAGGCACCAGCTGCTAATGCTTTTGTAGCATCACCTGAAGTTCTAGTTCCACCATCAGAAATAATTGGAATACCATAATCCCGTCCTACTTTTGCACAATCCATTACTGCTGTTAGTTGAGGAACTCCTGAACCAGTAATTACTCTGGTTATACAAATGGAACCTGAACCAACACCAACTTTTACCGCATCAACTCCTGCTTTCATTAAATCTTCAGCACCTTGAGCAGTTGCAATATTTCCTGCAATTAATTCACAATTAGGGAATGCTTTTTTGATATGTTTTACAGTACTGATTGCATTTTCACTATGACCATGAGCAATATCAACAACTAGAGTATCAGCACCTGCTTCTAAAAGAGATTCACTTCTTTCTAAAAAGTCACCTTTAACCCCAACTGCGGCTCCAACAAGAGGGCGACCTTTACCATCTTTGGACGCATTTGGATAGGCAGCATTATTTGTTATGTCCTTGCTTGTAATCAAGCCTTTTACGAATCCAGATTCGTCAACTAAAGGTAGTTTTTCAATTCTATGTTTATGTAAAAGATCTTTTGCGTCATCAATAGATATGCCATATTTTGCAGTAACAACATCTTTAGTCATTACATCCTGAATAAGATCTTTAGAATTTGCAAATAACAAATCTCTTTCAGTAACAATACCAATTAACTTTGAGCTAGAATCAACGACCAATAATCCAGAAATATCTTTATCGTCAGCATAATCTAATGCAGTTTCAATTGTTTTATCAGCAGTTATAGAATAAGGGTTTTCAATCATTACGCTACCAGATCGTTTTACCTTAAGAACTTCATTTGCTTGTTCTTGAATTGTTAAAAATCTGTGAATTATTCCAATGCCTCCCGCACGTGCAATTGCTACAGCCATGGATGATTCAGTAACAGTATCCATATTGGCACTCACAAAAGGGATGTTTAGAGAAATGTTTCTAGATAATTGAGTTGTTAGACTAGTTTGACTTCTACTTGTTATATCAGAATATTTGGGTACGAGAAGAACGTCGTCAAATGTTAATCCTTCTTTCAATTCCAATGAAACCTTGTTGTAAAAGTAAAATATTGATTATAAGCCTTGTGTTATTTTGATAGTTTTGAAGCAATTGTAATAGCGTCTCTAGTAGCCATTACATTATGAGTACGAATAAGATCGGCTCCATTTAAAACAGATATTGCTTCAGCAGTGATAGATCCAAACAATCGATCAGAAGGATTCTCTTTTTCTAAAATATTACCAATAATGGATTTATTTGAAACGGATATCAAAATAGGATAATTCATTTTAATAGAATTTAGATTTTTAATTACAGATAGATCTCTTTCAACCCAATCAGTTTTAATTTTTGTAAAAAATTCACCTTTCCCTGTTTTTCTAAAAAAACCAATTGCAGGATCTAGTACAATTTTTTTATCAGAAATGTTAGATTTTTTAGCAATTTTTAAGCTATCTCGAAAAAGTTTTTTTGTTGAATTTATAGCACTTCCAGATATGGTTTTAGAATCATATGCACATAAAATTAATGAAGGCTGAAATTTAGAAATTACATCCTTCATTTGTACATCATATTTTAATCCTGAAATATCATTGATTATTTCAACATCATGCTCTAAAGCATTTTTAGCTACACTAGATCTACATGTGTCGACAGATATTGGAAGATTAGTATTATCTTGAATAATTTTTACAGCGTTAAGAATTCTTGTAGATTCTACTTTTTCAGATACACTAGTAGACAAATATGGGGCAGTGGACATTCCCCCTACATCAATAAAGTCTGCACCGTCATTTTCCATTTGAATTACTGTATTTTTGATTTTCATACGAGTAGTATTGATTGATTTTTTGTAAAATGATTCTGGGCTAGTATTCAAGATACCTACAATTCGTACAGGATTACTCCCACCAACAGAAATATTTGCAATTTTTGCCATATAGTTTATCAAAACCTCATACAATTTGAGTGATATGATGATTGTAGGTTGGGAAAAAAGATATTTTTCTATTTTAAAGAAATTAAATTATAGTGAGCAAAAAGATAAGGAATCAGCTTTAATTTTAGATTCAATTTTAAAAAAAACAGATAATGTTAGAAAATTAAAAACGATAATTCAAGATAAAACAGTTTTAGTAATAGGTTCAGGGCCGTCGTTAGGAATTGCTATTCCAAAATTAAAAAAATTAGAAAAAAATATAAAAATTGCAGCTGACAGTTCATTAAAACCACTAATAGATAATGGAATTTTTCCAGACATAGTTGTAACAGATTTAGATGGAGATGAGGATGCAATTAAAAAAATATCAAAGACAAAGTCAATATTAGTAGTACATGCGCATGGAGACAATATAGAAAAATTGCAAATGGTAAAAAAAATGAAAAATTGTATTGGAACAACTCAAACGAATCCATTTAATAAAATTCAAAATTTTGGAGGTTTTACTGATGGAGATAGGGGTGTTTTTTTAGCAAGTCATTTTGATGCCAAAAAAATTATTTTATTTGGAATGGATTTTGGAAATCAAATTGGTAAATTTTCTAATACAAAAAAATCAGATAGAGAGACTAAATTAAAAAAATTACAAATAGGAAGAGATCTTTTAATTTGGCTATCAACAATTACTAAATCAGAATTATTTACCACATCAAAACCAATTGAAGGGTTTAGAAAAATATCATACAAAGAAGTAGATAACATAATTACCTAGAATGCATTTAATACCCATTACAAATTTATTAAATTATGAAATTTTCAGAAGAGCAAGTAAAAAAAATAGTTGCTTTGAGAGAAAATATGCTTCGGCAAATAGACAAAGATCAGGAAGGCATAGAAATGTTGGAAAAAAACATACTAGTATTAGATGAATTTCTAAAAGGATCTAGTTTCACAAAAGCATCTCAATTAAAAACAGAAATTGAGCCTGAGATGATAAAAAATGAGGAGGAGTCAAAACCAGTGGAGGAGTCAATTCCCATTAAAAGAGGGAGTGATGGAAAAACAATTGCTAATGCATATGTTACACCAGATCAAGTTTCAATAATTTTAGATGAACAAATTATGATTAATGTAGATACTCCACCTTTCAAATCATTCTTTTTAGATAGAATTATTGGAGAAATGATAAAGAAAGATTCTGTCGAAGTACAAAATGGAAAAATCCAGAAGGAATCAATAATAGATTACATTATAAATAAAAACGGAGTAGACATCAGAGAGATTATAATTAAGAATTATAGACAAAAAGAAAGAGTGACAGAATTAATCAATACGGCAGGATGGTCATTAACAAGAATGTTGGAAAATATTAGTAAGTGATTATATGGATAAAATTTTAGTTTTAGACTTTGGTTCTCAATACAGTCATTTAATTTGTAGAAGAATTAGAGAATTCTCTGTTTTTGCAGAACTAGTACCATATGATATTACTTATGAAGAAATACAAAAACACAATCCAAAAGGAATAATTTTTTCTGGAGGACCATCTAGTGTGTATAATTCAGAAGCTCCAGTTCCAGAAAATAAAATTTTTAACATGGATTTACCGTTATTAGGAATTTGCTATGGACACCAATTAATTGTAGAAGAATTTGGAGGTAAAGTAAAAAGAGCAAACAAAGAATATGGTTCATCAATTTTAACAATAGATAACGATAGTGACTTACTAAACGGAGTAGGTAAATCAGTTAGAGCATGGATGAGTCACGGTGATGAGGCTGAAGAAATTCCATCAGGATTTAAAATAATAGGCCATACAGAAGGTGCAAAAGCTGCAGCAATTGCATCAGATGAAAAATCAGTTTATGGAATTCAATTCCATCCAGAAGTAGTACACACAGAACAAGGTACACAAATTCTCAAAAATTTTGTACTAAAAGTATGTGGTGCAAAACAAGATTGGACAATGAAAGGTTTTATCGATACAGCAGTAGAAAAAATTTCAAAAATCGAAGGAAATGTCCTCTGCGGAGTTAGCGGAGGAATAGACTCCACAGTTGTAGCATTACTTATTGATAAAGCAATTGGAGATAGACTCAAGTGTGTTTTTGTAGATAATGGTTTGTTACGATTAAACGAAGAAAAAGAAGTGGAAGAGATGTTTAAAGAGAATTTTAAAGTTAATTTTACAGCAGTTAATGCTGGAGAACAATTTCTTGCAAAATTAAAAGGAGTGGAAGATCCAGAAGCAAAAAGAAAAATTGTCGGTGAAGAGTTTATTCATGTTTTTACCAAGTTTGCTGAAAAAGAAGGTCCTTTCAAATGGTTAGCACAAGGAACATTGTATCCAGATATAATTGAAAGTGGGGTTTCAAAAGGTCCAGCAGCTATGATAAAATCTCACCATAATGTAGGAGGATTACCAGATTGGCTTAATTTAGAAATTTTAGAGCCATTAAGAGAACTATACAAAGATGAAGTTAGAGAAATTGCTAAAATTTTAGGTGTGCCTGAAAAACTGTTCATGAGACATCCATTTCCAGGTCCAGGATTATCAGTTAGAATAATTGGCGAAGTCACCCCAACAAAATTAGAAATTTCAAAAGTAGCAAGTAAAATTGTTGAAGATGAATTAATGGAATCTGGTTTTTATACAAAAGTTTGGCAAGCCTATGCAGCAGTAGGCGATGATAAAGCAGTAGGAGTGGTTGGAGATGAGAGAAGATATGGAAACATAGTTATGATTAGAGTTGTGGATTCTATTGACGCAATGACTGCAGATTGGACAAGACTTCCACATGAAGTATTAGAAAAAATGAGTAATAGAATTACAAATGAAATTGAAGATGTAACTTGGGTAACATATACAATTTCGAGTAAACCTCCTGCAACCATTGAACCACAATAGTGAAAAATTATGAATTATCAAAAAATCTGTGATCAAATACTAGAATCTAATGAAAAAATCAGATATGCAGCTGTTTATGATTATGGGGAACTTGTTGACAAAATTAGGCCGGGAATAACATCTCATCTAAGTAGAGAAGAAACGGAAGCATCACTGTCACAAGCAATCTACAGATGGTCAACAAGGAAAAAAACTGCAGATAAAATTGGAACTCCACTTTATGCATTAGCAAAATATGAAAAAATCTATAGAATTACAATACCTATTGGGGGCGCAGGGTTAATTCTGATAACTACAGAATTAGATGCAGATGTTAATAAAATTGTAGATAAATGTCTTGAAATTAGAGACGAACATGTTAAAAATTTATGATTGATATGAATTTCCATGTCTTTGATACGTATGTTAAATCAAACGATGGGCATACAATGCATTTTGATGTAATTACAGACAAAAATGATTCTACGATTGCAATTTCTTTTGCAAAAGAATGGTTAGAATCAATTGGTGAAAAAAATGCAAAAGTAAGTACAGAGGAATGTAAATTCTGTCATTCAGAATCAGTTGCAGAAGATATCGAAATAGAAATTATGACGAATGGGTATTTTATTGTAAAAATGGAAGGATGTCCAAAATAATCAACATAATAGTGCAGCACCAAATACACCTGAAGAATCACCAAGATTATTTTTCAATATTGGCGTCTCAATTATATCTGAAAATACTTTTGAATAAACGGAGTCCTTACCTTCAGTGTATAAGAAATCAACATTAGATAAACCTCCACCAAGTATTATTGCATCAGGATCTAAAATGTCAATTACATTTGCAAGACCATAACCCAAGTTTTCTAAAAATTCATCTTTCCATTTTTTCCCTATATGAGTATCAAAATTACTAATAATTTCAGGCATAGATTGAGTTAATCCAGTTAACTGGTTCCAGCGTTTTTCCAAAGAAGGTCCGCTGATGTATGTTTCCACACATCCAGATTTACCACAATAGCAGGAATTTCCATTGTAATGTAAAGTATGATGTCCCCATTCGCCTGCAATATTGTTTCTACCAGAATGAAGAATACCATTAATTGAAATTCCCCCACCGACACCAGTTCCCATTATCACACCAAAAACTAAATCAAATCCAACACCTGCCCCCATTTGAGATTCAGCAATTGTAAAACAATTGGCATCGTTTTCAATGGAAATATTTTTTTTCAATTTATTTTCTAAATCTATTTTTAGAGATTTACCAATTAAGCACTGAGTATTACTATTTTTAATTAATCCAGTTTGTTTTGAAATTGTCCCAGGACAACAAAGGCCCAAAGAAAAATCAGAAATATTTTGAGATACATCAAAAACTAAAGTTGCAATAGTGTCGATAATTTTATTGTAATTATTTTGAGGAGTAGGTACTCTTTTTCGTTCTAAAACGTTTAGATTTTCATCAAGAACAACGATCTCTGTCTTAGTACCACCTAAATCTACACCAATTTTGTACAACAATAATTTATGAAAGGTAGTATGATTAAGTTTTAACTAAGTTTATCCCATTGGGCCGCCGCCACCTGGACCACCAGATATAGCGATTACATCATCGATTCTAAGAATCATACATGCTGCCTCAGTTGCAGATTTTATAATTTGCTCTTTAACTACAATTGGCTCTAAAACATTAATTGCCATCATATCAGCGATTTTTGTATTTTTAGCATCAATTCCAGTCCATTTTTGACCTTGACTTTGTTTTGATCTTAAGGTAGCCATTGTGTCAATTGGATCCATTCCTGCATTTTCTGCAATAGTTAATGGTATTACCTCTAATGCTTCAGCATATTTTTTAATTGCAAGTTGTTCTCTTCCATCAAAATTATCAGCCCAAGTTTTGAGTTGTGATGCTGCAAATGATTCAGGAGCACCGCCACCGGCAACAATTTCAGGTTTTTCAATTACATCTTTTACTACCATTAAAGAATCATGAATAGAACGATCGACTTCATCAATTACTCTTTGAGTTCCTCCACGAATTAACATGGTAACAGATTGAGGATGCTTACATCCTTCAATGAAAACCCATTTATCAGATTCAACTTTCTTTTGATGAGCCAAATTAGCATGACCAAGATCATTTTCAGACAAATCATCCAAATTACTAATAACACGACCGTCTGTAGCTTTAGAAAGTTTTATCATATCACTTTCTTTAACACGACGAACTGCCATAATACCGTGCTTAGAAAGATAATGTTGGGCAATATCGTCGATTCCTTTTTGGCAAATCAAAACATTAGCACCGACATCATGTAATTTATCAACCATTGTTTTTAGCATTCTATTTTCCTCTTCTAAGAACATCTGCATTTGAGTTGGATCAGTAATTCTAATTTCTGCACTCATCTCTGTTTTTTCAATTTCTAGTGCAGAGTTAATTAGTGCAATTTTTGCAGTTTCTATTCTAGTAGGCATTCCACTATGAACAATTTCTTTATCTAAAACAATGCCTTGTATAATTTGTGTATCGTCAATTGAACCACCTGGTTTCTTTTCAACTTTAATATTTTCAAGATCAACAGAGTACTGGTCACCTTTTTTTGTTGCAATAGCAAGAATTGCATCAACTACAATTTTTGATAAATTAGTACTATCTTCAGAAATTAATTTGGATTGCATACTAGTTGAAGCAATTTTAAGAAGTGATGCTTTATCGTCAGGCTGAATTTTTTTAGATAATTGTGAATAGATTTCTAAAGTTTTTTCAGATGCGGCTTGGAAACCTTCAATGATGGTTGAAGAATGAACATCTTTTTTCAAGAGATCTTCTGCTCTAGCTAATAATGCCCCACCAAATACAACAGAAGAAGTTGTTCCATCGCCTACTTCATTATCAACAGTTTTAGAAATTTCAACAATCATTTTTGCTGCTGGGTGTTGAACATCAATTTCTTTAAGAATGGTAGCACCATCATTTGTAATCGTAACGTCGCCTAGGGAATCAACTAGCATTTTATCTAAACCACGAGGTCCAAGACTGCTTTTTACTAATTGGGCAACCAATTTTGCGGCTGCAATATTATTTTGTTGTGCATCCTTACCTTTTGTTTGTAATGCGCTCTCTTTGAGAACTAAAACTGGTCCATTAGGTCCTTGTTGAATTGATGCCATTTTGATTCATTTTCAAATGTCAAAATCCCCCTTTTTAACATTGCCTAATTAATTGGGGAGATATAAGATCGCTTTTTAACATCAACAATTCCACCTGCAAGGATTCTAACAGACGGTAAAGCTAAGAATGGTAAGAACAAAGGGATCAAATGAGGTCGAGTGAATTTACATCCTAAATCCACAATGGTGTTATTGATCTTTTCAAAATTAGATGAAACAGTTTCAAAAGAATCTGTTGAAATGATTCCTCCAAACTGTAAAGGAAGCGAAGCAAGTATTTTTCCAGATTTTACTACAACTAGTCCACCTTGATTTTTAATTAAATGGTTAGATGCTACGGCCATATCAGAATCATTTGAACCGAGTACAATCAAATTATTTTCATGAAAACTCCATGTCGAAGCAAACGCTCCAATATCAGCACCAAAATTTTCAAGAAATCCAATAGAATGGTTATTCGTTCCATGAATTCTATCAAATGCTGCAACTTTCCAAATATCAGAATCAAGGGATGCAGAAACATGTCCATCTTTGGAATAAAGTTCAGACGAACCTAATTTAGTAATTATTTCATTTTGCATAAAAATTGTATTTGCAACTACACTATTTTTCTTAGATTTAATAAGAAAATCACGTTCAGAGAATTTTTTTAATTTAACAGTTTTTTTAATCCATGGAGAAATAATATTTTTCTTCATCTTGGCAATAAAAACACCATTAGAAACTACAAGTTTACCTCCAACAAAAACATGTTTTGGCTTAAATGATTTTAAATTATCAAAAACTAGAATATCAGCTAATTTTCCAGGCGCAATCCCGCCAAGATCTTTTTCCATATTATAATAATCAAAATTATTCTTAGATGCCATCGTAACTGCATCTATAGGCTCTAAACCAAGTTTAATGGATTCACGTATACAATAATCAATATGGCCAAATTTAGAAATGTCTAACGGATCAAGACCATCAGAACAAAACATCAATCGATTAAGATATGTTCCATGTGACAATACACGTGGAATGATTTCTTTTAAATCACGACGTATAGAACCCTCTCTAATCATTATCCACATTCCAAGACGTAATCGTTCTAACACTTGATCAAAATTAATGGGCTCATGGCAAGAAAGTATTCCAGATGAAACATATGCGTTAAGTTTTTTATCACTTGCCCCAGCAGTATGTCCATTAATTATGCAATCACATTCCAGCATTGTTGAAAGTGACTTCATTGTTTTAGGTTCGCGTAAAATTACTTTAGTCCATGAAAAAACTTCGCCCATGCCAATTACATGTGGATGTTTAATTGCAGATTTCTCTTGAAAAGAAGTTAAAGATTTGGTATTGCTAAATTTTGCATCTACTGGAAGCCCTCCAGGAACTACTTGGAATATTCTAATCGGCAGATCTTCCCCTAGTTTAAGAAATTCTTGAAAACCTCTGTAACCGCCAATACTAACAACGTCAATAGGATCAGAAAACAGTGAGGTTACACCACAAAGAAGAGCTTGTTTTGCAAATTCGGAAGGTAGTACAAATTGATCAATGTGTAAATGAGGGTCAGCAAACCCAGGACTGACAAATTTATCTTTAATATCAATGATTTTTGTTTTTGAGCCTATCGTATGACTAGCGTCAGGACCTACATATGCAATACGATCGTCAATTATTGCGATCTGAATTTTTGGAATAATTTCTCTAGTGTAAACTGAAAGTAAATTGCAATTCTTTAGTATAAGATCAGATTTTTTGTCACCAAGTGCTACTGAATTCAGGGAGTTAATTGACTGTGCTAGGCTTGAATTCATAATTAACAATCAATTTTATGATTATTATAGGTTCAATGCTTAAATTACGGTTGAGAAGGTTTTGTTGATATGAACATTCCAAAAGTGATCAGAAAATTTTGTGCAAAATGTAATGCACATACTGAACAAAAAGTTGGAATTTATAAAGCTGGAAAAAGACGAGGCATGGCAGCAGGTGAACGTCGTCACGCTATACGCAAAAAAGGCTATGGTGGACAAAAATTCCCAAAACTTGCAAAACCAGCCAAAGTTACAAAGAAAGTTACGCCTATTATGACATGTACTGTATGTAAAAAGAAATACAATAAAAAAGGAGTTAGAATTAAGAAATTTGAGTTGGTAGCAGCATGAAGAAAGCACACATAGAAATTCCAAAGCCGTCAAGTAAGTTTCAAAAAGTTAATTGTGAAGAATGTGGCGAATTACAGGTAGTGTATTCTCATGCATCAACAGTAGTTTCATGTAATTCTTGTGGAAATACAATTTCAGAACCAACAGGTTCCAAAGCTAAAATAAATGGCAAAATTTCAGGTAGTGCCGAGTAATTCATAATCCTGCTTTGTGTTTAAATTAAGTGCAACACGTTTGTCATCGATTATAAGATAATTTTCGTCAATATTTTCAGATGAAGAAATTTTATTTGCGTTAACTAAAGAAATTCCAGTGTAATTGCATTTTTGATCGTCACAATGTATAGAATAATTTGACTCTAACCCAAGTTTTGCTAAAAAATTATTAGTTACAAGTATACTTGTCCAAGTTTTTTCAGGATCATAACAATTAACAATTTGTTGTATGATTTCTTTATCTAATAATGGTAAGTCACCAGAAGTGACTAAAACAGAGTCATTAGTAGATTGAAGTACTAAACTCAAATCTTCAACATAACCAACTCCATCAGTATCAAAAATATCAATTTCATTTTGTTCTAACAATTTTTTTGTCATTGGAGAATTAGAACTAGTTAGCGCCAGTATTTTTGAAAAACATTTTGAATCATTTAAAGAATCAACTACATGAAGAATTATTGGTTTTTTATATTTGAGTAATAATTTTTCACCATCTAAATTCATACGCGTACCTTTGCCACCAGCCATAACCAAACCAATCATAGCGATACAAACACCATCAATGATGCTAAACGGGTTAATTCATTAGTCGAGCCAAGAACATCGCCAGTAATTCCACCAAAACTACGGTTGGACATTGCCAAAATTACCAATGTTACAACAATAGTCACACCAAGCATTACAAGTCCAGTAGTTTCACCAAGTAATGCAATAGGAATCATCATAATTATAAAAGATGCCATTAGTTTTTTCTTATCTTTCATAATTTTCATAAAAGGAGAGTTTGAGCCTAGGGATGCTGAATTTCCTAAACTAGATAATAGAACCATTGAGAATTTTGCCAAAATTTCACTAATTAAAATTGCCTTAAACAAATCAAATCCAGTTGTAAGTGAAATTGTAACAACTAATCCAATCAGATACAAAACAATTGCAACTACTCCTGCAGATCCCGTAGAAAGATCCTTCATGGCGTTAAGTTTTTTCTCTTTACTACCTTTTACCATAAGACCATCAGCAAAATCAGCTAACCCATCTGCATGATGAATTCCAGTTATAATTACAATTGATGTGACAACAAGAAAACTAACTATGATTGGATCCAAAAGAAAAGATAACCCAAAACCAAATGAACCAACTAAAATTCCAATAACAATTCCAACAATAGGGAACAGATACATGTATTTTGCAGTTTCATCTAATGTAGAATTTGATGATGATGGTAAGATTGTTAAAAAAGAAAAAATAGATCCAATTTCTTTAAACATAGAGCCACCATCCAGTAAAAGATAAAATCAAAATTATTGGAACTGTGATGATTCCAAAGAAAAGAATTGATGTTAGTTTCATAATCTTAATTGCAGATGAGACATGATATTTGGTAAGAGTAATTTCACCGTCACCCAATTTGTAATGATTAATTTTTTCAAATTTAGTTTCCAAAGCACCAGCTAGTGCTGCCATGGGATATCCAGCATTAGGACTTTCAGTTGTTTTACCATCCCTGACCATTACTTTGTAAGAATTTCTCCAATTATTTTGTAAAATAGCTGCTGAAACAATCATCATTAATCCTGTAAGTCGAGATGGAATATAATTTAAGATTGTGTCACAAGTAGCAGTAAACCACCCTAGATTTCTAAAAATATCATTTTTGTATCCAATCATTGAATCCGCTGTATTGATTACTCGATACACAAATGCTCCCCATAAACCAAAAAAAGCATAGTAAAACATCGGACCAGTAACACCATCAACAGTGTTCTCACTAATGCTTTCTAATACGCCTGAAATTACATGGTTTTTATCCAAATTTGTGGTATTTCTCTTTACAATCATGGACAGGTAATTTCTCGCCATATCTAGATCATTGCTCTCCAAAGATTTCAATACGCTAGTTGCATGTTTTTCCATTCCACGAATAGCAATAGTTGATTTAAGCAGTAATGCTCCAACAATTACAGAAACAATCAGTGAAACATGATCAATAGAAATTAAGGATATTCCAAAATTAAGACTTGATAATAATAAAACAACAATACTAGAAGTAATTAATATAATTAAAGTGCCTCCAATTTTTTCAAATATAGGATTTTGATGTTTTGCAATAGGGGTAAATTTTGCAATCAATGTTCCTATCCAAGCTGTTGGATGATAGCGATTTTGTGGATCTCCAAACACTAAATCAATTAAAATTGCAAAACCAATAACAGATATAGATTCAAGAATCATTGTAACATTTTCTCAATTGAATTAATATCAATATTTGATTCAACGATTTTAGATAATTTATTTAATTCATCGTCAATTTTTGAAATATTTTTTTTGCTCCAAGTGATATGTTTAGGTTTTGCATTAAGAGAATCCTCTTCAGGTAAATTTAATGGCATTAAGGGAATAGTTCCAAAAGTAGGAATTTTTGTAATATTTTTTAATTTTTTAAATCCAGGTTTTAACACATCAATATCACCACGAAATTTATTGAAAATAAATCCCTTGACAAGTTTTTGATATTTTTCATCAATCAAATTCATGGTTCCGACTAAACTTGCAAAAGATCCTCCTCTATCAATGTCAGTTACAAGTAAAACATCGGCGTTTGCTTTTTTAGCAATTTTCATATTTGCAATATCATATTTCTGTAAATTAATTTCTGCAGGAGAACCTGCACCCTCCATAATTACCAGATCAAAGTTTTTCTGTAAAGTTTTTAGAGATTTTGAGGCTATTTTCATCCCTTCAGTATTTACAAATTTTTCATAGTATTCTTGAGCATGCATTTTTTTGAAACGCTTACCGTTCAAATATACAATACTAGAATAATTTCCAACTGGTTTTAATAAAATAGGATTCAGATCAGGCGTGATATTACAACGTGCGCCAAAAGCTTGAATTGCCTGAGCACGAGAAATTTCAAAATCAGGCGTGATATAGGCAAAATTAGACATATTTTGAGATTTAAACGGGGCAACAGTGTATCCTTTATCGGAAAAAATTCTGCACAAGGCTGCAACTAATGTTGTTTTACCAGCACCAGAAGATGTTCCTTGAATCATTAATGATTTCATTTTATTTTCTCCAATGCGTTTACTAATTTTACATTATCTTTGTGAGATTTTATTGCAATTCGAATATAATGATTATCTAAGCCTCTAAAATTTTTACAATCACGAATTAGAAGATTATATTTTAATAATTTTGTTTGTAACTTTGTAGAATCATATTTTGTTTTGATTAAAATAAAATTAGTAGATGAAGGCACACATTCAAATCCGTCTAAATTAGAAATTTTATCTTCTAAGTATTTTGATTCTTTTTGAATTATTATATTAGATTTTTTAAGATGTGTTAAATTTTTAATTACAGCATTTGCTGCATCCTGTGCTAATGAATTTACACTCCACGGAATTTTTATTTTTTGTAAAATTTGAATTATTTCTTTAGAACCACAAGCATACCCAATTCTCAATCCGGGTAAGCCAAATGATTTTGTCAAGGATCTTAAAATAAAAAGATTATCGTATTTTTTTACATAAGACATGACAGATTCATTGGATTTTGGGACCAATTCTATAAAGCACTCGTCAATGAATACAATAGTTTCTAATTTTTTTGCTGCAATAATTATAGACAGTAATTCTTTTTTTGATAATAATTCTCCCGTAGGATTATTAGGATTGCAAAGAAAAATACATCCGTTTTTTGGTATTTTTAAAATGAATGAATTGATATCTGTAGATAAATTTAATGATTTAAAATATGAAATTTTAGAATTGCTTAATTTTACTGCAGTTTCATATTCTTGAAATGTCGGTACATGAATTAACACTTTAGTGGATTTGGATAAAAATGCAAAACAAAAATTATAAAGAATTTCAATTGCGCCGTTTCCAACAATAATGTTTGATTTAGATAAACGCGTATATTTTTCTAAACTTGAAATTACAGTCTCTGAATTTGGATCAGGATAAAATTGAACTTTATCTAGATTTTTTTTAATTATCAATTTAACAGATCGAGGGATTCCAAGTGGAGTGATATTGGAACTGAAATCAATAATATCTTGATCGCAATTTTTTAAAGGAAATTTCCCACCATGGATGACAGGAGCATGTTGACGAATAGACGATTTTACGGTTATTTTCACAGTTAGAAAAAGACTTGGCTAATTTAGTATCTTGTGGTAATCTGAAAAAGATTATTAATTGAAACCGATCTACGTTCAGATTATGGGAAAGAAAAGAGTTGCAATAATTGGCGTTACAGGTTCAGTGGGACAAGAATTTGTACAGTCATTGGATAATCACCCATGGTTTGAAGTTACTCAGATTGCAGCATCGGAGCGATCAGCTGGTAAAAATTATCTTGATGCAATAAAAGATGCTAATGGCATTATAGCATGGGATGTAGCAGGTGAAATCCCAGAATATATTAAAAAAATGACAGTAAAATCAGTGAATAATTTAGATATTTCTCAACTAGACTTGATATTTTCTGCAGTGGAATCTGAAGCTGCAAGGGACATTGAAACTAAAATGGCTGCAGATTTACCAGTTATCTCAACTAGTTCAGCTTACAGATATGAGGACGATGTTCCAATTCTCATTCCAGGAATAAATGATGAACAAACTGAATTATTAGAAACTCAAAAGAAAAACCGTAACTGGAAAGGATTTGTAGCGCCACTACCAAACTGTACAACCACAGGTTTAGCAATTACACTAAAACCACTACTAGACAAATACGGAGCAAAAAAAGTTATGATGACTTCAATGCAGGCAATATCAGGAGGAGGAAAATCAGGTGTTTCTGCAATGGGAATCACAGATAACATAATTCCATATATTCCAAAAGAAGAAGGAAAAGTGAGATTAGAAACAAGGAAAATTTTGGGAAAACTAAAAGATGGAAAAATCATAGATGCAGATATCAGAATTAGCTGTACATGTACCAGAGTTCCAGTGATAGACGGTCACACTGAATCAGTCTTTGTAGAAACTACGGAAGATATTGATCCGCAAAAAGCAAAGGAAACTTACAATCAAAGTAACAAAGATGTCTCAGTATTAGGATTACCATCAGCTCCAAAAGACTACTATGCATTCCACGAAGATCCTACTAGACCACAACCAAGAATGGAAAGAACCGTAGGTGACGGAATGACTACAACAATTGGAAGAGTAGAAAAGGAGGAATTATTTGATCACGGATTGAAATACATGTTATTCTCACATAATAAAAAAATGGGTTCAGCAAAAGGCGCTGTCTTGTTGGCAGAGATGTTATACAAAAAAGACAAGATTTAGAGAAAATTTTTGTAATTTTTACAATAATAACTTTATAAGAACCTGAAATCTTGATCGAATCAGGTGTTTTAGACGACAAAAGTAGATGATTTAGATTTACAAATTTTATCAGAATTATCAACTGATGCCTCAATTTCAGTTCCAAGATTATCAAAAAAAATAGATGTCAACTCCTCAGTAGTTTATTCAAGAATCAAGAGATTAGTCAAGAGAAAATTAATTGAGCGTTTTACAATAGTGGTTAATGATGCTGAGCTTGGATACGAAGTAAAAGCACTGACAGGAATTAACATAGATACAAAACAACGCGATAATGTTATTGAGCAATTATTCAAAATTGATGGGGTGAGAGAGGTTGCAGAAGTTACAGGCAGATTTGACATACTTGTAACAATGTATTCAAAATCATTGGACCAGATGCATAAAATGGTTTCAGAAAAAATAGGAAGTGTGGAAGGAATTCAGTCATCAGAGTCATTTATTGAAATGAAATCCAGAACCAAAGCAATGCCATATATGCCATCAAATAGTGGTGACTAGTATTGCAAAAACAAACAACCGGTTCAAGAATTGCAGTTTATTACGAATTAACAAAGCCAAAAATTTGGTATTTACTGGTATTTACCGCATTTGGGGCAGCATTAACAGCATCAAATATCTACAACATTCCAATTTCCATAGAAACTTGGGCTTTGATGTTATTTTCAGTGGCATCAGGTTCTGCAGCAGCTAATACTTTGACAAATTATCATGACAGGGACATCGATGCAATCATGGAGAGAACCAAAGAAAGACCTCTACCTTCAAAGAGGATCTATCCGGCAGTTAAAGCAAGAAACTTTGGATTAGCATTAGCCGGAATTTCATTAGTGTTGGCTTTTGCAATTTCATTTACTACAACATTGGAGCAAGGAATATGGGCAACAATATTCATCGCATTTGCATTAGTAAACAACATTATTGTTTACTCATACATCCTAAAACGAAATTCTAGAA
>Ga0209054_1000471_pt1 | contig 26833 bp, 23 predicted proteins | sample SaaInlV_DNA_200m_FD_184689 | JGI IMG/M metagenome (GOLD analysis project Ga0209054, IMG submission 184689) | Marine microbial communities from expanding oxygen minimum zones in the Saanich Inlet - SI075_LV_DNA_200m (SPAdes) (version 2) | ecosystem: Environmental > Aquatic > Marine > Unclassified... | reverse complement strand
TAGTAGAAGACTGAAATGATTATCTTTCTGTGTCAATTATCCCCCTTACTCAAGAAATAACAAATATATGAGACCTAGAAGTTTGAGATATAGTAAATCTAGAATTTGATATACTAGGAAAATATATTAATAAAATACAGGACTGAAAATAATAAAGTGGTCTATTAATTCTAATCCATCCCCTCGTTCCTCGGTACTTCCTTTGGAAAAGGAAGAAATTTCTCCCTTTTCCAAAGGGAGTACCCGAAGGGGGAGGGATTAGAATTAAAGTACATTACAAACTAATAAAAACACTATGTCTAACTATAAAATACAAGAAAAAAATTATTCTGAAATAGATAAAAATTTAAACATAGTTTTTATTAGTGCAGAGTTTAATAGAGAATATACTAAAAATCTAGAAAACATAAATGAAGAGTTATTAAATAAAAATTGATTTAAAAATATTACAAAATATTTAGTAGCTGGTGCTTTTGAAATACCATGATTTCTAAAAAAAGTTATAGAAGAAGTTAAACCTGACTTAATTATATGTTTTTGAGTAGTTATTAGATGAGAAACTACGCATTATGAAATGGTCGCATGAGAATCTGCTAGATGAATAATGGATTTATCTATCCAAAAATGAAATAGTGCAATAATAAATGGAATATTAACATGCGAAAATGAAAAACAAGTAAATGCTAGGATAAGTAATACTTACGCTATTTCATGACTAAATTTAATAACTGAAATACAAAAAATAAAATAAACTTCCATTTTTCTTAAGTTTCTCTTAAGTTAAGAATATATAATAATCATGGAACCTAAAATTATTAATAAAAACATATTATGATTAAAATAATAAAATGACCAGTCATAAAATGAAAACAATTATGAAGAACTATATGATACCCTACTGTAAATTTGAAATACAGTGGGGCAAAAGTGGATGATGCTAGTTATAAAATAAATATATTAATAGATGGAACTCTATATACTTGAGCATGAGTATATAGAAAAAAAATAAAACTATTCGAATGACATATTTTTGATTTTGATGAGGAAATATATTGAAAAGAAATAGAAATAATTGTATTAAATAAAATAAGAGAAAATAAAAAAATTAACTCTTTAGAAGAATTAAAGCCACTTATAAAAAAAGATATCAAATTAATAAAAAAAATAAAAAATAATATACTAACATTTTGAACTTTTGATTATGTTCATGAATGACATATAGATTTTTTAAATCAAGCTGCAAAATTCTGAGATAAACTTATTACAATTGTAGCTACAGATAAAAATGTCATAAAATTCAAATGAGAAAAACCTAAATACAAACTAGAAAAAAGAATTAAACATGTTAAGAAATTAAAAATATCAAAAGAAGTGATTCCATGAGATGAAGAAAGTCCACTAAAGTGTATACATAAATATAACCCTAAAGTCGTATGTTTAGGTTATGATCAAGTTTGATTCTCAAGAGAATTAAAAAAGTATATAAAGAAAAATCATCTAGATACTGAAGTAGTTAGACTAAAACCGTTTAAAGAAAAAAAATATAAATCAAGCTTATTAAAAAAATAAAAAACAACTAGAATACCCTAATCCCTCCCCTCGTACCTCGGTACTCCCTTTGGAAAAGGGAGAAATTTCTTCCTTTTTATCCGGAGGTGTATCCTTTAGGGCCAAAGGGAGTACCTGTAACATAGTGAAAGGGGATGGATTAGAATATAAGTTCACAATAAAAAACAACTAGAATATTCTAGTTGTTTTTTATTTTTACTTAACTTTAAACAATGCTTTATATCAATGTTTTATTTGTTGTTGTAATAAAGTATAAATTTGATTCTCAGTTTGAAATGAATCTTTATTTTCTCAAATATAGTTAGCTATATTTAATAAATAAGGATAATTATCTTTATCAATTTTATTTTCTTTTATCAATTCATCAATCTTATCAAAACACTTTAACAACTTAGTCCCTCTATGAATTTGTGTTCAGTCTTCCGTATAACTCTCGAAATTAACTCATGCAATTGACATATAAAAAGCTCTATCTTCAGACATTTTTTCTGACCTACTAAATGAATCTAAAGCTACTTTTAAACATATACTATCTGTTTCTATTAATTCTAATCTATCACTAGTAAAAGTATTTAATAATCTTTCATACCTAGTAGTTAAATTACGCCTAGAATCTTTATCAATTGTCGCTGCATTCAAATCAACAAGTAAATATCAAAGTCATAGTTTAGAAATATTTTCTACAGTTGTATTAATATTAGAATTATAAATATAGTCATTAAATTTAAATATTAAATTATCTTCTAACAATCTATTATTATTTTCAGAAATATGATATTTCAAGAACGTTCCTATTCTATAGATTCATGTGCTACTTTTGAATTCTTCGCTTGGATTAGATATATTTTTATAAATATTATTTAATGATCTTTTAGCAGAATTAGTGAGTATATTTTCCTGAGATATTATTTGATTCAATAATACTCTGATAGTAAAGATATCCATTTTTTCAATTCAAGTAACTGCTTTCTGAATATCCTCATTAACATATTCTTTTATAAATTCTTCTGTTTTAGATTGATCGATATTTGTATGAAATAATATTTTTAGGTATTCATTATGGTAAAGATATGGAGCATTTACTACTGTTACATCTCATACTTTATACTTATCATATCATGCTCATTTTAAATTTGTAAAACTATGTGGTAAAACAGAATTTACAAAATAAATAATTATTATTAATGAAAAAACTATAGATCAAAATAATTTAATATAAAAACTTTTATCAGTTTCATTATCATTGTAACTAGATAAATAATATGCTCATATAGCAATACAAAGTAGAAATGCAAAGTACATACTTATTCAATACCATACAACTCAAAATGCTGATATAGTCCATAAAAAAGTATAAAAACTAGCAAATACAAGATTCAATTTAAATAGATTTACTCTAGATGATTCAGTTTTAGTTTTTGTATCCAGTAAATATAAAAATAGTATTACTGGTAATAAAAATACAAATAATATTATAGCATATCCTAATGGTAAATTAAAACTAGAAAAGAAATCTGAAATACACTGATTAAATGTTCTATTATCTTTCCATATAGAAATTAATTTTTCTTTTTCTGAATCTAAATTAAGAAGTTCAATTGATTTTTCTAATGCAACTATAGAACTAATAGAGTTATTAAATCTAGAATAACTAGAATTTAAAATTCTTAATTCTTTAATAATTTCAAAATCAGTATCAAGTAAATTTCATTTAGTTAAAACAATTTCAGTTCACATTGAATCATCCAAGACTTTAGATTCCAATTCTTTATAAAACAATTCAATTGCTTTTTTACTAACCATTTCAAATGTAACATCTTCAGTAACTAATGAAGATATATCGTTTGTAGTTATATAATTTGCTACTTCTATATCATAAATATCTTTATTAAATTTTTTATCCTGTAATACACTTGTATTTGATATGAATATTCATTGTTTAGCTTCTGAAGAGATACTAGAAAGACTAGAGTTTTCTATCAAGTTGTTATCAGTTTTTATAAACACTAATAATTCAAATATCAAAGCAACTACTATAATCCAAGCATAATATTTTTTTCTAAATGGAAGAAATAATAATACTGCTGGTAGTAATGCTAAGAATAAAAATCATATATCAGTAAATTCTCCTCATTGATTAACTTGCATAGTTAGATTCCATGGAAGTTTTAAATAATTATTTACTCATTTTTCATAACCGAAATATCTTCAAAAATCCTCATTATCAATTATTCATTCAGCAGATATTCTTTCTCTTTTTTTGTTTTCATCTATTATTTTTATTTCTTCATCACTATATATAAGACTTTTATCAAAATCAAATCTATCAGCAGATCATGATATAAGAGTTCATACACTTATATTAGGATATGATTCTGAAATATTCTTTCCAAGCCAAGGTAGTAATGCTATGAATATTCATAATAATAGTATTCATAGTTCTATGAAAAATTTCTTTATAATTCACTTATTATTTATAAAACTAAGTACTAATAATCAGAATCAAATAGAAAAAGAAACAAGTGCAAACATAGTTTCAAATCAAACTATATTACTAGGATTAACTACGACATTCATTCTTCACCATAATCATGCTTTTGTAAATATAGCAAAGAATATAGACAAATATCAAAGAAATCATATCAATCATAATCTAGCAAAAGTTACAACTCATATAATTGCAGATATAAGTAATAATGATGTAAATTTAATAGAAAAAGCGAATCAAGCTAGAAGTCAGATTATTAGGATAATATATAAAAAACCTCATCCTTGAATTCCTTCTCCTTTGAAGGAGAAAGAGGCTGCAATTTTGTCTTTTGCTTCTTCTAAAAGAGAATGTTTGCGTTCTAGTGTATTGGATTCCTTTAAATAATATTTGTATAATAGATATAAACTTATAATACTAACAAAAAATAAACCTGGGTCTAATTTCATGTCTTTAGCCTGTTGAAAAACAACCATAGGTAAAGAAATAAAAATTGTTCATACAAGTAAAGGTATATTAATAAAAGTTTTTTCTCATTTATTTCAAGTAGATTTTAATAGATCACTAGTAATCAAAACCAAAGCAATAAAACTTAAAAATCATCATACATTATTCAAGAAAAAAGCTTGAGTCGGTGAACCAAACATATAACCAATACCAGTAAATGTTTGCCAAGCATACATTTGACCAAGTGCAATTATACTACCAGCTTCAGCCATCAAGTGAGGCATATTCATATAAGCTCATAAGTCATCCCATCAAATAGGAAATGGTCTTACAATGGAAATCAGACTAATACTTAATACAAGAGTCGAAACTAAAAATAAAAATTCTGTAGAAATTAATTTTAAATAATTTCCTTCTTCAATATCTATTTCAAAATTATAATCTACAATTCATTTAAAAATATTTATCAGTTCTTTATATGAAAAAACAATAAATCAAATCAATATAGAAAAAACAATCCATATATTATAAAAACCTAGTATTCAAAAAATATCAAGCAAAAACACGAAAGAGAAAAATCAAATTCATATTGATAATAAAAATTTATATATACTAGTTTCTGATTCAATACTTGGTAAATATGAAATAAGTTTTTTTCAAAAAGCTAAAGATATTAAAACTATAGAAACAGGAATAAATGAAAAATAAAAAATTTTAAAATATAATACTATTCAACTTCCTAATGAATCTCAATTAAAATGAAAAAATAAGACACAAAGTATAAATAAATGAAGTGAGAAAAAACCAAGTATTTTTAATAAAGAAAAACTAGCTTTCTTATCAGATAATTCAAACTGAAAAAATTTATAAACAGCATAAATTACTCAAACAATAAGAACATAAATCCAATAACCATTGAAATTTTCAATATGTGCAGAATTAGTAAAATAATAAAAATAAATTATAATAAAACTAAAAATAGCTAACGCTAATACTTTTAATAAATAAGAAACCATGTTAAAAAAAATTATATAAGTACAATATAAAATAAGTTTAGTTTTTTAACATAAAAGCACAAGAAAGATTTTATTTTTTTGTTAAAAAGTATAGGATTAAGAGAATAAATTAAATACTTAGTTACTTAAGTTCTAATCCATCCCCTCGTGCCTCGGTACTTCCTTTGGCCCTAAAGGATACACCTCCGGATAAAAAGGAAGAAATTTCTCTCTTTTTCCAAAGGGACAAGGTGAATTGCGTAGCAAGAGAGAGTGCCCTGGGGTAGTACCCGAAGGGGGAGGGATTAAAATATGAGTACACAACAATAATAACTAACTAAAAAAACTATGGACTATTTCAAAGAAAGTTTGAAATTACATGAAAAGATAAAATGAAAAATTGATTTTAAATCAAAACTAGAATTAAATACAAAAAATGATTTAAGTCTAGCGTATACTCCATGAGTAGCAGAACCATGTAGAGAAATAGCAAAAGACCCAGAAAATGCTTATAAATACACTATCAAATCAAATACAGTTGCAGTTATTTCAGACTGATCAGCAGTTTTATGACTTGGAAATATTTGAGGACTTGCTTGATTACCAGTTATGGAATGAAAATGTGTACTATTTAAAGAATTTGCATGAGTAAATGCATTTCCTATTGTACTTGATACTCAAGACACAGAAGAAATAATCTCTACTATCAAACATATCTCTCCAACAGTTTGATGAATAAATCTAGAAGATTTTTCAGCACCTAGATGTTTTGAAATAGAAGAAAGATTAAAAGCAGAACTTGATATACCAGTATTTCATGATGATCAACACGGTACAGCTATAGTATGTTTAGCAGGATTAATAAATGCATTAAAAGTAAAAAATAATACAAAAAAACCTCTATCTTGAATTTTTTCTCCTTCTCAGGAGAAAGAGGCTGCAAAAAATATTAAAATAGTAGTAAATTGAGTTGGTGCAGCAGGAGTAGCAATTGTAAAATTACTATTAAGATATTGATTTGAAGATATTATAATGGTAGATTCTAGATGAACTATTCATAAGGAAAGAGAATGATTAAACCCAACAAAAGAAATGTTAACAGATATAACTAATACAGCTTGTGTACTTGATCCAAATTCAAAAGAATGTATCAAGTGATGACTAGCAGAGGCTGTTAAATGAAGAGATATTTTTATTTGAGTATCAGCTCCGTGAGTATTAACAGAAGATATGGTTAAAAGTATGAATCCAGACCCTATTATCTTTGCAATGTCTAATCCTACTCCTGAAATAATGCCAGATTTAGCAAAAAAAGCCTGAGCTAAAATCGTAGCAACAGGTCGTTCAGATTTCCCTAACCAATTAAATAATGTACTTGTATTCCCTGGAATATTTAAGTGAGCGCTAGAAAATAGAGTGGTGAAAATAACAGAAGAGCATAAGTTGGCAGCAGCACAAGCACTGGCTGATTATATAAAAAATCCTACAGTAGATGAAATTATTCCAAGTCCATTAGATAAATGAGTTGCATGAATTATTGCTAGCGTGATAAAATAAGTGAATTAAAATCCTGAAATATTTTTTCAGGATTTTTTAACATTAAAAAATAAAAACAATTGAAAAAATAAGTATTTTTTTTAAAATAGTATAGATTAAATTTAATAGAAAAATTGGTAAATAATTTATGATAGATCAACATGCATCATTATCTGAGAAATTTCTAAAAAAGGGTTTTTGGTTATACCTTTTTAGTTTTATTATTGCACCAATTGGATATATAGTAAAAATTATAATTTCTGGGGAACTTACAGTTAGTGAAGTTTGAATTCTTTATGGTATTATTAGTTTGATTACTATGATATCAGCTTATAATGATTTATGAATGAGTATAAGTATAAATCATTTTGTTCCAGAATATGTAACAAAAAAAAGATATGATAAAGTAAAATCTATATTAGTATATTCATTAATTGCTCAAATGACTACAGGAATAATCATAGCATTATTTTTTTATTTTTGAGCAGATTATATTGCTAACAATTATTTTAAATCACCTAATGCAGTTTGAGTATTGAAAATATTTTCATTTTATTTTTTGTGAATAAATATTTTTCAAATTACCTCAACTTTTTTTATGGCAATCCAAGATACCCTTTATAATAAACTTATATCACTATATAGATTATTATTCGTATTACTTTTTACAATAGTTTTTTTACTATTAGACTCATCTAGTTTAATTAATTTTACCTATGCTTGGATAATATGATTATATATATGAATATTATCTTCACTATTCTTATTTTATAAAAAATATTACAAAAAATATTTAAAAAATGAAAAAATTATTTGGTCAAAGAAATTATTTAAATCAATATTTAAATATGCAATAGTTGTATTTATATGAGCACAAGCTGCAACTATACTTAGTCAAATAGATATGCAAATGATAATATATCTACTATGAACAAATGATGCATGATTTTATACTAACTATTTAAGTATAATAGGAATACCTATAATTATAATTTGACCTATTTTTGCATTACTTTTTCCTATTTTTTCGGAAATGTATGCTAAAAAAGAATATAATAAAATAAAACAAATAAAACAAATTTTTAATAATTTTTTTATAAAAATATGAATAATCTTAAATATATTATTTTTTATTTTTGCAAAACAAATAGCATACATTTTATTTTGAGAAAAATTTATTACATCCTGAATAATTTTACAATATTCTATTTTATTACTCTTATTTAATTTTCTTCTTCAAATTAATTTCCAGGTAATGGCATGAATATGAAAAGTAAAAGATAGAGTAAAAATAATATTTATAGCTATTATATTCAATTTTATATTAAATATAATTTTAATTAAATCAATTTGAGTATCATGAGCAGCTTTAGCAACTTGATTTGGATGGTTATTAATTTGGATATTATCAGAAATATTTTTAGGTAAAAAGTACTTTATAAAATATGATTATAAATCTATTATAAAAAATATAATTTTTATATGATTAATTTGATATATTAGTTATTTATATATTATCCCAATATTTGAATGATTATCGAGAATAAAAAGCTTATGATTATTATTTATAATATGAATACTATGGTTTAGTATATTTACCATAATAAATATTAAGGAAGTAAAAGTATTTATTTGAGAAATAAAAAAGCTAAAAAAATGATAAAAAATAGTTTGAAATTCTAATAAATTTACATAATATTGTTACCTAATAATTTAGACTAAAAATAAAAAACTATGAAAACACTTGCTATTACATCAATGTATGCTAACCCTATTCACCCATGACATATAGAATGTTTAGACCTCTCAAAGCAGAAGGCTGATGAGCTTTGGGTAATTATAAATAATGATGCTCAAGCTAAATTAAAAAGATGAGTAGATAGTTTTCAAGATGAAAAATCTAGAGCAAAAGTAGTTAAATCACTTAAAAGTGTAGATGAAAGCTTTATATCTATTGATACTGATTCTAGTGTATGTAAAAGTCTTTCATATTTGATTGAAAAAGCTCAAAAATCAGGTAAATATAACAATATTATATTTACTAAATGATGAGATAGGTTTGCTAATGAAATACCTGAAGCAAAAATATGTAAAAAATATGGTGTATCAATCGTAGATGGACTTGGGGAAAAAACTCATAGTAGTAGTGATTTAGTAAACAAAGCAGCTAATAAAGATGATATATCCGCTATTGAAAAAACTCTAGAGTCTATACCAGAAGAACATCATGAAAAAAGATATTTAGAAATCTGAAAACGCCCATGGTGAATATATTATGTTTTGGAAGATACTCCAGAATACAAAGTAAAAAAAATTGTAGTTACTCCGTGAAAAAGATTATCACTACAAAGTCATAAACATAGAAGTGAACACTGGGTGGTTGTATCATGAGTTGCAAATGTTGATATTAGACATCCAGACTATGCAGAAGTAGAACAAATAAAAGTAATAACAGCCAATAATTCTTGTCATATACCTCAATGATATCTCCATAGATTGTACAATAGTGAAAAAGAACCTCTTATATTAGTAGAAGTTCAATCAGGAACATATTTTTGAGAAGATGATATCAAAAGATATGATGATGATCATGGGAGAGTTTAACCTCACCCTTGAATTCCCTCTCCTTTGCAGGAGAAGGAGACTACAATTTAATTAATATAAATATAAAAATGAAAAGACTTATATCCTTTGATTTGGATTGAACACTAGCTGAGAGTAAATCAAAAGTAGATAGTGAAATGATAAATTTATTGATGAAATTATTGTCTAGATGAAATGTAGCAATTATATCGGGATGAGATTATCCTCAGTTTGAAAAACAATTAATCCCATATATAACAGATGAATCATTATTAAATAATCTTTATCTATATCCAACTTGTTGAACAAAATCTTATATTTATTCAGACTGAAAATTTAGAAAAGTTTATTCAGAAGATTTAAGTGAAGAAATTATTAGTAAATCAATAAGTACTATTAATCTAGCAATAGAAAAATTAGGATTGATTCCAGAAAAAACATATTGAGAATTGATAGAAAATAGATGAACTCAAGTTACATATTCTGCACTATGACAAGAAGCTCCATATGAAGTAAAAAAGTCATGGGATCCAGATTTTTCCAAAAGAACTGAAATAAAAAAACTAATAGAAAAAGATCTACCAGAGTTAAGTATATCTATGTGAGGATCTACATCTATAGACATTACAAAAAAATGAATTGATAAAGCTCATGCAATCAGTAAACTAAAAAAAGAATTAAATATAACTGAAAAAGATATTTTATTTATATGAGATGCATTGATGGAATGATGAAATGATTTTGCAGTTATCAAAACTTGAGTAGAATGTATAGAAACAAGCTGACCTAAAGAAACAAAAAAAATTATAAAAAAATTATTATCTAAATAAAAAAACAAATGAAAAAAGCATTTATTACATGAGTAACTGGTCAAGATTGATCATATTTGATAGAATTATTATTATCTAAATGATATGAAGTACATGGTATTAAAAGAAGAGCTTCTTCATTTAATACTGATAGAATAGATCATTTATTTTGAGAAAAAAACTTTACTCTTCACTATTGAGATTTAGCTGATAGTGGAAATTTGATAAAACTAATATCTGATATAAAACCAGATGAAATATATAATCTAGCTGCTCAATCACATGTACATGTAAGTTTTGAAATGCCTGAATATACAGCTGATACAGTAGGTTTATGAACTCTTAGACTACTTGAAGCAATGAGAGTCGCAGGTATAGAAAAAACATGTAAATTTTATCAAGCTAGTACTTCAGAATTATTTGGATGACTTGATTACAATAGACCTGAAGCAGGTTATAATGAAGAATCACCTATGCACCCTAGAAGCCCATATTGATGTGCAAAACTTTATGCTATGTGGATAACTAGAAACTACAAAGAATCATATGATATGTTTGCTTGTAATGGTATATTATTCAATCATGAGTCACCTACTAGATGAGAAACATTTGTTACTAGAAAAATAACTATGGCAGTAGCAAAAATTAGCTTATGACTTCAAGAAAAATTATATCTTTGAAACTTAGATGCAAAAAGAGACTGGGGACATGCAAAAGACTATGTTGAAGCAATGTGGTTAATGCTACAACAAGATAAAGCAGAAGATTTTTGTATTTCAACATGAGTAACAAATACTGTAAAAAGTTTTGTAGATTGGAGTTTTGAAGAAGTATGAATAGAAATAGAATGGAAATGAAAATGAGAAGATGAAAAATGATATGACAAAAAAACTTGAAAATGTTTAGTAGAAGTAGATTCTAGATATTTTCGTCCTGCTGAGGTAGATTTTCTGCTTTGAGATAGTAGTAAAGCAAAAAAGCAATTATGATGGATACCAAAATATACAGTGAAAGATATGTGTAAAGAAATGGTTGCTTCAGATATTGAAATATTTAGAAAACAAGAGATTTTAAAAAATCATGGGTATGAAATTTTAGAACAATATGAATTATAAAAATATGTTTATAGAAGATAGTTTATATAAAGAAATAATTGAAAATACTATAATTCAAACTGTTGACATAGTATTTTTAAATAGGAAAAATCAAATCTTATTAGGATTGAGAAAAAATAACCCTCTAGAATGAGTTTATTATTTACCATGATGAAGAAGAAATAAAAATGAAAAAATGCTAGATTCTGCAAAGAGAAAATCAAAAGAAGAATTATGAATAGATATAAATATAAGTAAATTAATTTTTTTATGAGTATATGATGATATTTATAATAATTCAATATATAAAAATGTTTGAACTCATTGTTCTCCTATAATTTATGTTTATAAATTAAGTAAGAAAGAAATAAATGAGATAAAAATAGATAAGCAACATTCTGAGTTTAAGTTTTTTAATTTAGATGATAAAGATTTAGATAAAACTATAAAAGAAAGAATACTAGATATAAAAAAGTTGAATATTTTATAAAAATAAATAAAAAATATGATAAGATTAATAAAATCATCATTTTACAATGAGGAAAAAACAAAAAAAGAACTTTGTGAATTTATTATAAATGCTCAACAATTAAGTTTTTCAAAATATTGTAAACAATTTGAAAAAGATTATTCAAAATGGCAATGATCTAAATATTGTGTATTTTTTAATAGTTGAAGTTCCGCTAATCTTGCTATAATTCAGACATTACTAAATCTATGAAAAATAAAAAAAGAAGATAATATAGCTTTTTCTTCTTTAACATGGGCCACAAATGTAATGCCAATTATTCAACTTTGATTAACTCCAATTCCTCTTGATGTAGAGTTAGATTCACTTAATGTATCATTAGAAAAATTAAAAGAAACTCATGAAAAAGATAATTTAAAAGCTCTATTTATCACAAATCTATTATGATTATGTGCTGAAATAGATAAAATTAAAGCATATTGTGAAGAAAATAATATATTATTCCTGGAAGATAACTGTGAATCAATGTGAACTATATATAAATGAATAAAACTCGGTAATTACTGAGAAATGTCTAGTTTTTCAACATATGTAGGTCATCATATGTCTACAGTTGAATGATGAATGGTTTGTACAAGTAATGAAGAATATTATAAAATGTTGGTTATAGTTAGAGCTCATGGATGGGATAGAAATATGGAAAAAGAAGAACAAATTCAAATAAGAAAAGATAATAATATAGAAAATAATCTACACTCTAGTTATGCTTTTTATAATCTATGATACAATTTAAGGCCTTCAGAAATTAACTGATTTTTAGGTTGTACTCAAATACCCTATTTAAATGAAATAGTTAGACTAAGAGAGAAAAATTTCAAAACTTTTATACAATTAATAAACTCAAATCCAAATTTTGAAAATATAAAATACGAACATATTGATTTAGTTTCAAGTTTCTCATTACCAATAGTTTGTAAATCAAAAGAAATACTAGAAAAATATATAAACATATTTCAAGATAGTAATGTTGAAATAAGACCTATTGTTTGATGAGATATAACTAATCAAATATTTTGGAAAAATCTTTACTGAGATAAATATATAAACAAAAATGCTAGATATATTCATGAAAACTGATTTTATTTTTGAAATTCACCAGAATATACAACTGAAGAAATTAACTTACTTTGTTCTTTATTAAAATAAAAATGAATAAAAATTCAAAAATATATGTTGCATGACATACTTGATTAGTTTGATGAGCAATCGTACAAAAACTAAAAGATAAATGATATAATAATCTATTATTAAAAACTAGAAAAGAACTTGATTTATTGAATCAAAATAATGTTTTTTCTTTTTTAAAAAAAGAAAATCCAGATTATTTAATACTTTGTGCCGCAAAAGTTTGATGAATAAAAGCAAATATGACCTATCCAGCTGATTTTTTATATGAAAATCTTCAAATCCAAAATAATATTATTTGATGAGCATTTAAAAAATGAATTAAAAATTTATTATTCTTATGATCAAGTTGTATTTATCCTAGATGATGTAAACAACCAATAAAGGAGGAATATTTAATGGATTGAAAATTAGAACCTACTAATGAATGATATGCCTTAGCAAAAATTAGTTGAATGAAATTATGTGAAAAAATTAATGAACAATATAGTAAAAATTTCATTTCATGTATGCCTACAAATATTTATTGACCATGAGATAATTTTGATGAAAATTCATGACATGTAATACCTGCTTTAATTAAAAGAATGCATGAAGCTAAAATAAATTGAACTAATGAAATATCTATTTGGTGAACTTGAACTAACAGAAGAGAGTTTTTGTATGTTGATGATTTAGCTGATGCTTGTATATGGCTTATGAATAATTATAGTAACAAACAATTTTTAAATATATGAACTTGAGAAGATATAAGTATAAAAGAGCTTGCATATATGATAAAAAAAATAGTTTGATATAATTGAAATTTGATTTTTGATACTACTAAACCGGATTGAATGCCTCTAAGGAAATTAGATGTTTCTAGAATAAATAAAGAATGATGGAAACACTGTACTAACTTAAGTAATTGATTAGAAATTACTTATAAATACTTTTTAAAAAATATTATTGAATGAAAATAAAAAAAGTATTTATATCAAATTATTATAAAAATGCACATCCTATATATAAAAATCTTTTTAATAGTAACTACATTAAACCATATATAGAATATCAAGCCATTAAAAAAACTAAATATATTTCATTTATTATTAATAAAATAATGAATTTTATTAATAATAAAATATGAATTTTTGAATTTAAAAAAAAATCATTAATATTAAGTCTTTGAACTATATTAAATACTGAAGGTAACTGGTGTTGTTTTTTAGAACATTATTTTATTCTTTCAGATAATAAGTTTAAAAAACTTAACTCTACTAAGTTTAAAGTAAAAGTACAAAAACAATTAGAAGAAAAAAACTGTAAAAAAATATTTTGTTTATCTAACAAAACTAAAGAAATAATAGATAAATATTTTAATAGTAATATTATAAGAGAAAAAACTATCTGTATATATCCATCGTTACAACAAATTAATAATAAAAATATCAAAAAACCGAACAAATTTACTGTACTTTTTATTATAAGTAATGATTTTTATGCAAAATGATGAAGAGAAGTAATGGAATGCTATAATATATATTTCAAAAATAAAAAAGATATAAAATTTATTATAAAATCTGAAAATATACCCAATAAATATTTTATAAAATGAGATAATATAGAATATATAACTGAGAGAATTTCATATTCTAAAATATTACACTTATTTCAGTCATCATCATTATTATTACAACCATTATATAAAAGTTGATATTGAGTCTTTTTGGAAGCGATGAGTTATTGATTACCTATTATTACTTCACAAGTATTTGATCTAAATGAAATAGTTAAAAATTGAAAAAATTGATATACAATTGATTTTTGATTTTCATTATATGATGATGATTTTCCAAATAAATTTAACTCGTATAAAGATTTTTCAAATTATATAGAAAATAATAACATAGATAAAAAAGCTGTACAAAGTATGGCTAATAAAATTAATATACTAAAATCTAATAATTCTATATATGAAAAAATTTCATTAAGAAATATAGAAGAAACTACTAAATGAAGATTTAGTTCTAAATATAGAGATAAATCAATTTTAAATGAAATAAAAAAAATAAGTTTTTAACAAAAAAGATAAAAATTAAATGATTTTTATCTTTTTTTAAGTATTATATTAACAATAATTTAATTTTAAAAAATCAATGTTAGAAATAGCTACAAATGCAGCATTAAAGGCTAGTAAAAAAATAATGCAAATCTACTCATGAGATTTTGAAGTAGAAATAAAAGAAGATAATTCTCCTATAACTATTGCAGATAAAATAGCAAATGAAATAATTATAAAAGAATTAGAAAAAACTAATATAAAAATATTATCAGAAGAAGAAAAAGATGATTTAAATAGACTAGATAATAAGTATTTATGGATAATTGATCCAATAGATTGAACGAAAGATTTTATAAATAAAACTTGAGAATTTTCTATCATGATATGACTCATTAAAAACTGAGAACCAATATTATGAGTAGTATATGCTCCTGCAACAAATAAATTATATTTTGCTGAAAAATGAAAAGGAAGTTTTTTAGAAATAAACTGAAAAACTCAAAAATTAAAGGTAAATCCAGATAATAATAAAATATTAATTAGTAGAAACCATACAACAGATATAGAATTAAAATTAATAAAAGAATTATGATTAGAAGCTATACCTTGCTGAAGTATATGAGTTAAATTTTGATTAATAGCTGAATGATTAGCTTGAAATTATTTAAATCTATCAAGATATCTTAAAGAATGGGACTCATGTGCACCAGAAATAATTTTATCTGAAGCATGATGAAAAATAACAGACACACTTTGAAATAAGTTAACATATAATAATAAACTTGTAAATTTAGAAAATGGATGTATTGGAACAAATGGAGTAAATCATAATAAAATTTTAAATAAATTAAAAATAAAAAATGACTAATAATTTAATAAAACCACATTGATGAAAATTAGTAAAGTTAGAAAAAGATAACAATATAAAAGCTAATTATAAAATAATACTAGACAAAGAACAAGTAGTAGACTTACACAATATAGCAAATGGAACTTATTCTCCCCTAAAATGATTCTTAAAAAAAGATGATTTTTTATCTGTTTTAGTAAGTATGAGACTAGTTAATTGAATAGTTTGGTCTATCCCTATTATTTTGGATATTTCAGACGAAGAAAAAACAGAGATAGAAAAATCTAACTCAAAAAATATATTATTAGAAAATAAATCTTGAGATAAATTAGCTATACTTAAAAATATAGAAATATATAGTTATTCAAAACAAGATTATTCAAAATATGTCTTCTGAACCAATGACAAAACTCATCCTTGAGTAAAAATGGTATACGATTTAAAAAATAATTTAATAGGTGGAGATATAGTTCTCTTGGAAAAAATAGATTTACAAAATGATATATATTTCTCACCAACAGAAACAAGAAAAATATTTGAAAAAAAATGATGGAATACAGTTGTAGCTTTTCAAACTCGTAATCCCCCACATGTATCTCATGAATATTTACAAAAATGTGCTTTAGAATGATGTAATTGATTGTTTATAAATCCAGTTATTTGAAAAAAGAAATCATGAGATTTCAAAGATAAATATATCATGTGAGCATACAAGAGACTCATAAAAAATTATTTCAAAGATGAAAATGTACACTTATGAACTCTTCCTCTTACTATGAAATATGCCTGACCAAGAGAAGCAATACTTCATGCAATAATCAGACAAAATTTTTGATGTAGTCATATAATCATAGGTAGAGATCATGCTTGAGTTTGAGATTATTATGGTACTTATGATGCTCAAAATATATTTGATATTTTTAGAGAAAATGATATAACCATAAAGGCTCTTAAATATGAAAATGCTTGATTTTGTAGTATTTGTAAAATTGTAACTACAAATAAATCTTGTCCACATTCTGACTCAGATAAAATGCATATATCAGGGACAGAAGTCAGAAAAAAAATTCAAAATAAAGAAGTACTTCCTGACGATTTTATGAGAAAAGAAATAAGTGAATATCTAATAGAGTGAGAAAATCAATTTGTAGATTAAAAATAAATAATAAAAATGAATAATAAACCTAAAAAATGATTTACTTTATGGCTTACATGACTATCATGAGCTGGTAAATCTACAGTTGCAGATAATCTGTATACTTTATTAAAAGAAAAATGATTTGTACATATTGAAAGGCTTGATTGAGATATAGTTAGAGAAAATCTTACTAAAGATTTAGGTTTTACAAAAGAAGATAGAAAAACAAATTTAGAAAGAGTTGCCTTTGTAGCAAAACTTTTAAGTAGAAACTGAGTATGAGTACTTTCTACATTTATTTCTCCTTATGAATCTGAAAGAACAATGGTTAAAAATCACGTTACAAATTATATAGAAGTATTCATAAATGCTTCATTAGAAGTTTGTGAATGAAGAGATATAAAAGGGCTTTATAAAAAAGCTAGAGAATGAATAATACCAAATTTTACTGGTATTTCTGATCCTTATGAAAAACCTATTCATCCACATGTTGTTTTGAATACTTGAGAAGAAAGTATTGATGAAAGTGTGGAAAAAGTGTATAGTTATTTAGTTGATAATTGATATATTTAATAAATTATTAGAAAAAAATGAAATATAAAATAATTAAACTTTTAAAAATTCACTATTTATGGAGGTTTTTAAAAAAAAATATTACTAAAAAAAATTATATAACTGAGTGAAATATATTTATTGAAAAATATAAACTTATATATTTTCCAATACCTAAAATAGCTTGCTCCAGTATAAAGTCCACAATGATAAAATTATTAGAAGAAAATATAAATAATAAAAAATATGAAAATAAAATTATAAAAATACACAGTACTAAATTTCCATTTATAAAAAGAAAAGAAATATGAAATTATAATAACTACATAAAATTTGCCTTTGTAAGAAATCCTTATGATAGAATTGTGTCTTGCTATAAAAATTTATTAAAAGATATATCATTAAATAATTCATATTTTATAAATGGTGTACCTAAATCATTTTTGTATAAATGAAATTTTACTTATAATATGAGTTTCAAAGAATTTGTAACTGAAATTTCTAAAATTTCTGATAATGATTCTGATTGACATTTTATATCACAATATAAATATTTAGTTAATTCTGAATGAAATTTAGAACCTGAATATATATGAAGATTTGAAAACTTAAATAATGATTTAGAAAAAATATTAAAAAAAGCTTGAATTAATTGAATTAAACTACCACATTTATTAAAATCTAATCGTAAAAATTATAAGGAATATTATGATAATGAAACTAAAAAAATAGTAACTGAAAGATATAAAAGGGATTTAGAATTATTCAATTATACATTTTAATAAAAAATAAAAAAATGATTATTCAAAAAATAACATGATGACTATGAAATCAAATGTTTCAATATGCTTATATAAAATCATTATCTTTAAAAAATAATGTTAATTTTTGAATTGATATAATATGATTTAAAAAATATAAACTTCATAAATATTGTTTAGAAGTTTTTAATATTAAAAAAAAATATATTTCAAAAAATCAATTACCTTTTTATCAAAAATTATATTCAAAAAATAAATTTTTTAATTTTATATTTATTAAATTAAAAATAATTTTTAAAAAGATAAATAAAAAACATTTTATAGAAAAACAATTTAATTTTGATTCTAATTTTTTAAATATAAAATCATGATATATTGAATGATATTTTCAAACTGAAAAATATTTTATAGAATATGAAAATGATATTAGAAAAGATTTTGAATTTATTATAACCCCATCCAAACAAAATAAAAAAATTATATATTTAATACATTCTTGTAATTCTATTAGTATACATATAAGAAGATGAGATTATATAACAGATAAACAATCTAATGATTTTCACTGAACATGTAATTTAAATTATTATAAAAAAGCTATAAATATAATAAATAAAAAAGTACAAAATCCTATTTTTTTCTTTTTTTCAGATGATATAAAGTGGGTAAAAGAAAATTTAAAAATAAAAGAAAAATCATATTATATAGATTGGAATAATGCAGATACAAATTACGAAGATATGAGACTTATGAGTTTATGTAAACATAATATAATAGCTAATAGTAGTTTTTCTTGGTGGTGAGCTTGGTTAAATAAAAATAAAGAAAAAATAGTTATAGCTCCAAGTAAATGGTTTAATGATAAAAGAATAAATTATTCAGATATCATTTCTATTAATTGGATTAAAATTTAACTTTAATTATATGAAAAAAATAGTATTATTTTGGGAAGAAAGATTTAATAATAATAAATTTAATGATTTAAAAATTACTAGAAATTTAAGTCCATTTAATAAATTAACACAAATAAACTGATTAAATAATACCCTATCTTATAATTTATTAAAAAATAAAGAAAACTTTTTAATTCTATGTTTTTTAACATTTTGATTATTTTCAATAAGTAAATATATTCAATTATTTTTTAAAAATAGTTCAAATAAAAAATATTTATTCTTATTTGAACCAAAAGTTATTTCTCCTATTAGTTATAACAAAATAATACATCTATTTTTTAATAAGATATATACTTGGAATGATGATTTAGTAGATAATAAAAAATATTTTAAATTTATATGGCCTCAATCTTTTCATAGCAATTTAAGAGCAAAACAATTCAATAGTAAAAAATTCTTAACTCTAATAAACTGAAATAAAACTTCTTTTATAAAAAATGAACTATATTCAGAAAGAGAAAAAGCTATAAGATATTTTGAAAATAATGATATAGAATTTAATTTATACTGAACAAATTGGAATCAAAAAAATATTAAACAAAAAATATTTTGATTTAAAAAATATACTTCATATAGATGAAGAGTTGATGATAAAATAGAAACTTTATCTAATTATAAATTCAATATTTGTTTTGAAAATATGAAGAATACTCCATGATATATAACCGAAAAAATATGGGATAGTTTTAAAGCAAAATCAGTTCCCATATATTGGTGAGCTTCAAATATAGAAAAATATATTCCTAATAATTGCTTTGTTGATTTCAGAATTTTTAATTGAGATTATAAAAAATTATTAGATTTTATTAATAATATAGATGAAAAAGAATATAATAAATATATAAGTAATATTGAAAAATTTTTAAAAACAGAAAAAGCTAAAAAATGGTTTGATGAAAAATGGGCAAATGACTTCTTAAATAATTTAAAATAATGAAACAATCTTTAATATCAATTATTCTATCTACCTATAATTGATCTAAATATATAAAAGAATCAATTGAATCAGTTTTAAATCAAACTTATTCAAACTTTGAGTTCATTATAATAAATGACTGTTCTACTGATAATGTAGAACAGATTATTTTAGATTATAGGGAAAAAGATAATAGAATTATTTATATAAAAAATGAACAAAATTTAAAACTTACAGCATCCCTTAATAAATGATTACAATTAGCAAAGTGAAAATATATTGCAAGGATAGATGATGATGATTTATGGATAAAAAATAAACTTGAAAAACAAGTTAATTTTATGAAAAAAAATCCAGATTATTGATTATGTGCAACATCATTTCAAGTAGTTGACAAAGAAGAAATAAAAAATATACAAATAAATACAAGTAATAATATAATCAAAAAAGATATATTAAGACAAAATAAAATATGACATTCTACAGTAATGTATAAAAGAATAATAAATAATAAATTAGTTCAATATGATAAAAATTGGAATCTAGTTGAAGATTATGAATTATGGTTAAGAATATGATTAACTGAAAAACTACATATCTTACCTTTTATACTAACAAAATATAGATTGAATAATTGATTATCATTAAACAATAAGTTAGAACAACTTAAATTATCTATTAAAGTAATAAAAAAATATAAAAATTATTATGATAATTTTTATATTTCTCTTATTTTTAGAAAAGTATTATATTATATTATTTTTATAACTCTTAAACTAAATATATACAAACAAGTTTCTTATTTTTATAGAAAACTATTTTAATAACTCCTCATATTCCTTCATTAAATTCTTAGTTAAATTTTCAAGAGAATAATTATCTCTTGAAAATTTAGCTATTTTTATTTTGTCTTTTTTATTATCTAATCACTTTTTAATTCAAGCTAATAAATCTTTTTTATTATCTAAAATAATTCATACTTCATTATTTATATAATTCTCTGTTCATCAATTCTTAATTATTACACTAAATAATCAACAAGCTCAAGCTTCAAGCACAACTATTCAAGTACTTTCAGACTTACTTGTAAGAATAAATAAATCCGAAGCAGTATAATAATTTATTAATTTATCATTTTCTATAGCTAATAGTAATTTAATATTATTATTTAATTCTAATTCATTTATTTTACTTTGTAATTTTTCTTTTAAAAAACCTTCTCAAATAATAATTAAATATAAATCATTTCTAATTTTATTTAATTCATAAAAAGTATCTATTAAATATTCTTGATCTTTTATAGGTAATAAATTTCAAACATTAATTAATATTTTTTTATCTTTTGGTAATCATATTTTACTTTTTAATTCTAATTTATTCTTATTTAATATATAAAATTTATCATTATTATATCAATTTTGTATAAAATTTATTTTATTATCATTTACTCACAATTTATGTAAACACTTTATATTTGTTTCAGATACAGTTACAACTGTATCTATTTTTTTTAATATATTTTTTACCTTATAATTCCAAAAAAAATTCCTAAAAGGTAAATCATAAACATCAAATCAATGAGCTGTACAAATATGTTTTACATTAAATTCCTTTTTTAAATAATTTCCTATCTCTCATGATGGATAAATAAAATGACTATGGATTAAATCAAATTTTAAATTCTTTTTTTCTATAAACTTTTTTATTTGCCAATTTTTAAATGGTTGAAAAATTGATACTTTTGGAAAAAATACTTTTATATTACCAATATCATAATTTTCTCTCATTGATTTTTCTTTCCAAGATTTAGGTAATATATTAAAAATATCTAATTTTGGATTTACAAAATATTGTGGTCTAATTACATATATATTATTAAAAGATTTTTGCAAAAAAAGTACTTGTTCTCTAACAAATACTCCTTCATAAATATTTAAATTATTAGGAAATCACGATGTTACTATTAATAGATTTTTATCTGACAATTCCATAAAACATTCTAAATTAATTAAATTATTTTACCCTCACAAACACATCATCAAAACACAAGACATCAACACAAGAATTTAATAATGATTTAATTGCATCTTCATATGATGAAACTATTGGTTCTTCATGTATATTAAAACTTGTATTTACAAAAAGAGGAATTCAAGTTATTTTATTATATTCACTTAATACATTATATATTATAGGATTATTATTTTCATTTATTATTTGAGGTCTTGCTGTATTATCTACATGAACAACTGCTGGAATCTTTTCCACCATATTTTCTTTAACATCAGCTGTAATTGTCATATAATTCATAGCTAATTTTTTATTTCAAATATTTTCAAAATAATCTTCTAATTTTTCTTCTAATATAACCGGTGCAAAAGGCATGAACTCAGTTCTTTTTAATCTCTTATTAACTATATCATTAACTTTTCTATCTCTTGTATCTATTAACATACTTCTGTGACATAAAGCTCTAGGTCAAAATTCCATTTTTCAACTAAAATATCAAACAATTACTTTATCAGCAATTAATTTAGCTATTTCTTTTTCAAAATCTTCTTTCTTTTCCCATACAACTTTATCACTATATTTTCATAATATATTTTCTAGTTTAGAACTATCTTCATTATTTCATAAATACATACTTTTATTTTCTTGCAATTTTATATTATTATTTTTACAAGATAAATAAGCTGCTCATACAGCTAATCAACCATCTCACATATTTGGAAAAGCAAAAAGATTTTCTACAAAATCTAGTTCTTCAATTTTTTGATTAATTCTTACATTTGCAAACAATCATCAAGCTAAACAAATATTTTTAAAATTATTTTCTTTATATAAATTAGTTACATAATCAATCATAGTTTTTTCACATAATTTTTGTACTGAATATGCAACATCTTCTTTAGTATTATTTTTAATCATATTTTTAATAAAAAAATATGATTTTTTCTTAAAAAACTCTCAATTCAAAAAATGAAATACATCAGAAAAAAATGATCATTTAAAATCTTGTTTATCTTTAAAATCAATTCAGTTAATTTCAATTAAATTATCAAATCAACTAATATATTTATTTCAATAAGCTGCTAATCAAGTAATTTTTCCTTCATGTTTATTCCTCTTAAATCATAATAAATGAGTAATAGTAGCATATATATTAGCCAATGATAAAGTACTTATATTTGAATAAGGATGTTCTTTATACATTTTTAAATTATCATCTTTTCAAATATATACTCAAGCAAATAATTTATCTCATCATCCATCTTGAGTAATAACAATTGAATCTTTAAATCATGAAGCATAATAAGCGCTTGCTGCATGAGAAAGATGATGATCATAAAATTCAATTTTGGTATTTTTAAATCATTCTTTTTTAAGAATATTTTTTAATTCTTCTTCTACCAAAAAAACATTATTAAAAAGTTTTTCTTTTAAAATTGCTTTTATAAATTTAAATCTATGATTCATTTTCATCTTATTTGAAAAATTTCATAAATTATTTAAATTTCTTTCATTATAAATATTAATTACAGCTTCAAGTCATACTCATTTAAAATTACTTCAAATTGCAATTACATCTATATCATCTTTATTTAAATTTAAATCAGATAAAATTTTATTTATTGCTAAAAATGGAATTCAAGTATGATTTTTAACTCTACTTATTCTTTCCTCACCTATTGCATAAACTAATTTTCAATCAACAATTAAACTTGCTGAAGCATCATGTCAAATATGTAACCCTATTATTTTCATATAATATTTTATGTTTTTTAAAATAAATTATCTACCTATTCAATAATAACCAATTCAATTATCTATCAATAACTCTTTATCTAAAAAGTTTCTTCAATCTATTATCATTTTTCATTTTAATAACTCAATATTATTTTCTATATCTTTAAATAAACTATGATTAGTTGCAAAAACTAAAACTTCATTCTTTTTTACTATATCTAAATAATCTCACCTATCATATCATTCAACAAATGGGTCAAAAACTGTTAAATCTGCTCATAATTTTTCTAATCTTTGCTTAATTTCTATTGAAGGACTTTCTCTCATATCTCAAATATCTTTTTTATAAGACATTCCAAAAAAAGCAATTTTTGTTCACTTAACATATTTAGAAATATCATTTAAAGCAAATACTAATTTTTCTACTAAATATCATGGCATTGAATTATTTACTTCTCTAGCATTTATAAGAAATTTATGTTCAAATCATGCTTTCTTTGCTCTTTCTATTAAATAATATGGATCTACAGGTATACAATGTCATCATACTCAACATCAAGGATAATGAGGCATAAATGCAAATGGTTTATTTGATGCTCACTCTATTACATCAACTATATCAAGTCAAAGTGTATCAAAAGATTTAGCAAGTTCATTTACATAAGCAATATTTATATCACGAAAAGTATTTTCTATTATTTTCGTAGCCTCTGTATGCCTTATATCTTTCATTTCATTTACTTCCCCGTAGAGAAAACTTCTATAAAAGTCTGCTAATACTTTTGTTCATTCAGGTGTTGTTGCTCAAATATTTCTAGGTATATTATATACATTCCACTTTGGATCACCTGGATTGACTCTTTCAGGACAATGAGATAATTCAAAATCTACTCAAGCCTTAAATCAAGACTCTTCAAGTATAGGTTGTAAAATTTCTTCACAAACTCAAGGGTTAATTGTAGATTCAATAACTATATACGTTCATTTTTGTAAGTAATCTTTTATCATATTACAAACTCAAATAAGAGGTCTTAAATCAGGATTTTTATCATCTAAAACTGGCGTAGGAACAGCTACTAAAATATATTTAGCTCAAGCTAAAACTTCAGCATCAACTGTAGCATTTATACTAACACTTTTTATATCTTTTCCTGCAGTATCATCCTCTATTGGACTTACTCGATTATTAATTGAATCAATTTTATTTTTATCAATATCTAATCCAAAAACATTATATTTTTCTGATTTTGCTATTGCACAAGCCAAAGGGAATCATACATATCACATTCAAACAACTACTACTTTTTCCATTTTTTTATAATTAATTAATTTTTGATATTTTTTTAAATAAAAACAATACAATATTACTAGGTAAAGATAATAATAAAATCTCTAAAATCAAATATAATACTCATGAAAAAGTTGGGATTTTTCTATACTTAAAAATAAGTGATGATTGGATTTTAATAGTATTCCATAAAGTAATTTTTAAATGTTTAGATTTTCATTGTCATGGGAATATTCTATAACTTAAAAAGTATCTATTTAAAATAGCTAATTTAAATCAATTCCCATAAAATCTTGACCATAATTCATAATCATGTGCTCTTGCAAATTTTTCATTATAATAAAAACCAATTTTATTAAAATCAGAAATTCTTATCAAACTTGCTCAATGACATAAAGGAGATTTTTTGAAAATTATTTTTGATATTTTATCCCACGTTTTATCATACTCTCTTTTTCAAGTAATTTTTCAATCTTCAGACATAAAATTAATATTTGCAGAAACTGCAGATATATTTATATTATCTTCCAAAAATTTAAAAGATTCTTCTAAATATGTTTCAATAACAATATCATCAGAATCCATTGGAGAAATATATAATGAACTATCAGAAATATGAGATATCAATACATTTCTAGTTTTTACCAATCACAAATTCTTCTCATTCCTAAATAACTTCACCCTATCATCCCTATCCGCATACTCTTTACAAATATCATAACTTTTATCTGTGGAACAATCATCCACAATAATTAATTCAAAATCTTTAAAACTTTGAATTAATATACTTTCTATTGCTTCTCATACATATTTCTCAGTATTATATACTGGCATTATTACTGATACTTTTGTCATTTATTTTTTACTTACAAATTTCCAACTATTCTTAACACTATCCTTTACACTAGTCTTAGCAACCCACCCCAAATCTTTTTCAGCTTTACTTGGATTACAATAAACATTAGCTATATCTCATTGCCTCCTAGAATCATATTGAAAATTAACTTCTTTTCATGTTACTTTTTCTACTGTCTTTATCATTTCTAAAACGCTCATACCTTTTCAAGCTCAAAGATTATATGATTCAAAAAATCAAGCATGTCCAGTTCACTCCGTTTGCGAATCTATATCTTGAAGTACAGAATTGAAGCCTGATAATACAAGTAATTTTTCATAAGCTAAAACATGACCATTAATCAAATCTACAACATCAATATAATCTCTAACTCAAGTACCATCTAGCGTATCATAATCGTTTCAAAAAACCTTTAATTCATCCAGTTCTCAATTGGCAACCTTCAAGATAAAGGGCAATAAATTATCTGGGTTTCATTCTGGATTTTCTCAAATATATCCAGATTTGTGAGCTCAAATTGGATTAAAATATCTCAAATTTGCTATTCTAA
>Ga0209054_1000467_pt1 | contig 26924 bp, 28 predicted proteins | sample SaaInlV_DNA_200m_FD_184689 | JGI IMG/M metagenome (GOLD analysis project Ga0209054, IMG submission 184689) | Marine microbial communities from expanding oxygen minimum zones in the Saanich Inlet - SI075_LV_DNA_200m (SPAdes) (version 2) | ecosystem: Environmental > Aquatic > Marine > Unclassified... | reverse complement strand
AATGAATTAAAATCTGCAATTGTTGAGTATAGACAAAGATTGATGAATTACTAGTTCTATTTCTTAACTCCGAGATTTCTGTTCTTTAATCTCAGATATGGATTTCTGCATTTTCTACATCTTGTTGCCCCAATATCATTTCTACATCCACATTTGAAGCAAATTCTCATTACAAGACGTGCTTGTTGTGCAATTCGTTTCTTTTCTGGATCTGTGATAGGCATTTAATTTTCTCCTTTCTCTCTCTCTTTTATTCTAATCGGATTTTTCCATCTTTCCTGCTAGTAAAACTGGTACTTCTGCAGGTCTTTTTGCTACTGGAATGTTTGCTTTGTTAAACATTGAAATTTTGGATTCAGCAGAACCATAAGTTCCCATGACTATTGCACCTGCATGACCCATTCTCTTTTCTTTTGGAGCTGCTCTTCCTGCAATGTATGCTACTGTTGGTTTGTTAAATCCACTGTCAATAATTCTTTGAGCTAAAATTTCTTCTGAATCCCCGCCAATTTCTCCTACCACTACTAATCCTTCCAAATCTGGAATATCTTTTACCATTTCAAATGCATCAATCATTCTTGTTCCGTTAACTGGATCTCCTCCAATTCCGATTGTGATTGATTGACCAAATCCTGAATTAGTTAGTGCATCAGAAATTTCATAAAGTAAAGTTCCACTTTTTGATAATACTGCAATCTTTCCTGCTTTGAATGGCATTGGTGGCATGATTCCAATTTTAATTAATTCTGGAATCATGATTCCTGGAGTGTTTGGTCCTATGACTATTGCCCCTTTTTGATTTGCAAGATCTATTGTTTCCATGGTGTCTCTAATTGGAACATGTTCTGGAATTGCAACTAGTAGTTTAATTCCTGCATTTAGTGCATCTTTTGCTGCACTAAGAAAGAATTTTGCTGGAACAAAGATAATTGAAATTTTTGCATTTGTAGCATCAACTGCTTCTTGCATTGAATTGTATACTGGAACTTTATCTTCAAACTTTTGACCTCCTTTGCCTGGTGTAACTCCAGCTACAACATTGGTACCGTATTTGATCATTTGTTTTGCATGCAGTGACCCATATGAGCCTGTAATCCCTTGAACGATAACTCCTTTATTTTCATAATCAGAATCTCTTGGATTACCTTTGAGTAATTCAAAAATACCTGTCAATTTTTTACTTCCATAACTGCTGCATTAATTGCCTCTTCTACTGTAGTGAAAATTTTAGTTCTAGAGCCTTGTAACATTTCAGTTGCTTTCTCTGATTCTGTTCCTTTGAGTCTTGAAAATACTGGTAAATCAATTAAATTATTTTCATATGCTTTAAGAAATGCTTCAGCTACTACTGTAGTCTTTACAATTCCTCCGTAGAGATTTACTAAAATTCCTTTTACTCTATCTAATTTACTAATCAAAGTCAATGCTTCATAAACTGATTCAGTAGTTGCACCACCACCTACATCTAAGAAACATGCGGGCTTTCCTCCGTTATCTGATAACATGTCAAGTGTTGACATTACAAGACCTGCACCATTTCCAACTACTGCAATATCTCCATCTAATTCTACTAACGAGAATCCACTTTTTTCTGCTCTCTCTTCAATCTCTGTTTTTTCTTGGTATTTTTGTAATTCATCATGTCTAAAATTACTATTATCATCTGTAACAAACTTCCCATCTAATGCCATGATTGAATCGTCTTGCATGATTGCAAGTGGATTAATTTCTACTAGTTCTGCTTCTTTTTCTATGGTGAGTTTTGATAATTTTTTTAAAGTATCTACAAATTGGTCTGCGGTAATACCTTCTAATTCCATTTCTTTTGCAACTTCTTTTGCAAGTTCATCTGAAACTTCCCCTAGCCCAACTTCTTTGATAATCTGACTCTTGACTGATTCAATTTCAACTCCACCTTCAGCTGATGCAATAATTGTATAACACCTCTTTGAGCGATTTAAAAATAATGATAAGTACAACTCTTTTTTGATATCTGCCATTTTTTCAAGTAAAATTGCTCTTGCTTTTTCACCTTTTATTGTCAAATCCATCACTTGTGGGTATTTTAACTCCAATTCATCATCATTTTGGCATTTTTGGATACCTCCTGCCTTTCCTCTACCTCCTACCGGAACCTGGATTTTAATCACAAATGGATATCCTAATTCTTTTGCATGTTTTCTTCCATCTTCAATATTTGTAGATGAAATGCTATCAAGCAGATTTATTCCATATTCTCGAAATAATTCCTTTGCTTGAAACTCTAAAAGCTGCATACAAAAATCTTGAATTTTACGGTCCTTATTAATTATGATATTATTTTAACTGCTCTGCAAGAAAATCGATCATTTCTAAAAAGCGATCCTTACTTTTTCTCAATAATTCTTGAGGGTATTCTTCAATTGTAAATACAAACTGTTGTTGAAAACTTGGAACTAGTATGCCTCCTGATGTGACCATCTGTTCAATTACAAATCCTTTGGTGAGTGTGCATACAATTTCTTCATATGATTCATCTTCCTCTTCTAAGGTTTGTCTGAATAACACAATCGGTTTGTTAGTCTTTTCAACAATGTCTGAACCTTTTTTTAATAATTCTGTTAATTGTTGAATCTGCCATGCGTCGAGACTAATCTGTTTGACCATGCTATCTATACGAGATTTTTCTATTTAACCGTGACAAAACAATTGATTTTCACTACAAGTCGTCAATAAAATAACAATTTGAATAAAGAAAGTAATTTTGGGTTTTATCCCATGTCTAAAGCTCTAGAGTGTTTTCTAGTATGTGGTCTTTCTCCTGCATACTTTCTTCTCATGTGTCCTGATGGTCTTCCATAGATTAACTCTAAGAACCAAGACTCATGTTCTATCTCTTCGGCTAGAATATCTTTTGCAATATCGTATGTTGCAGGATCTTTTCCTAGTGTCATTTTGCAAATTTTATCCCAATTTACAATTGCACCTTGTTCTGCTTTGAGACATTTTTCTAGAATTGCCTTATGATCTGTTGGATTTGCTGGAAGTTGTAGGAATTCACAACCTGAAATTTTGATAAATTCTGTTGCGTCATTTGGGAGTTTTCCACCTAATTGGTAGATTCTCTCAAGACATGATTCAAAGTGGCTAAGATCTTCTAGTCTTGCATCCTCGATAATTCCTTTTAGTCCTTCTCCTTCCAAACCTGTACAATGTGCTCTGAGATTGGTAAAGTAGTAGTATGCAGTAAATTCAACTGCAGCATTTTTGATTAACTCTTTTAACAACTCATCAACATCCAGGCCATTTTGTTTTAGAACGTTAATTCCAACAACATTTGGTGTATTTGATTCGGACATTTACTTTGACAGATTTTGATTCTAATAAAAATATTTCATTAATTCTCAAAATTTATTCTACTGAGATTCTAATTTTTTGACCATCAATATCATCATCTTTGTATTCTTTACACGAGTCAGTAAAATTTACTTGTTTTACTCTAACTAAAAATGCCAAATCTTTTGCCTTTTCTTTAATCATTTCAAGTGACTCATCATCTAAATCAAGAATTGATGCAACATTCAAAATATCCGTTGGATTGTATCCTTTTTCTTTTCTTAATGTTTGAAGTCTTCTTGCAATATCTTTTATCAATCCTTTTGCCATCATCTCTTTGTTTCTTAAAGTTGAGATAAATACGGAATAGTTATCTCTTTTAGCCATTGCAAAATTTTCACTTGCATCAAAATTAACAATAAAGTCTTCATTATCTAATGAAATTATATCTCCATCAATTTCAAAATCAAATTTCTTTTCTTTTTGTAATGCTGAAACTATTTCTTCAGGATTTGTTTCAGAAAATTTTGCAACAAGTTTTCCCATGTGTTGTTTTGCTTTTGGACCAATCTTTTTTCTTTCTAATTCAATTGTAGGTTTTGCAGGTAATCCTAATTGTTTTAATTCTAAAATCTGTTCCAATCCTGATTCTTTTTCAGTTTCAGTTACTGAAAACTTTTCTACGTTTAGTTGGGATTGTAATAATTCAGATAATGATTCAAGTTTTACTTTATCACCTTTTTTAACACAGATTTGTGCTTCATTAAGTGGCCATCTTCGTTTTAATTTTCCTTTCATTCTAGCAGCTGATGATACTGACACAACATCTTTCATAATGTCAAATGATTCTTCAATTTTTTCATTTACTAATGATTCTTGGAATTGTGGCCATTTGTCAAGTAGAATACTTTGTTCTCCATCAAATACTGATTGGTAAAGGTGCTCACTTGTAAAAGGACAAAATGGGTGAATCAAAATATCTAATGTTTTGAGAACATTATCTAGTACTGCATAGATTGCAAGTCTCCTGTTCTTCTTTTCCTCCTCCTCATCCCATAATTCTCCTCTAGTAATTGGAATGTACACTTGACTTAGATTGTTAATAATAAAATCATCAATTGCTTTGGCACATTCATGGAATTTACATGTCTGATTTTTTTCAGTCATTGTTTGAATTAATTTTTGGAGTTTTGATAATAACCAAATGTCTGGTGACGTGAGTAAATCATTTTGTTTTGCCCATTCTATTGAATTTGATTTCTCAAAATTATCATACTCACTGTTTTGTTTAAAGTATAGGTGTAGATTGAATAGTGTGTTAATTACTTGGTATGGTCTTGACATTAATTCATCAGTGCTAAAACTTAGTGGCTCAATTGGGCTTGCTTTCCACATAAAATAGAAACGTACTAAATCCGTTGGATATTTTTGTAATAATTCAGCTCCCTCCAAAACATTTCCTTTACTTTTACTCATCTTGCCCCCATTCTCATCAAGTACGTGGCCTTGAAACAAGAATGATTTGTAGGGTGGAGTTGCTGAATTATTTAAAATGACATTTTCAATTAATAATGTATATGCCCATCCTCTAGTTTGATCGATTCCTTCAGTAAAGAATGGTGCTGGAATCTCTTTTGTATATTCTTCGTCTGTTAGTGATGAATATGGTGCCGCCCCACTATTGTGCCAAGTGTCTAGAACATACTCTTCTCTTTTTGTTTTTGTACTGCCACATTTTTTACATTTTACAGTAATGTTGTCAATCCATGGTCTGTGTAATTCAAAGTCTGGACCATCAGGTAAATTTTCGGCAGCATCTACCATTTCTTTTCTTGTAAAAAACCAATTCTTTTCACTACACTCTTCACAATTCCAAACTGGAAGTGGACATCCCCAAATTCGTTCTCGTGAAATACACCAAGGATGTCTTTCTTTGATGATTCCCAGAAATCTATTTTTTGGTTGTTCAAAAAAATACTCTACACTATTAGCTGCATCAATTGCTTTGTTATCTAGTCTATCTAATTTGTAAAACCATCCTCTTCTTGCAAGCCATACAATTGGATGGTGTGACCTCCAACATAGAGGATACTTGTGCTTTATTTTTCCTATTTTTACTAGTGCATTGCACTCTTTAAGATCCTCCACAATTGGCCTATCTGCATCTCTGACAAACATTCCTTGGTATTTTCCTGCATGCTCTGTGAATTTTACCTCATCATTAATGGGACTGAAAATCTTCACTTTGCGTTTATTTGCAATTTTAATGTCCTCCTCACCATTTGCAGGTGATAGGTGCACCAGACCACTGCCCGTACTTGCATCAACAAATGGTTCTGAAACTGCAACATGATAGTTCTCTAGTTTTGAGTATTGATTTAATTCTGGAATTAAATCCAATAGTGGATGAATGTATTTTCTTCCTTCAAATTCTGAACCTTTGGAAGTTTTTTCAATTTTATAATCCTCAATTTTTACTTCTGTCATAAATTCTTCTAATCTTGTTTTCCCAATGATCCAAGTTTCGTTTTCTACTTTGACGTATGCATAATCTTCTTCTGGTTGAAATCCTACCATTGCATCTGTAACTAGAGTAAATGGCATTGTAGTCCATACAATCAAAAATGCATCTTCATCTACTAATTTTACTTTGTAGTATAGTGATGGATCTTTTACTTCCTCATATCCTTGATTAACTTCGGCATGACTTAGTGATGTTTGGCAACTTGGACAATAAGCAATTACAGTGAAGTCTTCTTCTAGTATTCCATTTTCATATGCTTTTTTTAGCACTTGCCATTCTCTTTCAATAAATTCATCTCTAAATGTCCAATACGCTTTATCATGATTAAATGACATGCCCAGTAACTCATCTACTTCAACCCATGTCTTGTTGTATTTTTTTACAACTTTTTTACACTCTGATACAATTCTCTCAACTCCAAATTGCTTTATTGCTTCAGTCTTTCCTCCAGTAACTCCTAATTCTTTTTCAACTTGTAATTCTACTGGAAGTCCTTGTGTATCCCATCCTCCATTAAATTCAATTTTTTTCCCTTGTAGTGTGTTGAACCTATACCACAAATCTTTGATGACTCTACCTCTTAGATGTCCTGCATGTGGAATCCCGTTCATTGTAGGTGGCCCTTCAATGAATCTAATTTTTTCAGGCTTGTCTGATTCAAAAATTTGTTTTTCTAAATCTATTGATTTGATGTATTCTTTTACTTGAGATTCAATTCTCTTTGCATCAAACTTTGTAGAAAGTTCCATCTGGATTTTGATAAGCATGTGGCATTATAAAGCTAAATTACTTTTTTTAGACTTGGAATATATAATTGGGCAAAAACTAATTCTTGTTGGTAAATATTTTGGTAATTGGTTCTGGTGGCAGAGAACATGCATTATCTTGGAAATTATCTCAAAGCAGTAAAGTTGAAACTGTTTTTACTGCACCTGGAAATGGTGGGACTGAAAATAATGTTCCAATAGACATTGATGATATTGACGGCTTGGCTGATTTTGCTCAAAAAAATAATTGTTTTACTGTAGTTGGACCTGAAGCACCCCTTGCTGAAGGAATTGTTGATAAATTTAATCAAAAAAATCTCAAAGTTTTTGGACCCTCAAAAATGGCAGCACAGCTTGAATCTAGTAAGATTTGGGCAAAAAATTTCATGAAACGAAATAACATTCCTACTGCCAGATTTGAAATATTTGATGATTCAAAGAAAGCTCACGAATATGTGCAATCTCTTGATTACAATGTTGTAGTAAAGGCTGATGGCCTTGCTGCCGGAAAGGGCGTCATAGTTTGTAATAGTACTGATGAGGCAGTATCTGCAATTGATACCATTTTAGTCAAAAAAATATTTGGTGATGCTGGGAATAGAATAATTATTGAGGAGCGAATTGATGGAATTGAGGCTTCTTTTATTGCAATATCTGACGGTGATGTTGCAATTCCTATGGCATCAAGCCAAGATCATAAGAGAATTTTTGATGATGATGAAGGACCTAACACTGGAGGAATGGGTGCATATTCCCCTACTCCGATAATTGATGACATACTAGCCAAAAAAATACAAGAAGATGTTATAGAGAAAACGATCCAATCAATGAAAAATGAGGGAATCATATTCAAAGGATTCTTGTATGCTGGAATTATGCTTCGTGATGGTAAACCATATGTTTTAGAATACAATGTTCGTATGGGTGATCCTGAATGTCAACCAATCACAATGAGAATGGATTTTGATTTGTATGATTATTTTGTTGCAAGTGCTGATGGTACATTATCCTTGATGCCCTTAATTAATTGGAATAAAAAATTTGCAGTATGTGTTGTGTTGGCATCAAAAGGTTATCCTGAATCATATCTTAAAGATGAAATTATTTCTGGATTTGATACTGTTTCTAGTGATGCATATGTTTTTCATGCTGGTACAAAAAAATCAGATGGAAAAATTCTCTCAAATGGTGGACGTGTATTGGGTGTCACTGCATTAGGTGATTCTTTAGAATTAGCAATTTCTAATGCATATGATGCAGTGAAGAAAATTTCTTGGTCAAGTAAATATTGTAGAACTGATATTGGAAAAAAGGGGCTAGACTTTCTCTAAATCTTTGTTGCTCTTTCTTCTGTAACTATCCAATTCATTGTTACATCGTGTGGTGATTTTGGAATATTTTTAATAATTTGTTTTTCTAATGTTAAAGAAATTGTAATTGTCTTGTGTTCTGCTAGAAATCTGTCATAAAACCCATGACCGTATCCTAGTCTAACTCCTGTTTGAGAAATACCTACTGTGGGAACTATAATCACATCTAGATTGTTTTCAACTTCACAATCATCTTTAGGCTCCAAAATATCAAAACTTCCTGTTTCTAGGCTTGAAAAATCTTTAATTTTCCTAAATTCTATATTTTTTTCTACTACTTTGGGTAAAAATACCTCTTTACTCTGACTAAGTAATTCTTGGATGATATCTTGAGTGAACACCTCACTTCCAATTGGATAGTATATTCCAATTTTTTGAGCATTCTTAAATGCAAAAATCTTTCTCAACTTTTTTTGTATTTTTTCACTAGATATTCCCAACAAATCATGTGATGTGTTGTCTCTTTGCTCTAGGAGACGATTTCTAAGTGATGTTTTATTTGCACTATCTTCCAATTTGACTACTCAGTGATGCTGCAGTTATTGTATTTTTTAATAGCATCGCAACAGTCATTGGACCTACTCCTCCCGGAACAGGTGTTGCAAATGATGCTTTTTGAATGATATCTTCAAAATCTGAATCACCTGATAACTTGCCTTGATACCTTGAAATTGCAACATCGATAACTATTGCTCCTTCTTTAATCATATCTGATGTTAAAGTAAACTTGTTTCTATTCCCAACTGCTGAAATTATTATATCAGCTGATTGACATAGTTCTGTTAAATTTTTAGTTTTAGAATGGCATGTGGTAACAGTTGCATTGTTTTCTACTAGTAATTGATAGAGTGGTTTTCCGACAAGATTGCTTCTATTAATTAATACAACATTTTTACCCTCTAGATTAATTTCATGAAATTCAAACATCTCCATTATTCCTGATGGTGTACATGCAACTAGTACTGCTTTTTTCATTGCAAGTAAACCGACATTGTGTGGTGTTAATCCGTCCACATCTTTTAGTGGTGATATTCTTGATGTGGTAGTAAATTCATCTAATTGTTCAGGTAATGGTAATTGAACTAAAATCCCATGAATTGTTGCATCCTTGTTCAAATTTTCTATGATTTCATTGAGTTGTAGTTGAGTTGTATTTGCATCTAGTTTATGATCTCTTGTGATTATCCCTACTTCTTCACAATCTTTGTGTTTATTTCTAACATAGGTGGCTGATGCAGAATCATCACCTACAAGTATTGTTGCAAGACATGGATTGATACCTTGAGATTTTAACTCCTCTACTGCTTTTTTGACTCTATCTTTGACTGACTGGGCGATAATTTTCCCATCTATTTTGACTCCTGTCATGATATGATTTTTGGTTTGTAGATATTTAATTCTTAGATCCTTTAATGATTTTCTTAGAAAAGAAATTAAAAGGTAATTTTTCTAGTCACAACATGTTTGTAATGATAGCAGACGTTCAACTCAAAGAAGGTGCTGAAGAAGATTTCAAAAGTTGGTTTTCTGAATCAAACAAGGTATTGTCTGGGTTTCCTGGATTTGTATCTCGAAAATTCCTAAAATCGACTGATGGTAGTTTCAGAATTGTTGTAGAACATGAAAGTAAAGATACTTTTATCAAAATGCACAATAGTCCTGAACATGAAAAACTTCATCCACAAGGACACTCTTACATGAGTCAACCACCTGCAAGAAAAACCTATACTGTAGCTGCTGAATAAATTGAAATTAGATTTCGATTTATCTACATATCTGGAGAAGATAAAAAAAAGCAGTTCTTATTTTCATACTTTTATTAATAGAGATAGTTTAGCTGTGGGTATTTTATTTTTAAAACCTGGAGAAGAAGATACTCAAGTTCCTCATGCAAGCGATGAAGTGTATTTTGTTATAGAGGGTGATGGTTTTTTAAAAATTAAAAATAAAGATTACAAAGTATCAAAAGACAAATTATTTTTTGTGGCAAAAGATGTTGAACATTATTTTCACAGCAATTATGTTGAACTCAAAGTTTTGTATTTTTTTGGTGGCCCTGATTCTTAACTAACAATTGTTTTTCTTTTGATAACTTTGATCTTTTTTCTTGCAAATAAATTAACTGCTTCAGGATAAATCCTATGTTCTTCTTTAAGAATTCTTTTTGATAATGATTTTTCTGTATCGTTTTCTTTGATTTTAACTACGGCTTGAATGATAATTGGACCCGTATCCATTCCTGAATCTACAAAATGAACAGAACATCCTGAAAATTTTGCACCATAATCTAATGCCTGTTTTTGAGAATCTAATCCTGGAAAAGCTGGGAGTAATGCTGGATGAATGTTGATAATTCTATTTTTATATTTTTTTACAAATTCTGGACTAATAATTCTCATAAATCCTGCTAAACACACTAGTCCGTTTCTTGGTGTAACGCCATATTTTGTCAGCACTGTGATAATTTTTTTATCAAATTCTACTCTACTACCTTTGAATCCCTTACTTTCAATTACCTCTACATTAATTCCTAATTTCTCTGCAATTTTTAGCCCTGGTGCATCATGTTTGTTTGATATTACTATTGATGGATTAATTGGTATTTTTTTATTTTTAATTGATTTTAGAATGGATTCCATGTTGCTCCCGCGACCTGAGATTAATATTCCTAGATTTAGCAACTAGTCAATACTAAACTAAACCTGCAATTTATATCAAATCTAATTATTTTCATTTTCGTTGACTTTCTCAGTCAGGATGACAAAAAATGGAATCCTGTGTGATGATGGTACATCAAGAGTTTGTTTGGATCCAAAAAAATCTGATTTTGATGGAATTAATTTTGTTTCACATGCCCACACTGATCACCTACCATCTAAAAATGGGGGAACTATTCTATCGTCAATTGAAACAAACGAAATAGCTGAATTACGCGGATTTAAAATGGAAAATCATACAAAATCTCTTGAGAATTTTTCATTAATTGATAGTGGTCATATTCTTGGTGCTAGGGGGTTGCTTTTTGATGATATTTTCTACACTGGTGATATTTGTACTCGAGATAGAGGATTTCTTCAAGGTGCAAAAATTCCAAAATGTAAAACTTTGATAACTGAATGCACATTTGGACTTGCTGAATTTATCTTTCCCGCCCTTGATGAAATCAAAAAACAAGTTAATGAATTAATTTCAGAACTTTATGGTAAAGGAATACCTGTAATTTTAATGGGATATCAATTAGGTAAGGCCCAAACAATTACTCAACTTTTTGGTCATTGGGGTCCACTATACCTTCATGATTCTGTAAAAGAAATGAATTCACTTCATCAAAAATTTGGTGTTCCGTTACCTGATGGAATTGGTCATTCTGAGGCTGAAAAAAATGGATTGCTTGAAAAAAAACCATGGATGATGGTAGCACCAATGATGTCCAGTAAAAATAAATTTGTTCAGGAAATGAAATCAAAATATGGTGCGGTGACAATAGGATTTAGTGGATGGGCACAATCAAAAAAATTTTCTTTTGGTAGACGAACTGACTATTCAATTCCAATGAGTGACCATTGTGATTTTAATGAGCTAGTTGATATGGTGGTTCAATCTGGAGCAGAAAAAGTATACACTATTCATGGTTTTGTAAATGAATTTGCCGAACACTTGAGAAAAATTGGAATTAGTTCTCAACCGTTAGTGGAAAATACTTTGGATAATTTTACTTCGTAAATTCATTACATTGACAACTTGTAACTAGACATGTTTCGGTATTTCTTATATGATCGTGAGAGAAATGTTTACAATTTTCATTTTTACATATTCTTCTTTGAGCTTCTTTTTGTACAACTGATTGGGCAATCTCATTTGCCTTTTGTTTTGAATATCCCTTTTTGTCGATATAGAAATGCACAATTCTATTGTATAGTAAATCTGGATTGAATTGTTTTTCTAGCATTTTGTTATCTGGGTAATATAGCACATTATTCTATTAAAAGATCATGGACTGATTTGTAATTATGATGATATTTTTTCCAAATTTTTATCTTCCTATTTTGTATTCTCAGAAAAAACATACAGGAAACAATATAGCTGATAGTGCTGTATAATACATGTCCCGAAACTGGTGTTATACCTGTAAGAATAGTACCTATTCAGATGGAAAAAACAAATGCTCTACTTGTGGTTTGGATTATTAGAAAAATAGTAATTTATCTTAAAATTACGCCTATATCCATAAGGTTTGTGTGAGTAAAATTAGTTACAATGTTGCCTTTTTGTTTTTGAAAAAATCTTCCAGAATCATTGTTTTTAAGAAATTCTTTCATGATGTTCAAATCTATTCTAACATTTTCAGTAATTGCTCCTGCAAAAACTGAATTCCCATCTATGCCATCTGTCCCCATTGAGGCAATGGTAATTTTTTTAAATTTTTGAGTATTTTTTAAAATTCTTAAAACTATCTCTTGGTTTCGTCCACCCATTCCTTTTCCAAGAACTTTAACTGTGGTTTCTCCACCAAAAATTAGACATGTCTTTTGACTTTCTGAAATATTTTCAAGAATTGTTGTAACTGCTTTTTTAATATCTCCAAATACTTGGATTTTGATTACTTTGTAACCTTTTTTTTCTGCTACTTTTTGCATATTTTTTAAACAGTCATCATTTTTTGCAATGATGTGATTTGGAATCTTTGATTTTTTTATTGGCTTTTCATTTTCTAATCCTTTTTCTAAAACTCTTAGAACTTCAGTAGGCATTTTCCATCTTAGTTTGTATTTTTTTAAAATCTCTAGTGCATTAGCATATGTTGTATCATCCATGTATGTAGTTCCTGATGCAATAGATGACAAATCATCCCCTTCAACATCTGACATTACAAGACTGATTCCATCACATTTCATGCCTTCAACTAGTTTACCCCCCTTAATTTTTGAGAGATGTTTTCTAACACAATTTACCTCTTGAATTGTTACTCCTGATTTTAATAGCAAATTTGTGACATGAATTTTATCATCGAGTGTAATGTCATCAGGCATTGCTAAAAGTGATGAGCCGCCACCTGATACTAGAAAAATAATTAATTCTCCACTCTTTTTATTTTCAACAAACTTCATTACTTCTTTTGCAGCCTTTACGCTGGTTTGATCTGGTTTTGGATGCCTAGGATTGAATATCTGAAACTTTTTTCCCTTAATTTTGGCTTTACTGCCTTTGGGAATTACAATTATTCCACTTTTGATTGGAATTATTGTATTGAGTGCCCTTGTCATTGAATCTGCTGCTTTTCCAAAAGCTACAGAATAGATACTAGAATAATTTTCAATATTGAGTATTTTGGTTCCAATTTTGATTTCTTTAGGTGTTACAAACTTTGAAATGATATTTTTTGGGTCTGCAGCTTGAAGACCTGATTCCAAAATTTCTAAACAATCCTTTTTTTTGTCCGTTGTTGCCAAGTCTTCAAAATTTTGTATAATCATACTGTTTCTCAATAATGCAAGATATAATAATAATCAATGATGGTCATGAAACATGCAATCAATACGCATTCCTAAAGTTATCAACTTTGGAGAAAATGCACTTGGCGAAACAGAATATCCAAAAAATGCCCTAGTTGTTACAACCGTTCCACCAGAATTATCTGATAAATGGTTGGCAAAAATGGGAATTCAGGATTACATGTTGTATGACCAAGTAAAACCTGAACCATCAATTGATGATGTCAATACAGTGATTTCACAATTCAAAGACAAAGATCCATCATGTCTAATTGGACTTGGTGGAGGAAGTTCAATGGATGTAGTAAAGTATGCTGCACCTGAGATGAAAAAATCAAAAATATTAATTCCTACAACCTTTGGAACTGGAGCTGAAATGACTACTTATTGTGTTCTAAAATTTGATGGTAAAAAGAAATTGTTACACGATGACAGATTTTTAGCTGACATGGCTGTAGTTGATTCATATTTTATGAACGGCACTCCAGAACAAGTTTTAAAAAATTCTGTATGTGATGCATGTGCACAAGCTACTGAGGGCTATGATAGCAAACTTGGTAATGACTTGACTAGAACTCTATGTAAACAAGCATTTGAGATTCTTCATGATGCAATTATGAATGACAAACCAGAGAACTATCCATATGGTTCAATGTTATCTGGAATGGGATTTGGTAACTGCTCAACTACACTTGGACATGCTTTGTCCTATGTATTCTCAAATGAAGGCGTACCTCATGGATACTCTTTATCCTCTTGTACTACAATTGCACACAAGCATAACAAATCAATCTTCTATGATCAATTCAAAGAAGCAATGGAGAAACTAGGCTTTGACAAATTAGAACTCAAAGCAGATGTTTCAGAAGCTGCAGACGTCGTAATGACTGATAAAGGACATTTGGATCCGAATCCAATACCAATATCAAAAGATGATGTTGTTAAATGTCTAGAAGATATCAAAGCAGGTAATCTGTAAAAAATTCAATAATTTTTTACTTTTTTTCTATTTTATTGATAAACTGCGAAATTGGCAGCTTGATTAAACCTTTTATGCTAATGATTTCGTCTTAATGTAATTGGCAGAAAATAAACTAAAGTTTGGTATTCAAAATGGACTAAATGTTGCAAGAGCCGGATATACTGAAGATCAAATTTTAACTGCTTGTATTTTGGCTGATAAAACAGGTTATGATTCTATTTTCTATATGGACCACACTAATGTTCCACAATGGAAAAATGCAATTGTATTAGATCCATGGGTTATGTTATCTGCAATTGCTGCAGTTACACAGAATGTTGAACTTGGTACTTGTGTTACTGATGCCATAAGACGACACCCATCAAATATCGCATTAGCTGCAATTTCTCTTGATAGAGTTTCTAAAGGAAGAGCAATTTTGGGAATTGGTGCAGGTGAAGCACAAAATCTAAAAGAATTTTGTATTCCGTTTGAAAAACCAGTTTCAAAATGGGAAGAACAAATCCAAGTTATTCATAAATTATACGAATCAACTCCTGATAACATAGTTAGTTATGATGGAAAATATTACAAATTAGAAGGTGCATGTTTACAAGCACCGCCAATTAGAAAACCACGTCCGCCAACATACATGGCAGCAGGTGGAAAAAGAACACTTGCAATGACTGGAAAATTGGGTGACGGTTGGTTGCCGATAGGTTACACTCCAGTACTTTTTGCAGATCATAAGGCACAAATTGAAAAATCAATGGATGAAAATAATAGAACACAAGAAGAAAAAGACAACTTCCAATTTGCACTTGATATTGATGTTTACTTTAGTGAAGATGCAGAACAATCTTGGGCAAAAATGAAAGAAGCAGTAAAAGTTAGTTTGTTCAAACCTGAAATTTTAAGAGTTCACAAATTAAAAGAAATTGAAGGATTTGATTTTGTCAAGTACTTTACAGAATATTCAATGTCTGATCAATCTTGGATTGTAAAGATGAGAGAAGCTGCAACTCAAATGCCTGATGATGTTGCTCGTTCTTCAATTGCACTTGGTACTCCTGAAGATATAATTCCAGTATTTGAGGAATTCATGAAAGCTGGTGTCAATCACTTTGTGATTAGATTCTGGGGTAAGAACTACTTTGGTTCTATTGATAAATTTGCAACTCATGTAATGCCGAAACTCCGAGAAATAGCCAAAAAAGAAAATTATTAATTCTAAAATAGTAAATCATTTACATCACTATTTTCTACAACATTCATGGATGATGATCTTCCAGAATCTGTAAAAAAATGCCTTGATATTTTAGAAGAAAATGTTGAGATTTTGGCAAATATTGAACTTGATTTAGAAGATAAAAAAGAAGATGAATTAACATCAAATCTTGAATTACATCAATTGTATGATATGACTGAAGATGTTGCAGAATCATCTAAACTCAAACGTGCAGAAGCAAATTATGCTCGAAGAATAACTGATAATTCTTTATAATTTAATGTCTACTTGTTTTTGTTTTTAATTTTGTAGCTAATTTTGCTTTGCGTTTATTTTTTTGTTTTTCTAATCTTTTTCTTGTACGTTCTTTTGCTTTTGTTTCCCCTTGAATGATTTTTGTTTTACTTCCATCTCTAAGCATTATTACTTTGCCTTTGAATCTGTATTCGATATCTCTGCATTTGATGTAATATCTTTTGAGACAGAAAAATATTCTGTTATTTGTCCCTTTCATCTCTTTGACTTCTTTTGATTTTTTTAATTCATTGAGAACATTTCGTAATAGTCCTTTGTCAATATCAGTAATTCTATGCACTTCTCTAAACCAGATGAATCTTGATTCAGAACCCCATTCTTCTAGTAAATCTAAGACTTGTCTTGTAGCCTTTTCAAATTCTTCCTCTCTTGGGTCCATGAGTACACTGAATTTATTCCTAAATTTAGCAATTTTCATTTATGAAAAGTTTGGATGAATAAAGTCAAATTTTTGAATGTAATTGGTTTTTGATTAATTTTACAATTACTTACTATGAATATTGAATCAAAAAATGAATGCTCCAATCTTGAATGCAGAATATTGGAAATCAAAGCAATGGCAAAAGAACTAGATGAAGAAGAATAGACTATTTCTTTGATTTTAGCTCTTTGATTCTTGATTTTGTTACTTTAACTGACTGTCTTTGATTATTTTCCATCTTGTTTGCTATTGAATCAATTTGTTTGATGATTTTTGATTGTGCTTCTGCAGATTTTGTCTTTAAGAGTTTTTTTTGTAATTTTTTTAGTTGATTGGAATATCCATCAAAATCATTTTTCAAGTCATCAAGGTATGGGTCTCGCATAATTATTTTCCAATACTGTTACATTTAGTTTATTAGATCAACTTTACTCCTCTTTACTGATTTGAAATTATTAGGACGACTAGAAATAAAATCAAATGACAAAATTAGAGAATTTTTAGAAAAAGAACATGTTGGAAGAGTTGCAAGTATTGATGAGGGTGGATTCCCTCAAATTATTCCTATGAATTTTGCTTTTGTAAATGATGCAATCTATATGCACTCGTATCGAAAAGGTGAAAAACTAGATAACATTTCAAATAATTCCAAAGTAGGCTTTGAAGTTGACAGGGAGTTAGAATTTTTACCATCCTATTTTTCACATCCTACTGATGCATCACAAGCTGATACTCTATACATTAGTGTGGTGATTAAAGGAAATGCTTCTTTTGTAACTGATAATGCGGAAAAAACTGTGGCATTAAATGAACTAATGAAAAAATATCAACCAGAAGGAAACTATGAACCTCTAACAAATAATGATCTTGTTTTAGATGAGGTTGCGGTATTCAAAGTTGTTTCAAAATCAATTAGGGGGAAATACAAGATTGGTCAAAATCTAAATTCTGAATCAAGAAAAATTTTAGCTCAAAAAATATTTGATAAAAATTCTTCAACTGCAAAGGAGACCTTGAAAATTATGGGATTTGAGATTACTCCTGATGGTCTTAGTATGATTGATGAACCTGTATGGTGATTTATTCTAATATCACCATTGCTTTAAATTCAGTTTTTAGAAATCCTGTATGTTGGAACAAATCACTGAATTCAAACTAGTATCTGAGTATTCCCCCACAGGTGATCAACCACAGGCAATTGATGATCTAGTTAAAGGCGTAAAGAAAGGCTCAGTTCAAACCTTACTTGGAGTTACTGGAAGTGGTAAGACTTTTTCTGTTGCAAATGTAATTGCTAGAACTGGAAAAAACACTCTAGTTATTTCCCACAACAAAACACTTGCAGCACAACTCTATTCTGAATTAAAACAATTCTTTCCAAAAAATAATGTTGGATATTTTGTATCATATTATGATTATTATCAACCTGAAAGTTATCTTCCTCAAACTGATACCTATATTGAAAAAGATACCCAAATCAACGAAAAAATTGAAAAACTTCGATTAGAGGCTACTGCAATGCTACTCTCAGGTGAGCCTACAATTATTGTATCAACTGTTTCATGCATTTACTCACTGGGTAATCCTCAAGATTGGGAGGATTTGGCAATCACTGTAAATACTGGCGATGAAATTAATCGAGCAGAAATTATTCGAAGACTAGTTGATGCACGATATGAACGAAATGATGTTGAAGTATCTCCTGGAAATTTTAGAGTTAAAGGCGATACCATTGATATCACTCCTGCATATTCAGAAGATATAGTTCGAATCTCTTTGTTTGGTGATGAGATTGAAAAAATCACATTACTTGATCATGTGTCATTAAAAGAAAAGAAAAAAATTTCACAAATGAAAATTTTTCCTGCAAAACATTACCTCATTGCAAAAGATGTTAGAAAAAAAGCAATTACCTCAATTAGAAATGAATTGGTAACTCGTTTACCTGAATTAAATGAATTAGAAAAACAAAGACTAGATATGAGAACAAAATATGATTTAGAAATGATTGAAGAATTAGGTTATTGTTCTGGAATTGAAAATTATTCTAGACATTTTGATGGGCGAAAAGCTGGTGAAAAAGCATTTTGTTTAATGGATTTTTTTGGTGATGATTATTTACTAGTTATTGATGAGTCTCATGTGACACTACCTCAACTTCATGGGATGTACAAAGGTGACTATTCAAGAAAAGACAAACTAGTAACCTATGGGTTTAGACTTCCTAGTGCATATGACAATAGGCCATTAAAATTTGAAGAATTTGAAGATTATATCAAAAATACTATTTTTGTTTCTGCAACCCCTGCCGATTATGAAAAAAAAGTTTCAGCAAAAATTGCAGAACAATTAGTAAGACCAACTGGTTTACTTGATCCACAAATTGAGGTTAGGCCTACAAAAAACCAACTCGATAATTTGATTTTAGAAATTAACAAAAGAACTGCTAATTCTGAGCGTGTTTTAGTTACCACTCTAACTAAAAGAATGGCTGAAGATTTGGCAGAATACCTCTCAAAAAAACAAGTCAAAGTCAGATACATGCACTCTGAAATTGAAGGGTTGCAGAGAACTGAGATAATTAGACAGCTGAGGATGGGGGAATTTGATGTTCTCGTTGGGATTAATTTATTGCGAGAGGGATTGGATATTCCAGAGGTTTCCTTGGTGGCAATTTTGGATGCTGATAAAGAAGGGTTTTTGAGAAATTTTACAAGTTTAATTCAAACATGTGGACGAGCTGCAAGAAATGTTAATGGAACTGTAATCATGTATGCTGATAATCATACAAAATCTATCAAAAACACCATAGAGGAAACCCAACGTCGTAGAGAAAAACAAATGAAGTATAACAAAGAAAATAATATCACTCCTCAATCAATAATTAAATCTGTTCCAGAACAAGTTACAGCACTAGATGAATCAAAACTAAAATCAATACATGATCTTAGAACTGATGTAATTGATTTAGAAGCACAAATGAAAATATTTTCAGAAGATTTGGATTTTGAGCGAGCAATTGAATGTAGAGATAGAATAAAAAGACTAGAAAAGGAGATTGAATTCAGAGATGGCAGAAAATAAATTAAAAATTCGTGGTGCACGTCATCATAATTTAAAAAATATTGATGTTGATATTCCAAAAAATAAACTAGTTGTGATTAGTGGGTTGTCTGGTTCTGGAAAGTCCACTTTAGCTTTTGATACAATTTATGCTGAAGGACAAAGACGATATGTTGAATCATTATCTGCATATGCTCGACAATTTTTAGAAATGATGGATAAACCTGATGTTGATTCTATTGATGGTTTGTCCCCTGCAATTGCTATTCAGCAAAAAACTACTAGTAAGAATCCACGTTCTACCGTTGGAACTACTACTGAAATTTATGATTACATGCGATTACTTTATGCTCGAATTGGCATTCCTCACTGTACCAATTGTAAAAGAAAAATATCTACTCAATCCATTGAGAGAATTTGTGATTCTATACTCAAAGATTTTTTGGGCAAAAAAATCCTAATCTTATCTCCTCTAATTCAACGAAAAAAAGGAACGTATGAGAAATTATTTGAGCAAATCAAAAAAGATGGATACTCTAGAATGCGCCTAAATGGTGAGATTTTGAGCCTAGATGAGGAAATTCCTCCTCTTGATAGGCAAAAATGGCATAATATCGAAATTGTAGTTGATAGAATAAACACAAACAAATCTGAACACTCTAGAATTTTTGAAGCAGTTCAAACTGCAATAACTGCCTCAAAAGGGGATGTAATGATTTCATCCGATAAATCTGAAAAAATATTTTCTCAAAATAATGCATGTCCTAATTGTGGATTAACTATTGGCGAACTAGAACCAAGAACTTTTTCATTTAATTCTCCATTTGGTTTGTGTAAAGCATGTAATGGATTGGGTGTTAAAATGGAATTTGATGCAGATTTAGTAATTCCTGATAAAACTAAATCTATTTTGGATGGTGCAATTGTTCCCTGGAGTGGACGATTTTCATCATTTAGACGACAAGCATTAAGGGCAGTTGGAAAGAAATTTGGTTTTGATTTAATGACTCCTATAAATGAAATAAAATCAAAACATCTTAAAATTATTTTACATGGAACTGATGATTTAATTGATTTTAACTATCGTTCAAAATCTGGTGACTCTTCTTGGAACTACACTAATGCATTTGAGGGTGTACTGGGAAATTTACATCGTGTTTTTATGGAAACTGAATCTGAATCAAAACGTGAATGGTTAAAGCAGTTTATGCAAGATACTCCTTGTAATGTTTGTGATGGTAAAAAACTAAAACCAGAATCCCTTGGTGTGACAATTAATGATAAGGGAATTATGGATGTCTGTGACTTACCAATCAATAACTGTTATGACTTTTTTTCTACATTAAAATTAACTGAAAATGAACAACACATTGCACGAGATGTTTTAAAAGAAATTAAAGAACGATTAGAATTTTTGATGAATGTTGGGTTGGATTATCTTACACTAAATCGTCTTAGTTCCACTTTATCTGGTGGTGAGTCTCAACGAATTAGACTAGCTACTCAGATTGGTTCTAATCTTACAGGCGTTTTGTATGTACTTGATGAACCTACCATTGGATTGCATCAACGTGATAATTCTCGACTCATTAAAACGCTAAATAAGCTACGAAATCTAGGAAATACAGTCATTGTAGTGGAGCATGACGAAGAAGTGATACGAAATTCAGACTGGATAGTAGATTTAGGTCCTGGTGCTGGAATTCATGGTGGAAATGTGGTCTTTGAGGGAACAGTTGATAAAATTCTTAATGGCTCAAAATCAGTAACTGGAAAATATCTAAAAAATAATTCTTTGATTATATTAAATGATAAAATTAGAAATCGTTCTGGTTCATTGATAATAAAAAAAGCATCTGAAAATAATTTAAAACAAATTGATGTTGAAATTCCTTTAGGTCTTTTTGTATCTGTAACTGGTGTATCTGGTTCTGGGAAATCTACTTTGATTAATGATATTTTACTTAAAACTTTGGAAAATCATTTCTCCAAATCTCATGTTAGAGCAGGAAATCATAAAGAAATTACTGGTCTAGAAAATATTGATAAAGTTATAGCAATTGATCAATCTCCAATTGGTAGAACTCCTCGCTCAAATCCTGCAACATACATTGGCGCATTTACTCCTATTCGAGAATTATATTCAAACACCGCATTATCAAAAGAGCGTGGATATACTCCAGGACAATTCTCATTTAATGTTCCTACTGGTCGATGTTTTGCATGTGATGGTGATGGTGTAAAACAAATAGAAATGCAATTTTTATCTGATGTTTATGTAAAGTGCGATGAATGTAAGGGAAAAAGATACAACTCTGAAACATTATCAGTATTATACAAGGGAAAAAATATTTCAGATGTTTTAGATATGACAGTTTTTGAGGCATTAAATTTCTTTGAGAATGTTCCATCTATTCAAAGAAAATTACAGACAGTTTATGATGTTGGGTTGGGTTACATCAAATTAGGCCAATCATCTACTACCTTATCTGGAGGAGAGGCCCAGCGTGTAAAACTATCCTCAGAATTATCAAAACGAGGTACTGGAAAGACTTTGTACATCTTAGATGAGCCTACAACTGGTCTGCATTTTGCAGATGTGCAAAAATTACTAGATGTGCTTAATCGACTAGTAAACATGGGAAATACTGTAGTAGTAATCGAACATAACATGGATGTGATTAAAAATTCTGATTGGTTAATTGATCTTGGACCAGAAGGTGGTGCTGAGGGTGGCAGAATTGTTTCAGTTGGTACTCCACTTGATGTTTCAAAATCTCCTGGAAGTTATACTGGAAAATATTTGAAAAAATTATTAAAAAAATGACTTTTGATATTTCTACTCTTGTCATTCCGATTGATCCTGGAATTTATTTGATGCGAGATTCTGATGGGAAAATAATCTATATTGGCAAAGCAAAGAATCTAAAAAAACGTGTAAAGTCTTATTTTCTCAAAAACCAAAACTACAAAACACAAAAACTAGTAGAAAATATTTCAGACATTGAATTTGTTTTAACTGATAATGAAAGTGAAGCTTTTCTTTTAGAATCAAATATGATAAAAAAACATCGGCCAAGGTTTAATATTGAATTAAAAGATCAACAGCGATACACATATCTTCGAATTTCAGATGAAAAATATCCTAGATTACTTGTATCAAGACGAACTAGAGATGGAAAATTTTTAGGAAAGGGGAAAACTTTTGGACCATTTACTCAGGGCAGCTCAAAATTACTAACCATTGGTGCATTACGAAAAGCATTTCAAATTAGAATTTGTAAAACTTTGCCAAAAAAGATTTGTCTGGAATACCATTTGGGAAATTGTGAAGGACCATGTGAGTTCAAAGATGCACAAGAACGATACAAAAAACACGTTTCTGCACTAGAGGATGTTCTAAAGGGTAAAAATGAGACTCAGATTTTTACAAAAAAATTAAAAGAAGAAATGCATCAAGCAGCAAAATTACAACAATTTGAACGTGCAAAAGACATTCGTGATACTTTGATTAGGCTTGGTAGTCTTCAAACAAAGCAAAAAATGGAATACATTGAAAATTCTGATGAGGAATATTTTGGAATTAGTATTCAAGAGCATTCTGCCATAGTGATGAATTTTAGAATGATTAATGGTGTAATTCGAGATAGTGATAAATTCTTTTTTGATCTAGTTGGGGATAATTCTTTTTCAAACTTTCTTTATCAATATTATTCTACACACAAAATCCCAAAATTCATTCTTGTAAGTGAACTTCCCGAAAATGAAAAATTACTCCAATCACTATTATCTGAGCAAGCTGGGTATTCTGTCAAAATACTTGTTCCAAATAAAGGAAAGAGACGGGATATTATTAACTTAATTTTAAAAAATATAAAATTGATTCATACAAAAGGTGGTGATCCTGGATTAATTGAATTACGAGATATACTTCATCTTCCAACATTGCCTAATGTCATTGAATGCTTTGATATCTCAAATCATGGTGAGGATTTTGCAGTGGGGTCTATGGCAAGATTTGTTTCAGGTGTACCTGATAAACCAGGCTATCGTAAATTCAGAATTAAAACAGTTACAGGGCGAGATGATTTTGCAATGATTGGTGAAATTATTAAAAGAAGATACTATAGATTATTAGAAGAAAAATCTGAATTACCTGATTTGATAGTAATTGATGGCGGTAAAGGACAACTAAGTTCTGCAATTAATTCTTTACAATCCCTTGGATTGAAATTACCTTGTATATCTTTGGCAAAAGAAAATGAGGAAATCTATGTACCAAAAAGTAAAAACCCTATAATCATTTCAAAATTAAAACCATCCTTGAAAATCTTACAACATGTACGTGATGAAACTCATAGATTTGGTGTTGCGTATAATCGAACTATCCGTAAAAATCAAATAAAATAATAAAAAAGGATTTTTTTTGGCTAGTTCACTGAAACACTGCCTACCATCCATGGATGAACCATGCAAAAGTAGTCATATTCTCCAGCATCTTCAAATGTAAATGCATATGTTGCATCTGCCATTAGTAGGCTGCTGTCAAATATACCTGATGGACCATCAGCTGGACTACCACTAGTTACAGTATGTGCTGCTGTGTCTACGTTATCCCACTCTACTGTATCTCCAACATTGATTGTAATGTCTGCTGGTGACCAACATGAGTTTGTTTCTTCACATCCTGGAACTGAAGTTCCTGCCGGAACATCAACAGTATGTGTTTGTGGTGCTGCTGTTTCTTCTTCATGAGTTTCTTCAACTTCCATTGTTTGTCCTGGAGTGACTGTTGCACTTACAGAATAACTGATGGTTGCTTGATTTGTGTTCATTGTGTGAACAGCTAAAGCATTACCTGAGAATTCCCAAGAACCCATTGCATTCTTTGGATCAACAAATGTTAATTCAAAGATAGTTTCACCATCTGGGGTCCATGTCATTGCTGGTTTTTCATGAGCTCCGACTGGTCCTCTGAGTGTAACTAGTTGAATATCTTCAGAAGCAGAGTATGAAAGAATTCCTGAATATACATCACTTGATGGTGCTAAAAGCACTGCTAGTTGATGTCCTTCATGACCTACGCCAGGATCTTGTACTGTGTTAACTGTTCCAGTTACTACAGTGTCTGACATTGGTGTTTCTTCAAAGTCTACTTTGTAATCCACTATGAATGGTTCGGTATTCATTGTATGTACTGCTAAAGCATTACCTGCGAATTGCCATTTACCTCCGCTACTGTTTGGATCAACAAAAGTTAATGCAAATTTTGTTTTTCCATCAGGAGTCCAAATTGCTTGTCCTACATCTTCTCCGTCTGCTAATGGACCATGTAATGTAACAAGTTGAATTCTTTCAGATGCATCGTACTTGAGTGTACCTGAATATACTTTGTCACTTGGTGCCAAAATGATTGCAAGTTGATGTGATTCATGACCCATTCCAGGATCAACATCAGAAGTTAATCTATCCCAACCTGCTTTCATTGGTTTTGTTGGAGTTTTATCTTCAGCTATTGGTTCAGCAGTTTCTGTAACTACTGGAGCTGAATATGATGGACCGGCTTCTTGGACTGCGCTTAATGAGGCTGCAATTCCTAAGAATATTACTAGAACTCCAATTGCTACTGCAATTCCAGCATTATCTATACCTGCCATAATTAATTTCAGGCAATGTCTAAGGTAAATAAATCTAATCTTCGTTAATACATTCATAATTTTTAAAATTTGAATACTTTTCTTTTGAAATGATAATTTGATTTTTAGAATTTCAGTTTTTAGATATTTTTCAAAATTTTACAAAAAAATCCAAAATTTATTGAATATCTTATATGATCGCTGTAATCTGATACAGATCATTGTCAATGATGTTGAACAACTATTTCTTTTATGAATTTGATGTGTATTGGAATTACTAGTCTATTAATTGATGACTATAAGAAAAAGAAAGAATCACAACCAACATCTGTACCAACTCCTGATTGGGCTGTTGATTTAGCATCAATGTTTGCTGATGAAAGTGATACTTACTCTATTCCACAAACAGTTGATTGTGATGATGACTTTAATGCATCAATTAGGGATACTGATAATTTAGATCCGTTTAAAATTTGGATTAATATCCTACCAATCTGTGCAATGTCTTAATCTTCTTTATTTCCTCTAATGTACGATGTTGCAGTACCCAAAATACCCACTCCTAAAACAACTACTAGACAAATTGCAGAGATGTATACTAGTAATGGTATTGATTTTAGTAGATAATCAAATCCTGTTTGGTATGCTGCACTAGTTGCAATTCCTGCAAAAATTAATGATATTGTAATGATGCTTCCAAAGACATTTGTGCCATACAAGTGGGTCCATGATAAAATATTGCTAAACTTTGTAAATTTTCTATTATCTCTTGTTTCAATATGATTATAAAAAATACCCGTTAATGCTAACCCTGCAGTTAATCCCATTTGTAACACAAATCCAAAAAAGAAAATACCTGCATTATCTGTAAATGCAAATTCAAACATATTTTCAATATTTCCATTAAACATTAACATCTGATTTATGAAAAGTGCTATTGTTAATCCTGTAATTATTGCCCCTTGAATCATTGCAGAAATAATGAACCTTTTTCCAAATTTGCCTGTATCTGCTTTATCTGAGATTTCAAGAAATCCTTGTTTTGAGAATTTTTTTTCCATGTCTACATAATCGTTGAATTTCTTTAGTAAATGAGCTTCTTCTTGAGGGTTTTCTACAAAATCCTCGTTAAATCTTTCAGAATCAAAAAATCCCATAAACTAATAATATTTTTTTTAATAATATGCAGTACTATGTGTTTATTGAACGAACTGTATAATTTGAAAACACCCTTTGTTAATGTGTTTGAATTGAACAAACATAGTATCATTAACTTATTATGAAATATCACAAACATGCCACAAAGAATTCTAATTGCTGAAGACAATAAATTCACATCAATGCAATACGTAAAATTACTTGAAACAAAAAATCATATAGTTACAGTTGTAGTGGATGGGGCTGAATGTTTAGAAAAATATTCTGCTAGTCTTAACGATGAATCAAGTGATGGACAATATGATGTTTTGATATTGGATCATTCAATGCCAAAAAAGTCTGGTGCAGAAGTTGCAGCAGATATTTTGAGTTTAAAACCTGACCAAAAAATCATTTTAGCATCAGCTTATGCCTTGTCTACTGAAAAACATTATTCACAATTAAAAGACAAAGTATTGTTTTTGCAAAAACCATTCCAACTTACAAGAATTTTAGAACTAGTAGATAATGACCCATCTAAAATAACTGCCTAAAATTCTTTATTTTGTTATTTTTTCTAATTCAATATTGTTTGATATTTTATTTTTATGATTCAATGTCATTATTGGTAAAGTAATTTCAAAAACTGGATATCCTTTGTGGTTGTATGCTAACATTACTTCCATTATTGATGC
>Ga0209054_1000419_pt1 | contig 29240 bp, 27 predicted proteins | sample SaaInlV_DNA_200m_FD_184689 | JGI IMG/M metagenome (GOLD analysis project Ga0209054, IMG submission 184689) | Marine microbial communities from expanding oxygen minimum zones in the Saanich Inlet - SI075_LV_DNA_200m (SPAdes) (version 2) | ecosystem: Environmental > Aquatic > Marine > Unclassified... | reverse complement strand
TGGATGATATCCACCACCACTTAAATAGGATTCTATTTGTAATTTTAATATGAAACTGATTAATATGAATTCCGAATCTTCGTCACTATAATGATCACTCCTTGGCTTTCTATCTAATACATCTCCAACTTGTATAACATGAATTTTTTCACCTATCCATCTATCTTGTATATTTATTAAATTGGCTTTTCTTAAACAACTTTTAAAAGCATTTAAATCTCCGTGTATGTCACCAAATACTATTACTTTTTCAATTTTATCATACTGAGCTTTTTGATAATATGAAAATATTTCATTATATTGATTTTGTGATAAATCCATATATTACTATTATATAATATTTTTATTATTATATCTAATTATATCGTCTGATTATTATTATACACCTTTGAATATCCATTCATAATTTCACAATAATATATTTTATTATATCTATTATTTATGATAAATTATTATTATTCAATATTGTCATTATATTATCTATTTGATTTTGTAATTCTGTATTTTTGCTTTCTAATGCGGTGTTATTTGATTCCAGTTCTACTACCTTTTTTTCTAATACGTCCACTTTTTCTTTTTCTTCCAATTGTAATCTGTCTATCCCTTGAATAGCGGAATGATGTAAGGCAAATATTGTGGATTTGTCTATTGTAAGAAAATCATTTGCTTTTTTTCCATAACAGAAGACATGTTGATAAGAAGCATCGAATGTAAATGTGTCATCACTATTTCCAATAATTTCTTTTTCAATTTCATTACCAGACAACTCATTTTTTACCATGAATTTATATGTGATACCGCTTACATCTGTCAAATCTGATGACATCTTGTAAGTAGTATTTTCACTTATACTAGATACTATTTCTTCCCAAGTAATATTTTCTAACATACGATATTCGTCAGGTATGAATTCCGTTACTGTTGTAATTGCCATTGGTAAAATCTCTTTTACTTCTTGTGCGATAAACCCAATTGTTTTTTCATTACCTTTACTAATGTATTCAAAATAACGGCACGGAATATCACGAATTTGTTGTAATGCCAAATCATCAGGAACATCCACAATGTTTTTTTTAATTCGTCTATCACTAAACTCAGTCAAACTATAACAAGTTATAGTTCCATTGGTGTATATACCTATAGAACTACTATCACTAACAGCAACACCAACACCACCTGCAACAATTAAAGCACCAGATGTTGATGAACTGGAAGCAGTAGTATTATTAATATTAACAACACCATCTGCTGATACAGTAACTCCTGTTGAAGAACCCAATGTTGTTATACCAGTAACATCAAGGGTTGTATCAAATATAACAGATTGATCTACATTTAAAGTACCTTTAATTGTTGTAGCAGAACCGGAATAACCCATGTCAATAGCACCACCTCCTATAGTTGTTTTACCTGTTGAAGTAGCAAATATATTATTAGCATTTCCTGTAGTTCCATTAGTAATATTACCACCATTTAGAATTAAATCTCCTGTTAATGTTGTTACACCAGTAACATCTAATGATCCACCAATAGTTGCGTTTGTTCCCATAACAACTGTTCCTGCGGTCATTGTTGTTGTTGCTGTTCCAGAACTAATAGTAAGAGCATTATTACCAGAAGTATCAATTGTGGATGCAGTATCAAAACTTAATATTGTTGCTGCAACATCTAATGATTGACCACTATCACCAATACTATCAGTAAAAACATTAGCCCATCTTACTCCAGTTGTTCCTAAACTATCAGTACTATCTGTATCAGATACTATATTACTACCACTTGTAATACCACCTGTATGAACAGATGTAGCTGTTAATGTTGTTATCCCGGTAACATCAAGAGTTCCACTTGCTGTCATATTTGTAAATGTTCCTGCACCAAATACAACATCACCTGCTGAACCGCTGAAAACTTCACCAGAATTTGTAGCATCTTTTATAAATGTGAATGATGAAGAAGTCTCATCATAACCAAAAAATCCTAATTTTCCTTGATCTGTAGAATCAGTTCCAGTATGGTATACAAATTCGATACCTCTATCTCTGCTATCATCTGCTACAAATACCAGTTTCACTCCATCAGAAATAGTCATTGCAGCACTAAGTGTTAGCGAAGTTCCACTTATTGCTGATACTGTTGTACCATTAGTAATACCAGTACCATTTACAGTATTACCTACACTAATACTTTCATTTGATGACGATAGAGTAACTGCTATACTATTACTGACAACACCATTAACAACAGCAGTTGTTCCACCTAGTGTCATAACAGGATCATCAACAGTAACAGTTGTACTATTAATTGTTGTTGTTGTTCCATTTACTTTTAAATCACCGGTTACAGTTAAGTTATCTCCAATTGTTACTTCAGATGTAGTATGTCCAATAGCAATATCACCACCTGATGTTGATGTACCTATATTAACACTATTATTACCATTAATATTAACATTATTAGTACCATTAATATTAACATCATAATCATTTATAACTACACCACCATCATTTCCATTAATATTAACACCACCAGCACCACTAAATGTTAATGAACCATCAGATGTAGAATATGTTGATGATACTAAGGATGTAATATTACCACTAATAACAACTTCTCCTGTTCCATTTGGTGTAATTGCGATATTACCATTTGCTCCATCTACAATTGTAATTGTGCCAGTTGTAGAATTACCTGTTTTTAATGTTAGGTCATTATCACCATTAGATTGGAATATACCAGATGCGCTACCAGTACCAGAAGCTACTATTCCATTAATTAATACAGTGCCGTCAATACTATTAGTAATAGTTTCATCATTTTCAAGTATAATACCTGCAGATCCTGTTACATCTAAACTTGTACTTGCTGTAATAGTTGTAAAAGAACCTGTAGCACTGCTTGTACCATTTACTGTAAAATTACCGGTTACAGTTAAATTATCATTAATTGTGACTTCTGATGTACCATGACCAATTGAAATAGGAACACCTGTTGTTGCTGTACCTATATTAACACTATTATTACCATTAATATTAACATTATTAGTACCATTAATATTAACATCATAATCATTTATAACTACACCACCATCGTTTCCATTAATATTAACACCGCTAGCACCACTAAATGTTAATGAACCATCAGATGTAGAATATGTTGATGATACTAAGGATGTAATATTACCACTAATAACAACTTCTCCTGTTCCATTTGGTGTAATTGCGATATTACCATCTGCTCCATCTACAATTGTAATTGTACCAGTTGTAGAATTACCTGTTTTTAATGTTAGGTCATTATCACCATTAGATTGGAATATACCAGATGCGCTACCAGTACCAGAAGCTACTATTCCATTAATTAATACAGTGCCGTCAATACTATTAGTAATAGTTTCATCATTTTCAAGTATAATACCTGCAGATCCTGTTACATCTAAACTTGTACTTGCTGTAATAGTTGTAAAAGAACCTGTAGCACTGCTTGTACCATTTACTGTAAAATTACCGGTTACAGTTAAATTATCATTAATTGTGACTTCTGATGTACCATGACCAATTGAAATAGGAACACCTGTTGTTGCTGTACCTATATTAACACCACCAGATCCATCAAGTGTTAAATTACCACTTCCTGCATCTAAATCAATAGCAATAGCATTAATATTTACTAAAGTAGATGCATCATTGCCAACTGTGATTGTCTTAGCAACAGCTTCTGTACCAAAGTTAATAGCATCATTACCAACAGTATCAATTGCTAAAGCTCCTCCTGAACGAAGGGTCGTAGCACCATCAGAAGTAATATTTAATACATTACCTGAAATAGCAGTTGTAGCATTATCAACAGAACCTAAAGTTAAATTACCAGTTCCATGAGGGTCAATATTTATAGAACCATTAGAAATAGTTTCTATTTCCACACTAGCACCTGTAACCGTTGTATTAGCATCAGAAGTAATAGTTAATGTCCCAGAATTAATATCTATATTACCAGTTGTTGTAATATCTACTTCGGATGTATTACCATTAATATTTATTCCATCATATCCAGTAAGTGATAATGATCCCGCACTAGTAGAATAGGTGGATGATGACGAAGATGTAATTGTTAATGGATTTGCTGTAATAGTTGCACCTGTTGTACCATCATGTGTAATAGTAAAATCATCATCAATACCCATTGATAATACAGAATTGTCACTCTTGAAAAATAAATCTTCTCCTATATACAAATCTTCTCCTATATACAAATCTTTCGCAATACCAGCCCCACCAGCTACTTGTAATGCACCTGTAGTCGAACTATTTGATTCACTTGTACCTGGAATTATAACACTTTCGGATGATGTACCCAAAAGTACTTGGTTGTCACCAGTTGCTTGAGAGTTATATCCAATCGCAGTAGATTTACTCCAATTACCTGTTGATTGTGCCCCATATCCAATAGCAGTATTATATTCACCTGTTGTGTTACTTTCGAACGAATTCACACCTAAAGCAGTATTACGAGAATTTGTAAGACCAGTCGCAGTAGATTTACTCAAAATACCTGTTGATTTTTCACCATATCTAATATCAATATTACGAGAATTTGTATTACCAGTGTTAGTATTACCTGTGTTAGTAGAACCTATATAGGTATTCTCTAATTCATTATTTATTACAATATTATCAGTTATATGTATATTCTTTGTATATATATCCTTAAATTTTTTATTTGTCTGACCTAAATTACACAATCCATCTGTTCCTGATTGTATTGATTCAATATCAGTATTTCCAATAACAGCTATGTTATCTCCTTGACCAATTGCATCAGAACCAATAACAATTGAATTTTTATCAGTGCTTGCTTTCACCAATGATTTATGTCCAATTGTAACATTATTTGATCCTGTTTTAATATTATTTCCAGATAATAAACCAATATTCGTATTTGATAAAGAATTAAATTTATTAAAAGATGTAAATGAATTATTAAAAATTAATTTATTATTATTTTTAGACATATTTATATAAAATAATAAAAAAATATTTTAATTATAATTATAATAAATATGTAAATATATTTATTATAAAATAGATAACTTTTGAAGATTTAAATAATTAAATTAACTTGTAAAATTTTCAAAACAATTTACATTTGATATATAATTATTTGATACTAATATATATATTTTAACTCCTAATTCATAGTTTTTCTTTTGATTAAATATTTTAACTCCATCCACAATATAACATTTTTGAATATTTTTAAAACTGGACTTCTCATATATCATATCAAAAATTGAATCGATTACTTCATGCATACTATATTTTAAATTTTTCATAAAAATAATATAATTTGTTATAGTCATGATCTTTTCTAATTTTTTCAATTTAATATTATACATTTCTGACATCTTTTTTAGTATTTGTGTTTTATTATTTATTTTTTTATGTTTAAATTCTATTTTTAACGTTTTTAATGGGTCTTGGTAATATTTTTTCAATATTATTAAACTTTCAAAACATGAATAAGCACCTGTATAAAACAAACCCCATGGTGATTTATCAGTTGGATAATATCCAGATATTATTGAAAAACACATTTTCTGATTATTATAAAATTTACTAACAAATTCATTAACAGTTTCATAATCTGAATTTCGAAATTTTATATTTGGTGTCATAAAATAGATACAAGAGCGATAATCACTTAATATATAAAATATTTCTTTTAATAATGAAATTAAATTTGGATAATTTAATAGTTTGTGAAAAAATATTAAGTAATCTTTGTCATTTTTTATCTTTAACTTACTCAAATTATATTCATAATATAAAATAAAATGCCCTACATCACTCTTTAATACTAAATTATTAGATTTATAATAATCCATTATAATATTAAAATTTTTCAATATTTTATGAATTTTATCTTTATTTTTTTTGATTTCTTGTAATATAGGTTCTTGTGCACTTGGGTGTGAAAATACTTTTAACATGTTCATCAATATAATAATATTTTTAGGGTTATTCAAAAAAATATTTATTTTATTGAATAATTTATTATTACCATCGCAAAATTTATCCATATCTATTTTTTTGACCTTTATACTCTTCATTATTGCATTTTTTTTATCTTGTTTATTTTTATCATTTTTATTTTTACATTCCTTTTCACATTTTTTGTTATTATTTGGTACATTTTTTTGGTTATTCTTTAGTACATTTTTTTTATCATTTTTTTGGAGTGGATTTTTCGAAAATACCTTAATGATTATGTCTTTATTCATAATATATTATTAAATGATATAATTTTTATGAATGATTGCAATTAATAAAATCTTTATTTTTATCATCTAAAAAAAATATTAATCCCTGATTGCAAAATAAACAATAATTATCATTTTTATTAAATACTAATGGGTGTTCTCTGTAACTTACAAATTCAATTACTTTATTAATATTGAACACCTTGAACATCTTGTACATATTTTTTCGAATTAATAAATAATTTAATATTTCATGATTTGGTAAGAATTTCATTATACTATATAACATATCAAATGGTAATCGGTGAATCATTATTATTATTATTTATATTATATTTTTTTTGGAATTCTTCTATATCTGTTATTTTTTTATATTCTAAATTTTGAAAATCTTCTTTCATTAATATATTTACTTTATCTAATGTTTCTTGATTATAATATTCATAAAATTTTTTATGATTCCTAACGTTTAATTTTTCTTCTTTATTATGTAAAAAATCCACAATTCCTATATTTTTTAAAATATTTTCAAAATCCTCATCTAAATTTTCAAAATGTCCTATAAAATTCATATAATTCTTGGCTTTTTCATTTATCATTGACCTATATTGTGCCATAAATGTATGCATATATTCAACATCATTACATGTATTTTTTAAATTTAAAAAATTTTGAAATGGAATATTAAATCTATTTACATGATTCCATGCACTTACAATTCTATCATATGGATCTCGTACAAAACAAAATTTATAATATGTATCCCATTTTTGTGGTGTCATATTCATTTTTTTATTCAAAAAGGGCGATGTTTTATAATAAGTTATTACGCCATGCACTCTATTTTCATAATTTATATATTTTTTCTTTTTTTTATCAAAACAAAATTTAGTATGATCAGGTCTTCTTAAATAATATGTAGAAAATCCATAATATTTTTTTAAATTCATCGCAATTGTTGTACCTCCTGTTTTATGTATATGAATAAATATAGCTTTTAAATCATGATTTATACTACACATTCAATTAAATTATATATATCTTTGATTATTTAAAATGAAACGAAATTTAAAAAGATTTATAAAGAATTATAGTAATTAAAAAATTGATTTTAAAAAAAAACTAATTTAATATATAATTATTAAAATGGGTTGTTTTACAATTTATTCTCCAATTACCGGTCTTCCTATAGAATTTTATTATGAAGATAATAATGAAAATAAACGTAAATATGAACATTTAAATGAAGCTGTTGTTGTTCTTCCTGACGGTTCAATTACAGAAATAGGAAGTCATGATAGTTATGGTCGAATAATTACACCAAATGCTACATATTCGTGTAATGATGATGAATCCGATGAGTATCAAACAGGAATCGCTATATCCAATAGTTTATATAAATTAATGTTACTTAACCCTAAATTTGAAGATTTTACGAATAAAACAAAAAATTTATATTATTATCTTAAAAATTATAGTGTTCCAATTCAATCCAAAGTTATGAGATACAATGGATCACAATTGTTATCATTAGAAAATATTTTAAAAGAAGACCTTATTTATTTTGTTGATCCATTTTTAGAAGAAAAAATAGAAGAACCTTTATTGGGTAAAACACTTGTTCGAGGAATTAGAAAAATAAATGGTAAAAAAAATAAGATTTTTCTTAACAAATTAATTGAAAACTTTTTAGATTTTATTCCAAAAAAAAAAGAAGAAAAAAACAATTTTTCCAAAGAGTATCTTTTACTTATGTGTAAAATGATGACTGAATGTAAAGATATTACCGATGAAAAACAAAAAGAAATAGATAAATTAATCGAAGATTTTACAAAATAAAACTTGTTTTATCTATTTTTATATTATCTACATTCAATCAAATTATGTAAGTAAAAATAAATAATTTATAATTTAATAATTTATAGTTACTTAACTATTAACTATTAGTGACTATACATAAATAATTCACTAACTATTTAGCGACTAATATGATATAATGCGGTGATATAAATTATAACTTATCTCTTTCTTTATTATGTTAAATGAAAATAGTCCTACAATAATTCAACCTCAAAATATAAATATTAAATTAAAAAATCATCAACTCACATCCATTCATAAAGCATTATCTATTGAAAAATTTAACATAGTATCATATGGAATTATGAATGATAAACCTGGTTCTGGTAAGACATATACTATTTTAGGGTTAATATATCATACAAATAGTAAAAATAATCTAATTGTTGTTCCACAAAATCTAATATCACAATGGACTAATTCGATCATTACTTTTAGCGACGGATTATTAAATTTCAAAAAAATATTAAACTATTCTGATATAACTGAATTATATAATGAAAATAATCGTGAATTCAATGATAACCATAACCATATTTATTTAACTTCTTCTTTGTTTTATCATTCATTATGTACAACCATTAATTCATGTTTCTTAAAAATGAATCGAGTTTTTTTTGATGAAATTGATAGTATTAGTAATATATTAATCTATAAAATAAATGCAGATTTTATTTGGTTTATAAGTGCATCATTTAATTTCCAAAAAACAGGTGCATATAATATTGACACATCTTTATTACATGATATATCTATTAAATGTGAAGATAAATTCATAAAAAAATCATTTGAATTAGAAGATTATATTGAATATAAAATAATATGTACAAATTTCTATTTAGATAATATTTTTAAAAATGTTATTGATGATGATGAAATTACGCTACTTAATGCATTAGATTATAGTAATTTAAAACGTAAATTTCATAATAAAATTGCTAATAATGAACTTGAAGCCATTACATATCTTATTAAAGATAAAAAAGATATTATAGAAATTGAAAAAATAAGAATTATTGACCTTGAAGAATCGATTAAAAAAAATAATAACGATATTAAAAAAAAAGATCTCATTAAAATTTTGAATAAATCACAAGAAACATTAGATACTACGCAAGAAAAGTTGGATCTAATTCTGGATAGATTAAAAGAAAATAATTGTTGTCCATTATGTTATGAAGAATTAAAAAATAAAAAAACAGTTATTAGCCCATGTTGTCAAAATAATATATGTTACAATTGTTCTGAAAATTGGTTTATTGGATTAAATAAAACAAATTGTATTTATTGTAATACGGAAAATATAAAATTCGAACATTATATCTTAATTAAAAATGAAGAAAATGACCTAAATAAATGTACTGTTTGTGATACATTAATAGATGATGAAAATGATAAATATTACAGTACTTGTTGTGATAAAATTGGATGTCAAAAATGTATTAAAGAATGGTTTTTTAAATTACTCAAAAAGGAATGTTTATTTTGCCATAATAAAGAAATACTGTATAATAATTTTAAAAATAAATCACAACATGACGAAATGACGGATAATATCAAAAATGGAATTAAATATATTAATAAGTCAAAATTACAATTCATAAAAAATTTTTTAATGACTAAAACACATAAAAATTCGAAAATTATTCTTTGTTCTCAATTTCCTAAAATTTTTCAGGATTTAATTATTTTATTGAAGGAATTTACTATTCCATTTATTGAATTAGATAATGGAAATATAAATGATATTAATAAAAATGTATTTGAATATAATTATGGTAATACACATGTATTATTATTAAATTCTAATTTATTTGGATGCGGATTGAATTTAGAAATTACAACAGATATATTATTTTTACATAAAACACCACATGATCTTCAAACACAAATTATTGGAAGAGCACAACGTCCTGGTAGAAAAAATAAATTATGTGTATGGTTTATTATGCATGAAAATGAAAATTATTATAAAGAACCCGAAAATCAATATTTCATTCAAGATATAAATAGTGATAATTTAGTTGAATATGAAAACGATATAGATATCATAAAAGATGACAATGATGAAAAAGTAACTATTTATCCTAATTAAAAAAATCGATACTATTTAAAAAAAATAAGAAATTAATACAATTAATAAAAAATCAAAGATTGAACAATCTTAAAAATGGGAAACTTTTTCGTTACTGAAAAGCACATAGATGAGACTATTACAGAATTAATGTGTAATATTAGATACCTGCTTCAAAGAAGGGTAGTTAATTCACAATCAGAATGCAAACAAATGGATTGGTCTAATCGAAAGAAGTGTAATTATGATCCAGGATTTAAAAAATGTAAAGAATATATTGACCAATTGGTTGCTAAATCTCCTAAATATTTAGGACATATGTATACTGCTGATACATTATTCACAAGACTAATCAACCTTTTTGTGGAATTTAAAGTCAAGAATGATTATTCTTGTGATTTTGCATGTATTGGAATAAAAGATATACTTAAACACGTTTCTTATCTTCATTATGATTATGACCCTCCTGGAAGTTATTTTAAATCATTGATTAAACCAACAGGAGATAATAAACATATTAAATCGCAAGAGTATTCGAAGGAGATACAAATTAAAGCTACGGAAACAACAGATTTAATAACTGTAACATTTCGAATGATATTCTTGATGAATGACGACAGCTTTTCGATTGATTCTGTTGATGTTCTTAACGAAGATGGTAAAGTAATTGAATTTGTTAAAAAAGAAGAATCAAATTTGACCAGTCGAACTGGTATTTTAACTCTTGGTGAAGTGAAGGATATTATTGCAAATTGTGTTGAAGACAATAAAAGCGTTACATTTGGTAAAAATAACTATGAACCGATCCGTGCTGATAGTACCAGTTCTGATGCTGATACAGTCTTGACTGGAAAATGTTATCGTACTAACTCTGCAGAAGCCTTCGATGATGATAATATAGTAACCCTATAATTATCACATAACAATGTATATAAAAATCCGAATAATTTTTTAACATTATATAAATTATAAATAAAATAAAATAAAATAATGTTTTATATTTTTAATTTCATTATATTCCATGGTATATTAGTATTACAATATGGACATAAATCTTTTTCTTTTTTTATAAAAATAAATTTAAAATTTTCGTAACATTTAATTGCTGGAATATTATTTTCTTTAACTTTTAAATTATATATTTTAAATTTATCTTTTAATAAATTTAGCAATTTACCAAGTGTTATCTTACAGAATCCTTGATTTCTATATTTTATATTTGTATGTATCATATCAAAATAAACAGATTTTGCATTATTTGTGTGACTTAAGCGAATACAACTAATAATCTCATTATTTTTATACAAAAAAAAATAATTAACATTTTTTGGATAAATCTTTATGTCTTGTTTTATTAAACTATCTATCTTGTAATTTGGATTATGTTGGTGATTTACCATAATTTCTTCAAATGAATTAATTAATTTTTTATTATTTTTCATCAATATTATTAAATCATTGATATTAAATAAAAAATAATTATATTTAATATTTTTTATCATTATATTTCCTTTTTTACTATCAATCATATAAAATATAGAAATATAATTATAAATAAAATATTAGATTAATTGTTAATTTACAAAGGGTGTAAAAAAAATAGAAAGAATAATTAAAATTATATTTTTTTTAAAAAATTTATAAATTCATATTTAAAATTCATTATTTTTTCATGTCCAATATGAAAATTATTTAATTTTTTTATATCATTATAATAATTATTATCAAAATATGTATCATGTTCAATATTTTTTATTATTTTTTCTATATTTTCTAAATTATCACAAATTGGAAGTTTATTAAAAATATCCGGATATTTAAAAAACAATGTTTTATCAAATGAATTAATTTTATACTGAAATAATATTGTTTTTTTATTAAAATTAATATTCTCAAAAAATGATGTTCCACCTCCTGTGATAATACATAAAAAACATTTTAAATAATCACCTAAATATTTATCGTGACTTAATAATTCAATATTTTTATAATTACTTATTAAATATTTTTCGAAGTTTTTAATATTTGTTGTAAATTTTATTTTAATAAATATTTTTTTATCAGGATAAATTTTTCTAATTACATCAATTAATTTAAAAATAATATTATCTTTGATTTGTTCAACTGTTTCACCTATAAAAATAATAATTTCATTTTCTCTTTTTTTAACTTTATTATATAAATAATTATTTAAATCAAATTGTGGTAAACTATTTGTTTTTATTATATTAGTTTTTCTAAAATTTGAATTAAATAATAGTTTTTGATAATTTTCACAACATGTTACTATTTTATATTTAAATCTATTTAATAATGGTGATCTATTGTCAAATGTTCTAATAACACGGTCTCCCTTTTTTTTATTTACAAGTTGATCAATATCAAATACCTTATATAATCCATGATGTATATATATTTTTATTATATTTTTGTTTATTCTTTTTTCAATTCTATCATTAAATTTTTCATTAATATATTCTGAAATAAATGGAAATACACACATCAATATAATATCATATTTATTTAATGTATCAATAATATTATCTAAATCATCAGTTAAAAATTTAATATTATTGTGTTTAATATTATTGTGTTTTATATAATAATTATTTAAAACTTTTTGTTGATGAGATGGTTTATTATGCGATTCTGTAAATAAATAATCTATATTATAATTTTCAATATTAAATATATTTCGTAAATGTCTCTCATTATTATGATTATGAATTTGTGGAAATATAAAACAAATATTCATTTATATACCCACATAATAAAAAAATTTATTTAACTATAATATTAAATTATGATTATAGTAAGTTTATTTAATATAATTCTAAAATATACTTACTATAATGAATGATAAAAAAATCATAAATGTATTCCATAATGATTGGGATGATGTTATTATTGTGAATGATACTATATTATATAAAAAAAACAATGAAAATAATAAAACAACTGATTTTTTTATAAATAATCATTTTTTAAAGATTACGTGGAATGATAAATACATAGATTATTTTCTATCCTATGATGCAATAAATTATTATCAATATACAGAAAAATACTACTATTACTTTTTTAAAAATTATTCTTGTTATTTGTTATAATAAGTATTAAATAATATTTATATAATATAATGAAATATACATCATATATACCAAATGAATTAGTGAATTATATTTATTATTTAACAAATAATAAATGTCATGTTTGTCAAATTTATTGTAAAATACCTTATAAAAAATTAAGAGCGTTTTATTATTGCTCGGACAAATGTTATTTACATACTTAATTATGTGAATATATTTACAATTTCTTCTAGATTTTTATTTGCCCTATTATTTATTATTTCACTACATCTATATGATGCTGATTTATTTTTAGTCTGTACTTGATAAATATCTATTGATATATTGAATGTATAACTTGAATAAGAACCTAATCCTAAAATACTTTTTTCTTTTACTGTTGTATTATTTTTTATTAATGCAAATGTAAAATAATTATTTTCCATTTCTTCACTTAATTCCATTTTTTCATTACATGTTTCATCTAATGAAGAAATTTTTGTTTTTATATTTCTTAAAATATTACTATAAGCTGATATATCACCATTAAACGCACGAAATATATCAATACATTCATTCATAATATTTCCAACTTCAATTGTTAATTGTTTTTTTTTTATTTTTTTGACAATTTGTCCATGACGGTTTAATCCATATTCTGGATTTGCACTAAGTTCTGGATGCTCTTTTTTTACGCACTCATCCAAAGCAAAAAATCTTTCACTTCCTGAAAATGTATCTACTCTGAAAATTTTGATTCCAAATGGACTTGTCATATTATATGTTTCACTATCATCAATCCATTTATTTCTTACAGATTCAGATGGACATATATTACATGTTTGTCTATAGTAAAAACCTTTACCATCTTGATTATGTTCCGGTGACCTATATGACCACATTTGTTTTGTATCTAAACAAAAAAAACAAGAAATATTATTCATCTTATCTTGAATTTTATTAACTCTTTGTTTCTCAATACTTGAACCTTTCTTGTATTTTTCGACACAATCATTCATTTCTTGTTTGATTAACATATTGTTTTCTTGTATAGTTTCCATTAAGTATATATAAAAATATTTATTTAAATAGAAATATAATTATAAATAAAATATTAGATTAATTGTTAATTTAAAAAAAATAGAAAGTATAATGGATGATACGAAAATCATAAATGTATTCCATAATGATTGGGATGATGTTATTATTGTGAGTGATACTATATTATATAAAAAAAACAATGAAAATAATAAAACAACTGATTTTTTTATAAATAATCATTTTTTAAAGATTACATGGAATGATAAATACATAGATTATTTTCTATCCTATGATGCAATAAATTATTATCAATATACAGAAAAATATTACTATTACTTTTTTAAAAATTATTCTTATTATTTCATTTCTGATGTTAATATAAATAAACTATATTTAGCAAATCACGTATTGAATATATGCTATGATTTAAATAGTATAGAAATGTATTATTTCTTTGATTTACATGAAAATGAATTTATATTGTATAATGAAGATAATACTGCGAAGAAAATATATATAAATTTTCAGAATAAATATTTTGAAAAATCCTACTTTACTCAAAATTTTACATCTATTGAATTGCAAAATGAAACATTTAATAATAAATTAGTATTGGGAATAAAGAATAATGAATTTTACAATAATGTAAATATAAAGGGTAATTATAAATTATATGGCGACTATTTACAATTGATTTATTTAAATCAAAATAAAATCTATTCTTTATCAAATAATAATAATAATGCTAATAATACTACTTTCTATGAAGAAATAGATATAAATGATCATTGGATACATATAGATGATTTTGAATTCAAAACGATTAAAAACAATATTAAAACGATTTTATTTATAACAAACCATATTGTAAATGACGATTTACTTTATTATTTATCAAAAAGTAATTTTAATATCATATTATTTGACCACTTAAAGAATAAGAGCAACAATATAATTTATCAGAATATTCATATTATTTATTATAAAAGTAATGACCTTAGTTTTTTGAAAGATAAAATAGAAAAATATAAAAATATAAAATATTATTTTTCGAATATTAGTGATTTTGTTTTGAATAACAAAATAAATATTTATGATGAAATAATAAACACAAATCCATCACAAGATTTAAAAAAAATAATCGATTTAAATATAAAAAACAATGGAGAAAAATATGAAAAATACGTAAATAATATTGGTATTACAAATATCAATAAATTAGAAGATAAGAATATACAAACTATTAAAAACAGCAATATACCTAAAATACTCCATTTTATTTGGGTGGGTGATAATCAATTTCCTCCTCAATATTATTTATTTTTAAATAGTTGGTTAGAAAAGTATAAAGATTTTATTTTTTGTTTTTGGAATGATACCAATTTATTTCCATTATTCAATCAAAAAATATATGATAAATCGATTACATATGCCCAAAAATCTGATATAGCACGATATGAAATTTTATATAATTATGGAGGTATTTATGTTGATTCCGATTTTTATGCAATAAAGAATATTGAGAATTTACTGGAAGAAACTGATTTTTTTAGTGGATTTGAAAGTGATGATTTTATTGCGATTGGATTAATGGGTTTTGAACGCAAAAATAATTATTTAAAGAATTTAATCGTAAATATTGAATTCAATTATTACATAAATCTTGAAAAGAATATACCTAATCAGACAGGTCCTGTTTATTTTACAAATTTTTATAATAATTATATAAATAATTATGACGAAAATAAATATAAATTTTTTGAACCTATGTATTTTTATAATTATAGTTTTCAAGACAAATTAAATAAAAAACCTATTACTTTTAATAAGAATCATTATTGTTTTCATAATTGGGGATATTCATGGGATATTAATAAATCTCATGATAAATATATCTATTATCATATTTTAAAATTTATTTTAAACAATAATATCAAATTACTTGATAATGATACCAACAATGATACCAACAATGATACCAACAATGATACCAATAATATATATGATGCGGGTGATAATACGAATTTATTTGCTATATCTGAATTTTATAAAGATAAAATATTTTATGCGAATAATGTCCAAAATGTCCAAAATAAGATTACTATTATTCATATAATGGGTTATTTTTTCACTGGTGGTATCGAAAAGTTCATGTTAAATTTTAATAAATATGGAGACCATAAAAAATTCAATTATATATTATTATTTTTAAATAAACCATATTATGAAGTCAAAACAAATTTGAATAATTTCACATGTTATACATATCAAGATAACAATGAATTATTAATTTTATTAAATTTATTAGACCCGTCATTAATATTTGATCATTATTCTCAATATATTGATAATTATATATATAAAAATAATATTTATCAGAACATAACATTCCATGTCATACATTCCGCAATTAATTACAATAAAAATATTGAGGATATAAATATACATAGATGTATTCATTTATATAATGAAGAAAATAAGCATCATTCATGGAATACTATTAAACATAATTATTATAATTCATTGGGTATTGATATAAATAATAAAATGGAATTAAATGATATTAAAAAAATAAAAGATGATATTATTCGATTAAATAAATATATAACTATTGGAATTATTGGACGCATTGTCGAAGAAAAGATACCAATATTATTTTTTGAAAAATTATGCAAATTATCTTTGCTAAATGTGAATATTTGTATTCATATATATGGTAGTCAAAATAATATATTTGGGTGCGACGATTATAATACTAAATTTAATCAATTAATAGAAAAATCGAACATTGAATTATATGGGCAAATAAAATATGAAAAGATAAATGAAATTTATGAGAAAATAAATTATTTATTAATACCTTCTAAATTTGAAACAGGTTCTTATACGTGTTTAGAGGCATTATCTTATGGAATTCCAATTATAGCACGAAATAATTATGGTTTAAAAAAAATAATTAAAAATAATATTTCAGGACATTTATTAAATGACGATGATGAAATTATTGAAAAGATAAGGTATTTATATAATGATAATTTATTAAATAATTATTCAATTATATATAATGAATCATTAAAATATGATATTAAAGATAAAATTCGAAATATTGAAACAATTATAGATCATAGTGTAACAACACGTAATTTAGTTATTATTACATCAGTGATGAATATAACAAAGAAAAAATTAAGTTATTATGATACAAGAAGTGTATTTAACATTCATGATAGATTTGAACAAACGAAAAAAACGATTGAAACAATTAAAAAAAATATTCCAAATTATTATATTATATTTTGCGAATGTTCGAATTTGCAATATTATACACATATGGAAGAATATTTAAATGATAATGTTGATTATTATAATAATTATTATGATATTAAAAAAATAAGAAACAATGTGAATAGTATTTATAAAGGTCTTGGTGAAACATCGTTAATGATAAATGCAATTGAATATGTTATTAATAATAATTTAATATTTGATAATGTTTTTAAAATATCGGGAAGATATTTTTTGAATGATGATTTTGATTATTATGAAAAATATGATAATTCGAATAATCAATTTGTACTATGGGATTATAATTTTAATTCATATGCGTCATTATTTTATAAAATTAAATTCAAATATTTAAATTTATTATACAAATGTTTTGAGCAATTTATAAATAAATTAGAAAATGGTGAAACATTAGAAATATTATTAAGTAATTATTTTTGCGAATATATGAATTATCAAAATATATCCATATTAGATAAACATAATATTAGTGGCTATTTGTCTACAGAAGGATATTTTTTTACAATTTAAAGTATGGATACGATTACATTTATTATACCAAGTATTGGAAGAGATAGTCTGAAAAATACGATTCTATCATTATTAAATCAAACTTCTGATAATTGGAAAGCTATTATTATATTTGATGGTTGTAAAAATACATTGGATAAAAATGATTATAATGAAAAATGTACATTTTATGAAATTGATAAGACAAAATGTGTTATCAATCAAGCGAGTGATGTAAGAAATTATGGTATTAAATATGCTAATACTAAATGGGTTGGATTTTTAGATGACGATGATACTATATCACGTGATTATGTAGAATACTTTTTGAATCAATATACTATATTTAATTTTGATTTATTTATATATAGAATGATTAACAAGGACTTAACGATTTTACCTTCGTTATTATCAAAGGATGTTATACCTTGTGATATAGGTATTAGTTTTATTGTAAAACGGACAATTTTTGATTCAATTCAATTTAAGAACAGTCATTGTGAGGATTATGATTTTTTAAATTTAGTAAAAAAAAATAAAAATTTAATTTTAATTAGTAATACGATTAAATATTTTGTTAAATCAAACGAAGAAGAGTACTTGGAAGAACAATTGGAATATGGTGATTGTTATAAAATATTCATTAATGGTACAAATCCATTTATATATTTACATTATTTCCATAAATTATTATAAAATGAAAGAAATATATGGTATAATTTTTTATTAATGTATAGTATATGTTAAATATAAAAACAATTGGAGTATGTATTTTGATTTTTGGATTGATTACAATACTTCAGAAAGAAAAATATTATAATTTTTATCCTACGATACCAGTTTATCCGAATAATCAAAAAGAAGTTTTAGAAGTAGAAAAATATATAAAAAAGAGAAATAAGGAAATGGTAAATTTTTATGAATTAACAAATGAATCAATAATTTATGCTTATATGCCATATGTAAAAGAAACAAAGCAAGAATTATCCAATTTAATAACGAAAAAAAGATTTGAAATATTATTTTTCAAAAATTTAATAAATAGAGCACGTCCCAAGAAAGTAAAACATGATTTAGACGCATTTTATTCATATACGGGATTAACACCATCATATCCAGCGGGACATGCATATCAAGCATATTATTTGACGAAATATTTATCTAAAATATATCCAAATAAAAGGGATTTATTTGAGAAAATAGCAAAAAAATGTGATTTATGTAGAGTTTATGCAGGTATTCATTATCCGAGTGATGGACAATTTTCAAAATATTTAGTAAATTTATTTTATGATTAAAAGAATGAATAATTATATGCTTCATAGCATTGTTGAATTTCATCTGTACATTTAGAACTTATTTTAACACCAATAATTTGGACATGTATTTACAATATGAAACAGATAATCTTTTGTATTCTTCTGATATATATGACGTACTAACACCTGTTTGTACTTATATAACTTGGAAGATATTAGAATTAAATTCTGATGAAGAATTCACAAAGAATCTACAGGAACAGTATTCAAAATTTTCTGACGTAGATACTTCTAACTTAATTTAGATGAAAAAGTTTTTCTTTTTCAAATAAATCTACGAAATTTGGTGGTATATATCACCAAATTTAATATGTAAATAAAATAAAATTATAAATATACGATTCATATGTATTCAATCAAGATTATTATAGAATTACATAATTTGTTTGAATGGACGTAAATGTGTTATCATTGACGAATAATTATATAAAATTAATGAACTTGATGTACCAGCCATAATATAATAAAACATTTTTATATTAAAATCTGATGGTCTAAGGAATCCTTTTCTTTTTAAACTAAATAAATATAAATACGCACCTGCATATGCTCCTCCTATTCCATATAAAACTTGTTTACACATTATAATATATATTATTATAATAATTCAAAAGTAATTATAAATTAAAAACATATATTTAAAAAATTATATAATTATACTATATAATGACAACGTATCTATATAAAGCAGGAGATAATGTAATGTATAATAGCAAATGTTGTACAATATTTAAACAAGTTACATTATCTGGTGATACAAGTGCAAGATATTTAATTAGAGAAGTACAATCGGGTACTGTTCATAATAATATTTTAGAAACAGAACTTTCATTATGTAATATTAGTGTTATTATTGATGAGTTTTGGACAAATTTTATATATACAGGTGATAATAAGGAAGCATCGAAATATATTATGATAATTATAAAAAATTTAAGTTCAGCTTCTGGTTTAGAATGGGGTCATAATAATGATAGTACAATTTATTCATTTACAGCATCAGGGCAAACATGGACAAAAAATAAAATTTAATTATTAATTATTTTATTGTAAATATTTATATATCATAATACCACTAAAAGAACCAATTATCATATAATAAAATAGTGATTCATTTAAATCGTGTTGTCGAATCCATCCATTTTTATTTCTTACATTAAACATATATAAAGAAGAACCAAAATATGCACCACCAATTCCATAAATTATTTCATTAATCATTTTATTTATAATTTAAGAATTATCTTTATATTATTTTTTAATATTTTTTAATAATTTAAATAATAAATTTATATTATTTAAAAAATACTAGTTTTTTATTTTGTTCATCATTGTTATTTTCTATTTCATCATCTGAATACATATCTTCAATTGAACTATTGTCATCATCATTTCTAACATTAACTTTATTTCCATCGATTAAAAAATGTTCTTCTTCATCGCTATCATATTCGTCTTCATTAATTGTATTTATTTCAATAATATAATTTCCTGATTTTACATAAAATTTTCCGCCATTATATGTAAATGTAACGAAACTTAGAAAATCAAATATTTTACCATATTTTTTTGCTTCATCAATATTTTCAATTAATTTTACAGGAACTAATCCAATCATTCCTGACTCAACTTTATATTTCCTTTTTTTAGTATCACAAAAGATTCCATCGCCATTATGTGTTGTATGAGTAATAAGATGATCTCCTTTTTTTGTTAAATCAAATTTTCCTGATTTAAATCCGTATTCTTCACCATATACATCATAATACAATTCTTCATTAGTAATCGCAAAAGATGGATCACCTAAATAGTATTCACCGGGTTTATTAGTTTCTTGCATATTTATTTATGTACTATATTTTCTATAATATATATATTTATATAAATCAATTTTTATTTGTTATTTGAATGGAAAAGCATCTTTTAATTTTTCTAAATCTATTTTATTTCCACCTTTATATAAAAATTTTTCTTGAAATTTTTCTAAATTTTTAATATTAATATAACCTCTTTTTTGACTTGTATAATAATCCTTAAATTTTAGATCACCTTCTGCTAATTCATATTCATATATCATAACATTTGGTTTATCATATGCGTCTGCTACAATTAATCCATGTAAACTCGATGATACTGTAGATTTACAAGAATATATTTGATTTACAACATCGGACCATTTTTGTCTTGGATTAATTAAATGAAATTTATTTTTATCATATTTATTTTCATTTAAATATTTATTATAATTTGATTTATGCGGTATAAAAGCTATTTTATCTTTTAAATTAGTTATTAATTCCGGTTTATATAAATCTCTTAATAATAATGCAGGATCTCCATATATTGCCTGACATTTAATTTTTTTTTTACCTAAAAAATCGTGTGTAATAGGTCCTCTAACAGAACATACATTTAATTTTGTATAACCATGACTTCCTTCGACAGGTGGATTTGTTCTAATACCAGTACCATAAATATAATAATTATTTACAGCAGCATGTAAATAAGAACCAATCCCTATGATATTTTTTTCTATATTTGGTTGGTTAAAGACAAGTTCATATTTATTTTTATTAATTAATTCACTTATTATAAATCTTGATAATTCATCACCAAAATTACCATTTTCAACTTTTTCTTCAAAATATAATAAATTTATTTTTTCCTTCATTTGTATAATATAAATAATATATTTAGTTTTAAATATATTTTACTATTTTACTATTTTTACAACTATTTTTTACAACTATTTTACAACTATTTTACTAAATATAATCGCATTTTTCTGCAATTATTTCATTCTCTTTTTCTACTAATTGGAACGGTTTGGAACATCCGTATATTTTTTTTTCAATTACTAACCTATCACATTCTTCTTTACACATATGTGGATCTATTTGTTTTTGATTATCAATATACATACCGTGTCTAAATATTTTACAATTAAAATCCTTTTTATAAATGATAATATATTCGTTACAATGTGGACATTTTATCATAATTGACGACATTTTATAATTATAATATAATTATAAAATTATTTTATATATTAAAAATTTATATACTTAAATTATTGTGGAACGACAGGCATATTAATATCTTTTTTTGTATCTCTACATTTTGCACGTGCATATCCTGGCATACAATCAAAACCACGAATATCAGCGAAAACATCTTCTTCTTCAGTTTCCTCGTCCAATAAAGTTTGACAATCATTTACAAAATTATGAGTTGTCATATTTTGACATTGTGTAAATTTATTATAATCATTTTCATAACTAATTGGTCTAACTCTATTAATTTTATTTTCACGTTTAAAATTACAAATACCTCTAACTTTAGAAGAATCAGGATCACCATTTGTTAAATAACAATCGCCATCTTTTCCTTTTAATGATACATCTAAACCTGCTGAATTAACATTGTAACCATCTTCCTTAGAATTATTTTTAATATTATCGGGCATATAATAATTACACATTGTATCTAAATCCAATGAATCATTGATACAGTCAGTGGCATAAGCATATTTTCCTTGGTTGGAATAATTTATTTCATTAAAAACCATTTCTGTACATGTTATTTTTTTACCTTTTGTATTATTTTCACAATCTTCTATTTTTGAAATACCAAAATTATTACCAAATCTATTTTTACAAATTTCTCCATAATTTGAATTTTTTGGTATGCAATCATCATTTGACTTAGATTCTGCTGCAGGTGTAATTTGTGTTATGACAGCACCATCATCAGAATCACCACTAGCAGTAGTAGTAGTAGAATCACCACTAGCAGTAGTAGTAGCAGAATCACCACTAGCAGTAGTAGTAGCAGAATCACCACTAGCAGTAGTATCAGAAGAACCATCAATAATACATTCCGAATTATCATGATTATATGCACCTAAATTACCATCAATTTGACAAATTCCATCGAAATATTCATTCTTTATTAATAAATAATTGAATACTATGAATAATATAAATACTATGAATAATATAAATATAATTACCATAAAATTATATTTCATCTAATATAATAAAAGATATTTAATTTTTATAATAATCATAATTAAATATTCCACTTTGTATTATTAAATGGTGATATTTCATCAGTTGATAGTTTATGTGAAGAGTTTATATTTTTATTTAATTTGCAAAATTCTTTTGGAGCACAATAAGGAGATTTTTCTTTTACTACAGAACCTTTTGGTTTAACTCCATAGCAATTAATACCAAATTTTAATTGAGGGTTCGAAAAATATCCGCCATTCATTCCTGGTTTCCCACAATATTTATCTGAATTTTCTAAAAAATCATCTTCTTCCATAATTGAATCATGATAACATTTCTGTACAGGATAATATGCTGTTTGTCCTTCTGTCCATCCATATGAACACCAATTTGCACCTTTATTATAAGCATTTGTTACTTCATTTTTTGTTGCCAATCTTCCACCATATGATGAACATTTGCATTTACTTTGGTCATAACTATAATCTTGATTGCCAATATGATAAACTTCTTTATTTTGTAAAAAGTTCCCCATATTTGTAATATCTTTGGTAATATCTTTTTTTATTAATGATACATCTTGTTTTATTTTTGAAGCATATTTAGGTGCTGGTTTATCAAATAAAACACATATGTTTCTATTTGTACTAAATAAATAATCTATAAATCTTTTTTTTTCATAACAATAAACAGACGAGTAATTATAATAAGCTACAATAACATATATTAAAAATAGAATAATAAATATAATAAATGATATATAAATTATTCTAATTATAGTTGAACTATTAGTAGACTTAGTATTTGAAATACTATTATTACTCATTTTTAATGAATCCATATAATATAATATAATTTAATTATTTTTAATAATTATTATTAATTAATTAATTAATAATAACTTTATTTCATGATTTTTTGTTTTTCATAACGGCAAAACACATTTCTTCCAATAAATTTATATTAGAATTATCTGTTTCATATTCTGGATGTATAGATGTAATTATAATCGAACCGCTCGAACTGTTCGAACATTCTTTATATGTACCAAATATTATAGCAACAGAACCATTTATTTCATTTAATAATTCATCAGAAATATCACAATTGGCATGATATATTGGAGAACTAAATGTAGCTAAAGGTATTGGTTTTGGTTTTGATTTTGATTTTGATTTTGATTTTGATTTTGATTTTTTAATATATAATAATGGTCCATTTTTATATGAGAATAAATTTATAGAATTAAATCTTTTTGTAATTGATTCTATTACATTATTTGTATTTATTTTTGTATTTATTTTTGTATTTATTATTTCATCAGTATGTTTAATACAAGATTTTAATTTGATATCACCACAAATGCCACTATCCCACCATATATTATCATTAACCATTTTTACATCTTGTAATAATTCTAATGATGGTGCTTTTGGAATTGCTAATACAGCACCTGCACAAATACCAACATATCCGCCACCATTTGAAATAAATTTTCTTATTGTTTTAGCACCTGCACCTGCTAATTCTAATCTTATTTTTCGTGGTTCTCCACCTGCAATAATAAAAACATCTGTATCATAATTTGTTAAATCAGATATTTTTTGAATGTCTATTTTTTTTGCATTTATAGTAGAATTTTTCTTTAAAATATTTATACATTTTTGAACTCCATAATAATCAATTATATCAATATTAGAAGATGATAATATTTTAACATTCATAATTATATTCATATTTCTCTAATATATATTTTTGTTTTTATATATTTTCGTTTTTATTTTTTACATATAACAATACATATGCATTATTAAATAGAGTATTTTTATTTTTTTCCATATTAAAATTTATTATTTTATCATCATTTAGTACGAACCACGAATTATTATTATTAATAATTGAATAATAATGACCATAAGAAAGTTCTCCTTCATGACATATTGCTCCCAATAAGTCATATGAACACTGATATTTATCATATCCTAAACAATATTTACTAAAGTCTAAATTATATATAGGAAATGTATATTCATTATTATGTTTCTTTTTTGATGTATTATATTTTTTTAATGTTATAAATAAATATTTTGGAGAATTAACTATTTTTAATTCTTTTACAACTTTATACTTTTTTTTTGTTTTTTCATCATATAATTTTGAATCTAATGTTTCATTATTAAAAAAAATATCTAAATTTTCAATTAAATTATTTCCACCAAATTCCAATGTTAAATTATTAAAATGTTCATATTTTGTAGATATTAATTTATTATGACTATCAGACTCTATTGATTTATATTGATAATAATACATACCGTAAAATAATTCATTAATAATTGAATATTTATAATTTAAAATTTTGGATAGTGCATTTACCGATTCAATAACTAGTATATCTGTATCATTTTTTGGTTTTCCTTTATAATTAACTTCTATATCATATTTTAAATTTTCATGAATTAAATCTAAAATAATTAATAATATTTCTTGACTATCGTGTTGTTCATATCCATTAAAATCAGTATAAATAGATTGTATCGAAGTTAATAAATTTTTTGGAATCAATATTTTATTATTATTATTTGAATAATCATTTATTAAAGAAAAAAAATTTTGTATAAAAATTATATTTTTTTTAATATTATTATCTTTTAAATTACTATCTTTTAAATTACTATTTAATTCTTTTAAAAATATCTTACTTGTAAAGTATTCTTTTATTTCTGTTATAGTAAATATTAATTGTAATGTTGCATTTAAATAGCATGTATTTCCTAAATTTACGAATCCATTCATATTATTATTTATATAGATATATCATTTTAAATATATTTAATTTAAAAAAAATCGATGCATATTTATTAATTAATATATAATTCGTCTATTAATACACTACTCATTTATTAATATTCTATAAAAATTGTAAAAATGTCAGGAAGAAGTTCACCACCAACATCAACATATAATAAAGAAAATTGTAATCCTTCCAATATGAATAGTAATCCCGTAGAAAACCCATATAATAGTAATAAACCCCATGGTCTTTTTTTTTCGAGTATATATTATGAATCAAAAAATAACAACGCATCAAAAACAAAAAAATATGGAGGTGCATTCAAGTAAGTAAAATATTAAAAATTTAAAAATATTAAAAAATATTAAAAAATATTAAAAAATCATATTACATATAATAAATTTATTAAAAAATATTAAAAAATATTAAAAAATATTAAAAAATCATATTACATATAATAAATTTATTAAAAAATATTAAAAAAATGATTTATAATGTAAAAATAATTATAATTATAATACTAAATTATGCTACGTACTAAATTATACAAAAGCAATAATAAAAAAGACTTATGTTTTCAAATTACTGATTGGAGTAGCAATGATACATATATTAATAATAAAGATGAAGAAGAAGATGATGAAGAAGAAGTTAATGAAAATAAATATAAAAAGAAAAAAAGACGATTAATATTAAGGGGATATGGTATAACAAAAGAAGGTTATTCAGTAAGTATCCATATATTTAATTTTAAACCGTATTTTTATATCAAGATACCAGAAGATTGGGATGAAACAAAATTTAAATATTTTAAAAACGAATGTATGAAAATGATACCAGAATATAACCATGAAGGGTTAGATGAAGCAGTTATGGTATTACGCAAAGAATTTTATGGATTTACAAATAATAAATTATTTAAATATGGATTATTTAAGTTTAAAAATCAAAGTTGTTATTATTCATTAATAAGAGTTTTTAGAGAAAAAAAAATTTATATGAAACGTTTTGATGAAGAATTTGATTTTTCAAAAAAAATATATGAAACTAAAGTTAATTCATTAATTCGATTTTTTCATAATAACAATTTAGACCCATCATCATGGATGGGTATTAGTGCAGGTAAATATATATTAAATACGCCCAAATTAACAAGATGTCAGTTAGATATATCTGTTGATCATAATGATATATTTAAAACAGATTTAAAGATGACTCCTAAAATTGTTGTAGCGTCATTTGATATTGAATGTACAAGTTGTGATGGTGCTTTTCCTAAGTTTAGTAGGAAAGAGGATAGAATAATTCAAATTGGTACAACAGTATGTATTTATGGTGAAAATGAATGTTCTTTACAATACATATGTACATTAAAAAAGTCAGACCCTGTTGATGGAGCTATTGTTGAATGTTATGAAACAGAGCGTGATTTATTAATAGGATGGGCTAAATTTATTGAAAGATTAGACCCAGATGTTATGACAGGTTATAACATCTGGGGTTTTGATTGGGAGTATATTTATGAAAGATTAAAGATGGAAAATTGTGTAAGTGTTGTTTTTAAACATTTAAACAGATTAAAAAATAGTAGTGATTACAAACAAGATATAACAATTCAAGATTTATCATCAAGTGCGTTAGGTGTTAATATATTAAAATATATTAATATTGAAGGTATTGTACAGATTGATTTGTTAAAGGTTGTGCAACGTGATCATAAACTTGATTCGTATAAATTAGATAATGTAGCAAAAGTATTTATGGGACAACAAAAAGTTGATTTAAGTCCACAACAATTATTTGATAACTATAAAAATGGTTCATCAGAGAAAATTAAAGAAATTGCTGTCTATTGTATTATGGATTGTGTATTAGTAAATAAATTAATTAATAAATTACAAGTAATTACGAATAATATGGGTATGTCCAATGTATGTATTGTTCCATTTTCATATTTATTTATGAGAGGTCAAGGTATTAAGATTTTTTCATTGGTTGCTAAGTTTTGTAATGATGAAGGTTTCGTAATCAAGGATTTAAATTCAGATGATATTGATACAAATTCATATGAAGGGGCTATTGTATTTGTACCAGAACCAGGGGTATATTTTGAACCAGTTGTAGTAATGGATTATAATTCATTATACCCATCATCAATGATTTCAGAAAATATATCACATGATTCACTTTTAGGATTTAAAGAATTTTATTTAAAAGATAAAAAAATAAGAAATGAAAAAGACGAATATGAATTAGTAAATGATACAATAAATCATGATTTAGAAGATTTAGAAGGATATCATTATAATGATATTGAATATGATATTTTTCAAGGACTCGATGATGATAAGAAAAAAGTTGGATATAAAGTTTGTCGATTTGCTGAATTAGATAACGGTGATAAATCGGTATTACCCCGTATTTTAAGGAAATTATTAAATGCAAGAAAGGATACAAGAAAAGTAATGAAATATAAAACAGTAATATTAGATGATGAAAGTTATAGTGGTTTATTAGAAGAGAAAGATGAAATATATGAAATAAATAATTTAGAATTAGGTGTAAAAACATTTAAAAAATCAGATGTAAAAGATATTAAAATAACAAACAATGATTTTCAAATAGCAGTATTAGATGGACTTCAGTTAGCATATAAAGTAACATGTAATTCGTTATATGGACAAGTTGGAGCTGCAACAAGTTCTATATGTTGTAAAGAATTAGCAGCTTGTACAACATCTATTGGAAGAAACATGGTTGTCGTAGCAAGAGATTTGACTTTAGAAAAATTTGAAGGCAGTAAATTAACATATGGTGATAGTGTAGCTAATTATACACCAATATATATTAAAAAATATGATAATATATATTTACTTGAAATTTCTTCAGTAGTTGATAAATTTGGTGATAAATGGAAGAATTGCATTGAGGAAGGAAAAGAAGACAAAGAATATTGTGAGTTACATAATATTGAAACTTGGTCAGAGAAAGGATGGACTAAGTTATATAGAGTA
>Ga0209054_1000388_pt1 | contig 30388 bp, 29 predicted proteins | sample SaaInlV_DNA_200m_FD_184689 | JGI IMG/M metagenome (GOLD analysis project Ga0209054, IMG submission 184689) | Marine microbial communities from expanding oxygen minimum zones in the Saanich Inlet - SI075_LV_DNA_200m (SPAdes) (version 2) | ecosystem: Environmental > Aquatic > Marine > Unclassified... | reverse complement strand
CACAACCTCGTGCTATAAAACGCCGTCCAAAAGCATACCCATTACTAACAGAGCCACGAGATCAGGCTTGTGAAGCTATTAATACATAAGGACTTTTTCTTAAGTAAGCAGCATTAGTATCTGACCCTATTGACCTCTTTGTTAATCATATGCCTTTTGGCGATGTTTAATATCTAAAATAGCGACGATAATCTTTTCTTTTTCTATTGTATAGAACAGTCGGTAATTGCCAAACCGATAACGATACACCCCTTCAAACTCTCCTTTAAGCTTTTTTATGTTATTCCCAAAAAATGGATTTTGTTTAAGCTGCGGATAAACAATGTCTTTTATTTTCTTGTAAAACTTAGCGTCTAGTTTATTTTTTTCTTTTTGAAATGTCTTAGTTTCTGCAATCTGAAAATCAGACAAGGGTGTAATCTCCATTTTTTACATCTTGTAAGCCTGTGTTTAAATTTTCTACTAAGGATTTATCATTGAGAATATCACTCAGTTCCTCTTGGTCTATGTATTGGGATGAGGTTAAATATTGTAACGTTGCAAATTCAACAAAGTTAGACATATTCCTTTTTTGTCCATCAGCCGCTTGGCGAATCATCTCATAAACGTTTTCATCTATACGCATAGTTACTGTTTTCATTTCTATTTACCCTTTAAAATAATGCTACTTTATGTCTTTTATGGTCATTATTATTCATTAATATTCAATTTTATTCAAGCATTGTAAAATGAAAAGCAGTTCGGCTACCGCGCACACATATCAAGCGGTCAGCCAGCTTGGTTTAGTAACAATTAAATAGCTCGCGTGTGTCCGGTAGGAATCCCCCAGCATATTATTCAGCGTGGTAACAATCGATAGGTTTGTTTTGTCAGTCAAAAGGGTCGGAATCGATTGAAAAACAGAATGACCATTACTCTTTTTTCTTATCGTTCAATAAACGTTCAATAAACGTTCAATAATACCTTGATCCAATCCAGTGGCTTTAACTATCTTGCCGTTAAAAGCGACTGCTATCTCGCCTAAGTTGCTCTATTTCTAGGGTAAGCTGCTCATACTCAATAAGCTTACGCTGCAAAAAGCTTGCTGTTAGTTTTGTTTTTTCTTCTATGCCTTGAGGTGTTAGTAGGTATAAATAACTTAATTTATCTGTGTTTCGCTTGAAGTTACCTTTCGATAACAATCGAGTTACCATATCCAGTTAAAGCTTAACGGGTAGATAACACCCCTTATCTTGCCCACTAAAATAGACAGGCACAATACCCTTATTATTTCCCATAATCTCTATCATAATTATATGTAGTCGGGGGATTTAAGCAACTCCCTGTACATTAAGATCAATGATAGCCATTATTTAAACGCTCAGTTTTATTCTAAATCCAGTTTTCAAGCCGAAGTCCTTCAACTCGTTCAAACTCACGTAAATTGTTTGTTACTAAAGCAAGCCCTTCACTTCTAGCATGACCGGCAATATGCAGATCATTTACACCTATTGGCGAACCTTTACGCTCCAAATCTGCTCTTATATCGCCGTAATGGCCTGCTGCCTTACTATCATAATCTAAAACGTATAATCGAGAAATAAAGTCCTCAACTATTTTTAAATTCTTTTCACTACGTTCATTTTTTTCTACCCCGTGAAGCAGTTCAGCTAAGGTGATTGAACTAATACAGACTTGATCAGCATATTTATTAAAAACACCTAAGACCTCAATAGGCTTCCTTTTAATAACGTAGATCACAATGTTAGTGTCAAGCATATATTTAAGCATCTAGACTTTCTCTTTCAACTTGATCCTGACTAGCCCGCTCAACCATAAAGTCATCGGTTACACCTTCATTAGAGAGGAAAAAACTATCCCATGTGTTATCGACTGGCGACAAAACTCTATCTCTTCCTACAATACGGACAGTAACGCGTTTAGTTCCTTGAGGAAATCTCGTTTCTGCAGGCAATCTAACTGCTTGTGTTTTATTGTTTTCAAATACAGATCCAGTAACCATAGATACCTCTTAATTAATATATATATTATCTATACATACCAAGTATATAGCAAGGGTATATAGTATAAAGGGCTCGATTGAACCGAGATTTTACATTAGCCTATTTAATTTTGTACCAACGGGATCAGGTCTATCAGTATCGCGTTTTAGCCTTTATTGCTATTTCAGATAGATTCATTTTTATTATTCATGGTGCATCCACATCGATAGGCTCTAATTATATGCTCGTGACCTACGCACTCAATCCTAAGCCAACTGGCTTACTTGTGATGCAAAGTACAGAGCTAAAACCAAGGCCTTTGGATCATCTGTTCGACGTGCTTCATGCGCATCACTTACCTATTTCTAGACAGTATCTGACCCCTGCCATTTCCCCTCTCTCTCAAAGGGAGAGAGGGGGGGGGGGGCTGAATATATACAAACGAGATTTATAATTTTCTTATCACCTGGGAAACAAATTTCTTTATTTTGCTAAAAAATACTCTTCCTTGCCAATATTGCTTATAGACAAAATAATACGAAGTGCAATCAAATAAAATCAATTGCAACCTTATGACAGTCTCATTTGCTTGTGAATTATAAACCAGAGACTGATATTCAGATTCCAGTTTAATAAAATCACTAAAATCATCCTTAGTCAGAGTGATCCCGATACTTTGGGCAATAAGCTAATCATTTTTCTCAAACTTCTAACTTGTAAGTGTTTTGAAAAATATTTTGCCCTATCAACTCTATCTAAAAAGATAAAAATCGCCCTAATAACAATAACATTTAATTTAATATTATCTTCCCAGACCCATTCCTTATCGATTATTGTGATGCCAGTTGACTCCAGATAAATATTTGGAAAAATACTATCTATATAGTGACCATCTAAATATTTCTCGCCATTAGAGTGCTCAGCAACGCTTGCTAAATACTCAACCCACGCTTTACATGGCAGAAAGATCTCATTCAGTGACATCTTTTTTGACATACAGTTACTGTAAAGCAATGATTGTAATGAACCTTCATCATTCCATGCTGAGCTTGATTCAATCATAGTAAGCTTATCTTTTGCAACAGCACTTTCACCCGATAATGCTTTTTTAGAAACCGTTATATCGCCATTGTCATCCTTATATATACGAGTTTGAGTTCTAAACTGTTTAACTCTGTCAGAAGTGGTGGTAATGGCTAGTTGATTAAATGATATTCCTGTTAACTGTGCCTTTCCGGCAAATACCAGGAACGAGTTTGCAAAGAATGGCAACATTCCATTTTTTGATAATTCCATAGATACCAATGCTTCATTCCATGGCCTGGATAATTCTCCATAATAATCCCGTGATTTAATCTGAGAGACTAATTCGCCCGCATGCCCTTGAGATAAGAAATCATCCGATATGATACAGCTAGGTAATTTGTAATCTGGGTAAGGATAGTAAAACTGTATCGTTGGAAAAAAATCTTTTAAATTATCCTCCAGCTCATATTTTCCAAATGTTTTAACCTTATGACCATGTCTATGGTAACCCTCTATCCCCTCATACAAGGTTCTGGTATGGTCTTCCCGTGCAGCATTAAAGTATTTAAGACCAAACTGGTTTTCTATAGCAATAACAATAACGCCATCCGGCGTCAGCATATTACTAAAATAATTTAGCACTGAATGATAGGGATCTTCGCCTGAAACAAATGAAGCCGAATATTCATACACCCCTACACAAAAGATAATATCAAACTTTTCAGTAAACTCAATCTCCTGAAAAGGCGCGCAAATGATAGAAACACTATCCAGCCCCTCCGTTCTCAGGCTTGCCAAGCGAGCGCGATTAATACTGCCCTCAATAGAAACAACGTGATTAAATGTCTCACCTAAATACCGGGTGATTGCACCGCATCCCCCCCCGACTTCCAGTACTTTTTTTGATGCATCAAAATCAAAACCAGCAAAGAGCCTCGCCCGCTTGGTGGTTAAATGATATTCACTAGGCCAATCCTTTATATAGCTCTCTAATTCAGTAGAACTACTACTTAGGTCATCTGCTTTGGTAAAAACGTATTCTAAATATTTTTCAGAATCTCTGCCGTCTGAATATGCAAAATTTTCATGCTGCTTAAGCACCCATACTGACGATTTATCTTGAATAAAATCATTATTGGTAATGTCTTGTATGTTCATTTATTTAATCTTTTCCTTCTTCCCACGGAATCATTTCTCGTTCCCATGCTCTGCATGGGAATGCATGCTGTGACGCTCCAGCGTCACGGGACGCGTGAGCGTCCTTGTATGTATTCCCACGGGGACCGTGGGAACTATAACTTATTCATCGTTCCCACGCTCTGCGTGGGAATTCATGTTATGACGCTCCAGCGTCAGGGGACGCATGAGCGTTCCTGTATGAATTTCCACGCAGAGCATGGGAACTAGAATTTGGTTCTAATTAAACCACCAAGACACCCGCGGGCCATATATAACAATATCAAAGTACTAATAGCAACACGTATCACCCAGGCAATGGCAGCACCCTCAATCCCGAATTGTTCAATCAGCAACCATAAATAAGGGATATATAAAACTAACTCTGCTAAATGCAGTTTAGCAGTTAGATCTGGCCGACCATATCCTTGTACCAAAGCCTGAGATATATGCCCAAAACTATTAATAAAAACACCTAGCGAAAGATATTGCGCAACCCGGTAACCATGCTGAGAAAACTCGTTGTTAATCCACCATGCTAAACCCTCTTCTGCGAAAAAATAAAACACACCAATGAAAGGCAGCATAACCATAAACAGATACATCAAAGATTTGTTATATAGAACAGCAACATCCTTAGGATTTTTTTGAAATAAACGTGTTAATGTAGGAAATATAACACTCACTAAAACGCCAGGAATAATTAACAATCTTATAACCACTTCATAAGGCGTTGCAAAATAAGCGACAGCTTCTGTCGAAATCATGGTTATAATTAAAATTCTGCCTAAGTATAGCAATATAGGGCCCGTAATATTGCTCACTGTCATCCACATTCCAAATGAAATTAACCGTTTGCTTGTTGCATAATTCGGTCGTATTACCTGGCGTAATTCGGGATACAATTGAAAACAAATTATAAAATAAGCCAGCCAGGCAATAATTCGCACAAGTACCAGTACCAGCACTATATCTGCCAGAGAATTTGAAAAGGGTAAGACCGCCAAAGGCCCAAGAAAAGTAAAGATACCCAGTGGTAAACGTATGATATTCACCACATCAAATCGCTGATGTGCTTCGAGGATTCCACGTAACCCAGTGGTAAAAATGACGATGGGTATGGATGCCCCTAATAAATAAAAAGCAGTCAGGGTTTCCGCATATAAGTTATCTGGTATTTTCAGTACACTTCCTACCAACCAGGGGCTAAGGCTTAGCATAATGACTGCACCTAATACGCCAAGAGCAACTATGAGCAGCATTCCACACCATGCGACTTGTGGTATTTCTTCTTCTTTTCCTGCACCGAGTTTTTCAGCCACTAACTTAGTTAGCGACCTCCCTAGACCCAGGTCAAACAGACTGAAATAACCAACCACCAGCCATGCAAGTGTAAGCACACCAAAGCGAGCAGCTCCGAGCCCTTCGATCAACATGGGAATAGCAATAAAAGCAGCCAATAAAGGCGCTCCAGTACCCAGCAGATTCCATAGTATGTTACGAAACATTAAAAAGTTCCTTGATAATCCCCCTCCTTATCAAGGAGGGGCTAGGAGGCTGTCCGAGAATAGAAGCCGTAGCGAGGGAAAGCCTTTTTGAGTCAGTTTTTTCGAACATTTGAGGCGAATAGTTGCGCTCTTTAACGAAAATGTTCGGGAAAAATGACCAAAAGGGATTTTTCCGTAGTAGGGTCTCTATTCTTGGACAGCCTCCTAGGGGAGGTTTGATATCTAATAATAAACAAATTAAGGCATCCTTCATAGAGTGCCAAAAGTAGTTTACATTGACAACAATAAACCCACCATAAAAATTGTCCACTAAAGACACGAAAAGCACGAAAATATTTTTAACTGGTGACCACGCTATTCGGTGTTTTCAAAGAAACAAGAAGGAGGCCGTAAATTTTCGGGTCTTTCGTGATTTTCGTGGACAAAAGTGTCAACAGGGAAATGAAAGACGCTCAAATTGACCTATATTTTCATAGCCCCCCACCCCCTCAATCCCCCATTCTCAAAGGGGGAAGCTAAAAGCACAATACTTTTTAGACGTAAACATTCAGAGACCCTCCTTGTAATTCCTTCGCACTGAGCGAGAAGCTTGTGCAGCACCATGTAGGGAAGGTGAGAAAAAGCATAAAAAGTTTTCTGACAAATCAATAACACAAAAAACACCTATTCATCGAAGTAACACGCTGCTGTACAGGGATGAGGGGAAAAGCAAAACTATCTGAATATTTACCTTAATCCTTGTAGCTTAAACCTCTTAACTAGTACAGCACCCCTTAAATTTTCGATATAAAAAACAGCATAACGAATTGTTTTTTAATTGATTAATAATCTTATTGTTTTATCGCTTACTTCGGGGCTGCTGTACTATTTTCAACTATATGGAATATACCGAGGAAAGCTGGGTGGTATTCTAAAAATAAAAGGAATTTTAGTCTTGAGTACTTTTGGGTCTTTCGAATAATCGGCAAATTGTTTAAAAGTTTTTAGGTTGTTTTGACCATTCCAGCTGAGTTTCTGATAAACATCTCTTTTATAGATATATTTTAATACAAAACTTATATCTGACCTCGCAAAATAAATTATTGATTTCCCGTTCTTCGGAATTTCCCTCTCATAATTATTGAGTAGTACACCAATAGTTTTTATATTATCTGGAGACAATTGAAAACCCACTTTTCTTTGATCATAACTATCAACCAAGGACATCACATTTTTATAATAATTATGTGACTCTGAAAAAAACCTAGAGTATAAAGTGGTAACAATAACAATAGAAATTATACTAATATTAATTTTAGAAAGACTGACTTTATGATTATAATTAATCAAAAAATAATAAACACCTACGGGAAGAAGAACATAAAGCGAAGAACTATAATAAATTCTATGAACTACCTCGTTAAAAAAAATAACGCTAGCAAGACCTGCAGAAAATTGAAAAAGAGGAATAACAACAAATAAAGTTGAAATTATTGTGAATATTAATAATCGGATATTTATTTTATATACTTTTTTTAATAAGTGCCTGCGAATAATATCAACTGATAAAACAAGCCCTATAAAAAATATAACAATCATTAATTCATTAATAGATGCAAAAGAACGATTGAGTCCACTAATCAAGTCTAGGCCATTTTTTATAACCACTTCATACAAAGTCGTTAAACCATCATTTTTAATTATTTTAATGATAGGTGGCAGCCTATCCTTATATTTAAAGTAGTATGTAAAAAATATATATTGTGACGCTATACCAACGAATAATACAGGTAAAACAACACAATATTTTACTCTAATAAAATGTATAATTTTGTCAAAGAAAACAATACCGATTAAAAATAAGTACATAAAATAATAGACTAATTCCATCGGATGAATGGAAAGCATAATATAGGAAAATAGAACTATCTGAGTACAGTAAAATAATTTTATTGGCCAGGCTTTTTCCTCGACGACAAGAATGAGAGTTAAAGCAGTGATGTACCAAAAAAACGCCAAGGCTATTTGGTAATTTATGGAGTACCACATCACCCAAACTTGATGAGTAACCATTGAAAAAGTAGCATAAATAGTCAACCAAACTAATGCAGACCAATAAGACAGGTAGTTTAGATGAATATTATTGATATCTTTAAAAATATTTCGGATCAGTACTCGACTAAAAAAGAAAACAGAAAATAAGCAGATGGCAGTCTGGACAATATGTATTATTCTTGCGCGTATAAAAAAATCTTCAATAGAAGATAGATGGAATACATCAGCCCAAAACAAATACCACAGCTCTCTTTTGTAAACAACTTTATTTATCCTATAAACATCATCAATAAAAACTAGGTCTCTCCACATATCGTATGGATATTTTAAAAAAGGATGGGAAAATAAAATAAATATAAAAGTTATTAGTAAAAGAAAGTAAAAATTACGATTATTATTTTGAAAAATTTTTTTGATGGCTGATTTATTCATAATTTCTAAATATTTAGGGTCAGGAATATTTATCACAAAACAAAGACCCCAATGCCAAAAAAAGATAATTGGGGCAGCGCTTTTGGGCTTGAGAATATTTTTGTGTATCGGTAGGCAGATAACTGAAGAAATGATCAAAACGTATTTGGAGCATCATTTCGAACCTAATCCGGCTGATAATTTTAAAATGGAAGATCCGAATGATGAATAAACAGGGCTTATCGCTCTGTATCCGGACTTTCAGTCGCCAATATCTCTAACCCACCCGTCTTTAGCGGGTGATTATTGAGTCTTTCTTAATTCAACTAAATATATATTTTATCCAATTTTTTAATGAATATTTTTATCTATTTCTTGGTACTCTTTATTTAAAAATATTTCATCTATAATAGGATTATTTCTATCTATAATAAAAATATTATTAGTAGTTATTATCTTTTTATTTGTACCTAGCATCTCTATAGTTCTCATAGTCAATCCTTTTTGTAAAGGGCGCTCAATGTCTATAATAGTCTTAAAATTTTTTATAATATCCATCATATATTATTTATTCAAAGACTTAAAACTAATTTCTTTATTTTATATCTTTCTAAATTCTTTATATAAAATACTTTGCAGTAGAAATAAAAACTTACTTGGCGAATAAAAATAATTAAATATACTAAACCTTAAACTATCAATAGATTTAATAGTAAAATACCTATCACTATCAATACTTCCAATAAATAAAATGTCGTATAGGTAATTATTTTATTTTTCTATATTCTCATAATCTTTTATATAAAAAAGAGGAAAAAATATAATATTTTCATTAATTATTTTATCATTTGAATTAAACGTGAAAATCTATTAGAAATAGGAAACAAATCTAAAGATTTCTTTTTGTTTTTTACTGAATCTTACATATAACTATAAACTTTAATATTAGGGCGATATGCTTTAATAGCTTTTATTTTTTGAACATCTATTGTTTCTGGGTTAATTAAAAATAAAAACACTCATTCTTAGTTTTTTCTATAATGGAATTATAATAACTGCCAATATTTTTTTAATCAGGATTTTAAAATTTAACCTTATAAAGACTTTAGTAAGAAAATAATTTTAGACCTTTCATCAAAATAAAAACTTTTGCATCTAAATTTTTAAGCTCTTTTTTTATTTCAATTTCATGGTCAAAAAACTTTGGAGCCAATAACAGGACTGTATTACCTTTTAATCCTTCCACTACTTATAAAGGCCTTTTTCTTTCATCTCATCAATACTACTTTCATATTTATCTTCAAAAACTTCTTGTAAATTTACCCATTTCACAAATTTACTAACACCTTCTTCAAAGCTATCTTTTGGTTCAAACCCAAGTTTTTCTTTAATTTTAGTTAAATCAGAATAGTTACCTCTAATATCTCCTAACCTATAGTTGCCAGAAACTTCTATTTTAGAGTTACTGCTATATTCTTTCACTAATGTATTTGCAACAGTTAAGACATCTATTGACTTTCCCAACCCAACATCAAATACTTCATAATTTGCTTCATCTTTACGGAGTTAATCGCTACGATATGTACTGAGTCATTAATTTGAATATTATCACCAATTTTTAGGCAAAGCTTATCCTTGGAAGAGAATACAGCTAAGCAGCAATCAGTTACTATATTTAAACCTTTCCCAAATTGGATATATTGCCTTTCACGAACTCTACAGGGAAACCTAACTATTCGGGAACACGGAAAAAAATCTTAGTCAATATCAAGTTTTTAACCAAAATAAGACGACCCAAGAATCCATATCTAAAGATAACATCTTTCATTTCAATACTTCTACGCGGTATCTAAATTTAATCATTACTTTTCAAGTATATACCTGAATTTAAACAAACAACTAACATAACAAAAAATGCGGGGAGTCGCTATTTTTGCGAAAGCTTGTTGTGGGCATCCCAGCCCAAGCAAGCGACAAAAACTTAACGCGACCACTTATGTCTCCGGCAGCCCCGATTCGTCATCATCACCTCGTCCCGACCCAACAAGGGGTCGGAACATGGGCTCCAAATGACTTGACGCCGTGTCGAATGACCTTTTTATTTTATCTCCATCTTCGCTATCGCTCAGACTACGACAAAACAACCCGCCATACGGCTATCGCGGACTAAAAATCATCACTTCGCTCACGCTCCGTTTCCAAGATTTTCAGCGACGGTAGCAACTACAAAGCCTTGTGCCGCAATATAACTATCAGCCACTCCAACAAACAATAAACACCAGCTAATAAATACAATCAATAATACTAAAGAGGCCGGCCAATATTTGCTTGGGTCTTTATTTACCAGTCCATTTACCATTAATAGTCTTACAAAATTAAGTGTGCCACATACTAATATCAACAATGTAAAGGTTTCATGCTCCGCGGTGATATATGGCGTGGTCATAAACAATAAAAAATATCTCACCAAAATAATTGGTGAACTGTTCATTAAGCTACCTTCCCTATAAAAAAACATCACATGCTTAACTTAAGTTATAATTATAATCACTAGGAGGCTGTCCGAGAATAGAAACCGTCGCGAGGGAAAGCTATTTTGAGTCAGTTTTTTCGTTCATTTGAGGCGAATAGTTGTGCTCTTTAACGAAAATGAACGGAAAAAATGGCCAAAAGGGTTTTTTCCGTAGCAAGTTTTCTGTTCTCGGACAGCCTCCTAGTAGTAGAATAAAATAAGGATTATACATGCTCCATGGCATAAAAATAATTGAATCTAGTTTTGTCTGGTTTCATCGCATCATAGATTCTGTTTTACCCATCAGTATTCTCTTTGCAATAACCAATGCCTACCCTGTCCAATGGCAAGACCACTATATAATTACAGGCGTACTTGGCGGTTTATTGTTTATACTTTCTGCACAATCAGTCGGCGTATACGATAACTGGCGTGGCCTCTCCTACTTCTCAAGTATTAAACTGATATTAAGCTCTTGGATTTTAACTTGGATGGCATTAATTGTTCTGGCTTTCCTTTATAAAGATACAAGCAGCTTTTCACGCATAGTTATCAGTTCCTGGGGCCTTTTGACACCACTCACTTTAATTAGTTATCGTCTTTTAATCAGATCCAGTTTAGCGAGCTATAGACAGCATACCAACCATGCCACAAACATTGGAATTGCTGGAGCAGGAAAAGTAGGACAACATATTGCAAATATCATCCAAACAAACAAATGGCTAGGCTACAATATAACAGCCTATTTTGATGATGCCCCTGAATTACTGAATACTGAAATAAACGGGGTTCCGATTATAGGCAATCTAGATACAATCGTTCAGGCCGCAAATAACAATATTATTGATGAGCTGTATATCTGCCTCCCTCTAAGAGCTGAATTAAAAATAAAACGACTACTCAATCAACTCACCGACACAACAGCGATTGTAAAATATATTCCTGATTTATTCACATTCGACTTAATGCATGCAAAATGGACAGAAATAAACGGCGTTCCGATCATCAGTGTATTTGATACACCCCTTAGTGGAAAAACCGCACAACTTATCAAACGTACGGAAGATATTATCCTATCCATTATCATACTAATAATGATTAGTCCGGTTTTAATTGCCGTGGCTCTTGGAGTGAAGCTTTCATCGCCAGGCCCAGTTTTATTTAAGCAAAATCGCTATGGCATAAATGGCCAACCAATCAATGTCTATAAATTCAGGTCAATGACATCTCAAGATAATGGCAACATAATAAAACAAGCAACTAAAAAAGATATACGTATTACCGCATTTGGAGCATTCATTAGAAAGACCAGCCTAGATGAACTGCCTCAATTTTATAATGTTATACAAGGAAGAATGTCAATTGTAGGTCCTCGCCCCCATGCTGTGGCACATAATGAAGAATACAGAAAACTGATACCTAAATATATGCAGCGCCACCTAGTTAAACCAGGCATTACAGGATGGGCACAGATAAATGGCTGGAGAGGAGAAACCGATACTCTTCATAAAATGAAAAAAAGAATCGACTTTGATCTCCACTATATAAATACTTGGTCGCTATGGCTCGATATTAAAATCATCATACTTACCACAGTTAAAGGATTTATAAATAAGAATGCTTATTAAAAGGCCACTTTTTGGAAATGGCTTTTTACCATAATCAAGTTGGCCGGTCGAGTAGATAGGTTCTTCCGATAAGCGAGTCAATGCGTTAATAATACTTTTATTGTTCGCTTCGCTGCACGCAGCTAATGTGTGATTTCTTACTATTACTCTATTCTCATCAGTTGTTACTACGCCCCTCTCAGAACCGTGCTTGCGCTATTTACGCACACGGCTCCTCAACAACACTCTTCACCTTGAAGCAGACAATAAATTCACCTTAATTCGTGGGGTTGGTAGCGGATACAACTTGAGGAGTTTAGTAAACTTTTCCCATGTGTAGCAACCCCGTTTTCCACGATGATTTAACCATTTATACAACGTTTTAGTGACCCAATAGGCAAAGCTTTGTATACTTTTGCTATTGTCGGTAACTCCGTAATAAGCAAAATATCCGCGCAATTTCGATACTGTCGTTTTCATAATTTCAGCTGTCGGCAAGGTTCTATGAGTTATCATCAGATCTGGTGTTTGACAAAAAGTTAGGCTGACGTATTCTGTTGGAATTTTATCCACCACCATAGAAACAACGTAAGCGCTTATTGACGCACGTACTCACCCCTCTTTAGAAATATCAGATTTTTTAATATTCCAGGGTAGCAGAGCTGAGCATGGATCTTTCACCCGCGTTTATTGCTGGCGCATCGGCCTACTTTCCGGCCGCAGAAATTACTTTCGACCGGTTTCATGTTGTCAAATTACTCAACGAGGCTATGGATAAAGTACGTCAAGATGAGCGTAAAGAGCATGATGCGTTGAAAGGACTAAAATAGACGTTCCTAAAAATCGAGAAAATCTTTCGGTTAAACAAGAAGCATCATTGGTAGAAACGATTCAACTTTATCCAAAGCTAGGTGAAGCCTATCGATTAAAAGTTCTGTTCAATGATTTATGGGAAATGCCCGACAAACCAGCGGCATGGGTCTTCCTGACACAGGGGCTCTGTGGAAAAATGAAGTTTGATTACCCACTGTATTTCACATAGAGCCATAAATTAACAATATACCCCAATCCGGTCTCGTCACTCCAGTCATAATAGCCTTTTTCATATATTCAATTTCCATTCTTTATATTCATCTTCAACCAATTTTTTAAATTCATTTCTAAAACGAGAATCACTGAACCTCTGTGCATTTACAACACAGCTTTCTGCGCTAATTTTATCTACATTTTTCTCGAATAGGCTGATTGCCTTAGTTAAATTGTCAACTGTCTGCTCTGTGAAAAACAAGCCTGTCGGATCGTCATCATCTAAGCCACGAATAGTTTCTAATGCGCCTCCCTTACCAAATGCTATGACAGGTGTCCCACTAGCTTGAGCCTCTAGTGGTGAGATGCCAAAATCTTCTTCAGCAGCAAAAATAAATGCTTTAGCCCTTGATAAGTGATCCTTCAAAATATCGAACTTCTGATACCCAAGTAACGTTACATTTTTGCCGGCTAAGTCTTTTATTTTTTTAAATTCCGGACCATCACCAATAACAATTAATTTTTTATTGGGAAAAGATTTTGTAAAAGTTTCAACAATTAAATCAATCTTTTTATACGGTACCATTCGTGATGATGTGAAATAAAAATCTTCTTTTAAATGAGATATAGAAAAATCATCCACATAAACAGGTGGGTAAATCGTCACGGACTCACGTCTATAAACTTTATATATGCGTCGAGCAATAAAATTTGAAATAGCAATAAATTTATCAACACCATTGGCCGTTCTTAAATCCCATAAACGAATTTTATGTAATGACCACTTTGCTAGCCATCCCTTAAAACCTTTATTTAACCCTGATTCACGTAAGTATTGATGCTGTAGATCCCAAGCGTAACGAATTGGAGAGTAACACATACAAATATGTAACTGATCAGGCCCAGTAATCACCCCCTTAGCAACAGCATGTGAAGATGAAATAATTAAGTCGTACTCAGACAAATTAAATAGCTCTACCGCTAATGGCATTAAAGGTAAGTAACTACGGTATTTTTTCCTGGCTAAAGGCAAGTTTTGAATAAAGGACGTCGTAACGGCCTTATTTAAAATAAAATCCCGTTCTCCTTTAGGTATAAAATCTACCGTACTAAACAAATCAGCACCAGGATAGACCTTAAGCATCTGTTCCAACACACGTTCAGCGCCAGCATATGTAACCAGCCAATCATGGACTATCACGATCTTCATTTAAATTTCTCAATAGTACCGCTTATTATTTTTGCTGACATTTCCCAACTAAACCGCTTAACGTTGTTTAAGCCTCTGTTCATCAAATCAGTTCTCATCGCCTCATCATTCATCACTAATTGGATTTTATTCGATAGGTCTTGAATATCAAATGGATCACAATAAACAGCACTAGTTCTAAAAACTTCAGGCAAGCTAGTTACATTGGAAACAATTACTGGGCAACCACAAGCTTGGGCCTCGAGTGGAGGGATACCAAATCCCTCAAAAAAAGAGGGATAGACAAATAAACTCGCCTCATTATAGAGCTCAACCAACCTATCGTCTGAAACATAACCGGTAAATTTAATATTTTCAGGTAATTCATCTATTTCCAGTGCGGAAAAAACCTTGTTTTTCTGCCCTACAATAATAAGTCGATAATCTAACGTAGCAAATATTGAAATCAAACTAACCAGGTTTTTTCTTGGTTCAATAGAGCCTACCGCCAATACATAGTTATCTTTTTGTACATTCCTATTAACGAACACATCTGAAGAAGAACCATAGACTGTCGTAATTTTATCAGATCTAATTCCATATGTTTTTGATATATCTTCTTTTACATAGTTACTATCAGTAAATATGTGTCTCGAACTCTTTAAAATTCTTGGTATTAAAAAATTGTAGAAAACAGAGAACTTTTTTGAAAACCATTCAGAGTGATGTTTAAATGCCAAATCATATACAGTTACAACTTTATTATTATAAAATAACGGTGCAGTGTTTGCTAGGTTCAAGAGAAGCGGGCTATTAATCCTCTTTAAATACATTGGTAAATCTATCTGCTCCCATAAATGTCCAGTTCTAACTCCAATGACTTCTACATTTAGTTCTTTTGCTAAATCTTTATTTACAATATTGTTAGGACATACAAACTTAACATCACCACCATTTAATCTCTTAATTTTTTTGGAAATTTCTATTGCAAACCTTTGCACCCCCGTGATATTTTGGGTCAAAAATCGAGCATTTATTACCACCATCATCTCTCCATAATATATATCTAATAAAAAATATTGAAATCCAATCATATAACAAAAGATATGTAGGATAAGCAAGCCATTTGATCATAATAACTACAAGCAAGCCAAGTGCCACGACATCCAATAATTTCTTACTCCTTTTAATCAAAAACTTCTGTATTATCACCAATGGAATTAAACTAAATGCAAGAAATACAATCGCCCGATTTTCAGTTAATATTTTAACATACACATTATTAATTATTCTTTTACTTAATACTCCAGTTGGAAAAATTTGACTATCACTAATTAAAGGGTAATAATAACCAAAATTATAACTTCCTATACCAAAATAAGGATTTTCTCTAAACAATTAATATCCTTTAAAAAGGTGATATATTCTATCAAATTTAGAATATTCCATATTCGTTCCAGCAATACTTCCACTAAATAGTTTCAAATAAATAATATCGTATAAAATTGCATACAAAGGAGTAAATAAAATAACACTAAATAATATCATATATGAAGCCAGATATATCTTTACATCTTTTTTTCTCTTAAAAAAATAAATTCTTAATACATAAGTAATATTAAAATAAACAAATAAACTCAGTAATCCATTAGTAGAAGCTGAGAATCAAGGGGCAGATACTGTCTGAAAAAATCAACTCTTGTTTGCTTTTATCTATTAAAAACTTAATCCGTCATTTGATAATTTATATCAAGGCATGTGTGATAATCGGATTAACGACCATGACGTTTATTTTTTTCTGAGATAAATATTGCGCTAGGAGGCTGTCCGAAAATAGAAGCCGTAGCGAGGGAAAGCCTTATTGAGTCAGTTTTTTCGAACATTTGAGGCGAATAGTTGCGCTCTTTAACGAAAATGTTCGGGAAAAATGGCCAAAAGGGATTTTTCCGTAGTAGGGTCTCTATTCTTGGACAAGCCCCTAGGAGGCTGTCCGAGAATAGAAGCCGTAGCGAGGGAAAGCCTTTTTGAGTCAGTTTTTTCGAACATTTGAGGCGAATAGTTGCGCTCTTTAACGAAAATGTTCGGGAAAAATGGCCAAAAGGGATTTTTCCGTAGTAGGGTCTCTATTCTTGGACAGCCTCCTAGATCATCAACAAATTATTATGCTATGGCTATGGTTTAATTGTTGATTAATATTTCTATTAATAACTGTTCATAAATCTCTGATAAGGGCTGTATATCAGCGACAGGAATATTTTCATTAATCTTATGAATGCTTTCATTCAAGTGTCCAAGCTCGATGACTTCCGCGCCTGTTGGAGCAATAAAACGTCCATCAGATGTTCCGCCACCGGTATCATCCAGTGTGTCGAGTCCAGTTACTTTTTTAATCGCTGTATGAGCCGCTTCAATTAACGCCCCACCCGTGGTTAAAAATGGATTACCTGACAAACGCCAGCTAATTTCATAATCAAAATCAAAGCGGTCAAATATCTCCAACACTCGTTGCTTGATAGTAGTTTCGTCTAATTCAGTACAAAAACGTAAATTAAACAATAGTTCCAGCTCACCGGGAATAATGTTTTCTGCACCGGTGCCGGCATTGATATTGGATACCTGCAAACTGGTCGGGGGGAAAAATTCATTCCCTGTATCCCAGACTTCTTCAGTTAATGCCTGCAAAGCAAGGGCAAAACTATGAATAGGGTTATTGGCAATATCCGGATAGGCAACATGTCCCTGTATGCCTTTAACGACCAATTTGGCACATAAGGAGCCGCGTCTGCCAACACGAATCACATCCCCTATTTGCCGATCACTTGAAGGCTCCCCAACCAGGCACCAGTCAATTCTTTCATTACGCTGTTCTAACACTTCTACTACTTTAACAACGCCATTGGTAGCTGGACCTTCTTCGTCGCTGGTAATCATCAGCGCAATCGCACCCTGATGTTCTGGATATTTTGCGATAAAGCGCTCGACAGCAGTCACAAAGCAGGCAATCCCTCCTTTCATATCTGCAGCGCCGCGACCGTATAAGCGACCGTCTCGAATAGTTGGTTCAAAAGGCGGAGAATCCCATTGCGTTAATGGGCCAGTGGGTACGACATCGGTATGCCCCAGAAACACAAAAAGAGGCTTGCTATTGCCCCGCTTTAGCCATAGATTTTTAGTATCATCAAAGTCTAGTTGCTCTGCGACGAAACCACTTTTTTCCAGGCGCTTTGTTAGTAGCGCCTGACAGCCTGCATCTTCAGGTGTTATCGACTTACGGCTAATTAACTCTTTAAGTAAGCTTAATGTATCACTCATGCGCATCACTCATAAAGTTCTGGTAATTTTCGCTATTAAAACCAACCAATAATTGCTCGCCGGCATCTAGCACGGGGCGTTTGATCAGGGTGAGATTATCTAGCATCAAGCTAGCGGCCTTGCCTGCATTTAAATCAGTTTTTTGCTGGTCTGTGAGTGTTCGCCAACTACTACTGCGTTTATTTAAGAGCTGTTCCCAGCCTACTTTGTCAATAAAAATACCTAGCTGCTCCGGGCTTAATCCCTCTACTCTAAAATCATGAAATTGATAAGCTATCTGGTGATTATCTAACCATACGCACGCTTTTTTTACGCTATCGCAGTTTTTTATTCCGTACAAAATCTTCATTATTATTAATTGTTAGCTAGTACAACATCGACTTTACATTACTGGATTATGCTGTTTACAAATGTTCGCCTGTAGATAATTTATTATCAACTTAATCGTCAGGATAAGGGGGTTCTGCACTACTAAAAACCTGATTGCGCCCCTGATTTTTGGCTTTATATAAAGCCTTATCTGCTCTTTTTAGCAAAATATCTGCATTGTTGCCTTCTACATAAGCAGCAACGCCAAAGCTACAACTTAAGTGAGCAAAATGTTCAAACGGGTGTTTATCAATAATTGAGCGTAATTTCTCTGCTAATAAGAGTCCACCATCAGCCGTTTGTCCCGGACAAATAATCAAAAACTCTTCTCCACCCCATCGTCCTAGGGTATCAATCTGACGTATGTTGTGGCTGAGTAATTGCGCCAGTGTTTTTATGGCATAGTCCCCAATAAGGTGCCCATATTTATCATTGATATTTTTGAAATGATCAATGTCTATTAAAATAATACTAAAATCAAACTGATATCGTTGCGCCAAGTGCAGAGCATCGTCAAGCTGTTGATCCAGCTTCAAACGATTATTAATATTGGTTAATTTATCGGTAATTGACAAGCATCTTAAACAGTCATTATATTTTCTCAGCTGCCAATAGTGGTAGAGTAAAAAGATAAAGATCAAGCCAAACACGCCAACCGCGACTCTCCCAATACTATCATCGGTCGCCGATTCGTATTTAATCACAACCCAGTCATTAATAATTTCACGCCGCTCTTGTTCACTTACCTGAGCAATCGCTTTATTAAAAATTCCGGCTAATAAAGGCTCGTCATTACGGGTAGCAATTCCCAGATTTGACTGTTGTTGCAATTTCCCGGCGATTTTCAGTTCACCGATATATTGGTTCTGCAATGCATAACTTATATCCGGCAAAGTGCCAATCATACCATAGAGTTGATTGCGGCTAACCTTGTCCAGACCTGCATGTAAACTTTCTACTTCTACCAGATCAATCGCAGGGTAGAGTAGGTGTAGTAGCTCTGCATAAGCATCTCCCTTTTCTATACCTAGCTGCTTATCCAGAACCTCTTCTATGCGACTGATAAATTTTTGCTTTTTGGAGACCGCTATGGCCAAAGGGAAACTAAGATAATCATCAGTAAAATCGAGGAATTTCTTACGCTCAGGTGTTGCCATCGCCAACACCAGAATATCGCATTGCCGTTGCTCAGCTAACTGCAGAGATTCCAGCCACGACTGGCTAGTTATTAACAATACAGGGATATTTATTTTTTCAGCGAGTAAATGTATAAAATCAGCACTCAACCCAATATTTTTTCCTGCTTCGATTTTCCCTATAGGCATCGCGTCCGGGTTAACACACATGCTAAGCTGCTGCTTTTGCTGTAGATACCGGCGTTCTTCTGCTGTTAGCACTAACCCTTCTGCACTATTTTTCTGCACCAGCTCTTGCTCAGCAAACCCCGGTAGAGGTAAAAACCCTACCAGTATTACCGCAAAAATAAGCATGGATTGGGTCAAATAGCGCATAGCATTAGCTAAAGCAGCTATAGCGGATTATTCAATAACTCATCTAGTTCTGGTAATGAATCATCCAGTTTACGACAAGACTTATAGAAATCGACGAATTCCATAAAGGCCTGTTCTAAATCATCCAGAATTCCTTCTTCGTTTTCTCGCTCATCAGGTAGCACCTCGGGAGAATCCAGGTATTCTTTTTGTAAAGTAACTTCACTATTTATTGACAGAATCGCATAAATAATGGCATTGCTTGAAAGTGTATCAGACATAAGAGTATCCTCTGTATGTGTGGTTAGTGGGTTTAATCAGGTTAAGAATAATGATATTCATTACCTGATTAAAAAAACCTTGGCTAATCCACACTTTATTTAATCGCGTAATAATTCATTAATACCTGTTTTACTTCGCGTTTTTTCATCTGCATGCTTAATAATCACCGCACAGTACAAACTATGGCTACCATCTTTTGATGGTAAATTTCCCGAAACAACAACCGAACCTGCCGGAATACGGCCATACGTAATTTCACCTGTCATGCGGTTGAAGATTTTTGTACTCTGGCCAATATAAACACCCATGGAAATAACCGAGCCTTCTTCGACCACAACACCTTCAACAACCTCAGAACGTGCGCCGATAAAGCAATTGTCTTCGATAATCGTAGGACCTGCTTGCAGTGGTTCTAACACACCACCGATACCCACACCACCAGATAAATGTACGTTTTTACCAATTTGTGCACATGAGCCAACAGTCACCCAGGTATCGACCATGGTGCCACTACCGATATAAGCACCAATATTAACGTATGAAGGCATTAATATCGCACCCGGAGCAATATACGAACCATGCCGTGCCACGGCATTAGGAACTACGCGCACACCTGCTTCCGCAAAATCTTCTGGTGTATAAGAAGCGAATTTAGTTTCTACTTTATCGTAGTACCGGGCGGCACCTCCATCCATGACCCGGTTTTCATTAATTCTGAAAGACAGTAATACCGCTTTCTTTAACCACTGATTAACCACCCATTCGCCACTGCTTTTATCAGCGACACGAGCCTGACCTGAGTCTAGTAGATTAATCGATTCACTAACTGCATTACGAACTTCATCGGAGACACTCGTCGGAGAAATGTCAGCACGATCATCAAAAGCCTGGTTAATAATTTTTTCTAATTGGTTCATCATTTTTTCTATGTTAAAGAGTTAATAAAATTTTTAATTCGCTGTGCCGCTTCTATGCATTCTGCTACCCGTGCCACTAATGCCATGCGCACATGATTTTCCCCCGGATTTATTCCATCGATTTCGCGGGATAAAAAACTACCAGGTAATACGGTAATATTTTGCTGGGCAAATAATTGCTAATAACGCAGCGCTGATCACATCGGGCGTAGCATGCTTTGACTCCCCGATAGACAAGGCAATATGTGATTTATCAGCAGGCGGAATAATACCCTAAAATGAGCTATTTTCACCCAACAGGTGACTAGTCTTTGCAATCATTAGTGTAATATTCTGTCACTTATAGTGTGTTACAGTCGTCAACTGCGGTTTCTAGGTTAAAGATGCGTAAGCGTCAGTATTTAGTAGCCAAGTATTCTATCATGGCTGAACCCCTTTATAAAAAATACCCGATACGCGGCTCAAAAATCAGTAAAATAGCGTGTAGTTATATTGTTAAGCAGAGTTCCCCCGTACTCTGTTATCCGCATCAACCCCAAAATAAGCCCTTTTTAAACCCTGTGAACAGCTCATGAATAGCCGCATTACTCTCTTAGTTATCAGCATTTTTAGCCTGACATTTACTTATACTCCGAAGCTAATGGCACATGCCGGTGTCGATCATGGCGATAATTGCTTTGTACATCTAGCCGGACTGGAATTGCGTCTGGGTGGTTTTCAGGCGGAATCAAAAATAGGCAGCGGTAAGCATTTCTGCCATTTATTCCCTGCAACCGGCGATGTCATTTTTACTTTTGATCCGCACTCCGACATGATACTCAATAATAAAAAATTAAACTTAAAGCTATTAGCGGCCGAGTCATACTGGGATGTCTTATTTGATTTCGATAATGCCTTTAAGCAAACTATCAGCCAGGCAGATAATGCTTTTACGATTAGCCATATCTTCCCTACTCCGGGACTTTATGCCATGCAAATTTCTTTACAATCTGATGAATTAGAACCGAGCATCAATAACAGCCAGCGCTTTCTGTTTATAGTTGGCTTTCCTATTATTAAAATACTGGTGCTTGTCGGGTTTGGTTTTTTGTTGGTAATAGCTTTTGTATTGTTTAAGCAATTGCGGGCAGGGATCAATCAGAAATAGTTGAAGAAAATCAATCAACTGATATTACATTTCGTGCTTATGTGCTTCATAAAAGTTTTTTAGCACGTGCCAGAGTGTTCCAGCATTCGATTGCGGTCTATCCAGACATAAGGCGATAGCCACTTCTTCTATCGCTGCTAGCGCATCAATAAATACAGAGAAAGATCTTCACGGTGAACAGTGCCTCGCCATAGCCATCAGACACTAAAGCCAATGGTTACACAAGCGGCCAGATCAGCTCAGGTACCCAGCTTAGTGCCAAACTGGCTAACCTGTCCGGAAAGTAAATCAGGCCGCGTCAAAGCGGGGGGAATATACGTGAGCTTCATATTCTTGCCTGATGTAGATAATTTTTCAATATGCCTGCAGAGACACGACGATAGGATGCGTTATTCAATTTGACCCAGAGATTAGTCACAAAATACCCATACGGCATTATAGGACCCTGGTCAGAATAAGGAATTTCATAAAATGAACAATGCGCTTGCTGGTGATGACCGACATGGTTCGTCAGACCTACTAAAGCATACTCAGACAAACTGGATTGGTTGACCCAGGCCAGCATTTGATCTGCTCTACCCTCCTCCAACCCCCAATGCTGATAATAATTAATGCTCTCTAGTAAGCGCACACCTGCGAGCGCCTGATAAAGAAAAATAAATCCCGCAGCCCAGCCAAAAACAATAAGTATCAACACTACTAGAGTCACTTCAATAATCACTCCTCTGAATACCGAATTGGCTAACATCTGATAATGATATACAGGTGTATGCTCTAGACATAGACGCTTAAGCTCAAAGTCCCAGGCATACTTAAAGTGTCCTACAATCACTCTTTGCCAATAGCTGGAAAAATTTTCGTCTAGCTTCGCGGTCGCAATATCTTCCGGCGTTGCCACACTTAAATGATGTCTCTGTAAATGGGCGATAACAAAATGTTCATAACAGACGGTATACAACAGCATTTTTCCTAATATCTGTTTGTGCCGCTGACTACGATGGATTAATTCATGCGCGACGATAAGCGCAGAACTACCTGACGTGGTACCGATCAGAATTCTTAAAACGGCTAGATTGACAATAGAGCGGCTAATTTCTGTCACAGAACTCCATTGCAACTGGCTGGCATAATGAAGTAGTAAACCGATAATCAAAAATTGCAGGATAGCCAGAGCATATAAAACAGCATCATAAAACCCTGCAGAAACGAGCTGCTTTTTCTTATTGATATTAACTTTAGGACTGAACCAGTCGAGTACAATCAGGGCCCACAGAGGGATAGTCCAGACCAGCGCCAAAATAGCACTATGAGGGCCTGTATATAAAAACCAGAGTACACAGCCGGGTAAAAAGAAGCTGCTTAAATATTTTAAATGGTCAAACATTGCCGACCTCAGATTATTTTTATTATTATGAATTACTGTTATTTATCTTATCAGGGTATTTTTTATTACCTATTTTTTACGCTGAATTTATTCCATAAATACCCAATCGGCAAGGCCAATTTAAAACGCCTACCGACAAATCGCAATGAAGTATAACCACTATAAATTCGCCGCCAGTGTTGGTCTACTACTACCCGGTCAGCTGAATTATTTAAAACCTCATCCATATAAATCTTAATCGCTTTTTTTGCCAGAAAGGTATGCCCCGATGCTGCATTATCAATAGAGATATGAATATTAGCAATACTCGGATCGATCCCCCAGTAATTCCAGTCATCGACCAGACTCATATAACTCTTACCCAGGCCGCTTAATTCGATAGCCATATTCAAACCCAGTAATTCAGGTAAAAACTCTACGCTAAAACTGGACAGGGACAGCATATAAACCGGCAGATCAAACGCGCTATTGATAAAACCCGGGGACTTAACAAATGCCTCACTATAAACGGGCGGCACCTGTATAGAAATACTTTCTAGTAATTGCTGAAAGATATGCGGATGGTTTTGCGCCAATCGGCCATTACCGATTTCATCACAGTAAATATTAAATAAGATTTCACAAATTTCAGGATTAAGGTTTTTCAAAGCCAGGCTATTTTGTAGCCAGCAACCGTCAATCAGGATCATTGGTGCTATCTGCTCCAGCCCCCAGACATAAGCTTCTCTGGAAATCTTAGGCTTACCCTGCAATGGCTGATAAGCATCCACTTCCTGTTGATAAATGGTATCAATATAATGATCAAAGCGCTGATGACTATAATGCTTAAAAGGCAATGGATTGAACCAGCGACATGCTTGCAAACTATACTGCACTTTTGCTCGTGCAGTGGGCAACACATCAGGAAATAAATCCGCATTTACCAGATAATAGTACAGTTCTCTATTACATAATTTCGCATATTTTTTTTGCGCCTTATTGATGACCGGTATTTGTACCAGTGCATTTGCAAATGATTTTTCCGGTTCTTTGACAACCTCCGTTGTATGCTCATTAAGTTCGCTACCTAACCAGTTTTTAACAATGTCCAATTCAGACTGATCCAGCACACCAAACATAGGTCCTTTAAAATCAAATAGCTTCAGTAACGGACTGTCTGCTGGGTTTTTCTGATTTACATAGCCTGATTGTATTAATGCTTGCAGAAACTGATCGCTATTTTCTGGCAACCCGGCAAACCAATCATCCAGCGTCTTACCCTGGATAGCAACCTTCTGATGATGGCCCATAGCCGCCGCTGCTTTTTGTTGCAGTAAATCTGCAAAGCCCTGGTGCGCAGATACCGGCGCTTGTAAAACATGTTGCAGACGATCCCTGCAACTCTGCATCTGGGTATGATAAAGCCAGAAACCACCGCATATCCGCTGCCATAATTGCTCGCTTTGCTGAGAAAATAAACCCAGGTAGTTCGCTATACAAGTGTGTAAAACTGGCGCACATTGTTGTGCTTGCTGCTTATGCAGGTTAAATAAGGAGCGCGCCAGGAGATGATCTGGAAAGCAAATCTCAAGTAGAACTGGCGCTTGACAATAAGCCAGGGTAAAACCAAGAATTTCAGCAAATAACACTCGGGGGAATCGCGCTAAAGCAAGCTGAATACTGGCAAAATTAAAGACCTCCGCTAGCCCCCCTGTTTGCTTACTATATTCAAAGCTATGTAGCATCGGCGTGTTACGCCCACTACTCAGCAACAACGCACGGTACAACTGTTGAATATTAGCCCCTTGCTGCTCTGCCCCGGTTAGCTGTAAGTAAACTGCCATGACAGTTACCGTAGTATCTGCCTGGCTACTGCCAATCTGCGAGATATTTTCTAACCAGCAGGGCTGTGTTAAATGAACCGCTGCCAATTGATTTAAACCCTGATAAAAATCACTCTCACCCTGCAAACCTTCGGTTAACGGGATGATTGCAGGCGCTTGCAGACCAGCAATCGATTCTTGACTATCGTTAGTCGCTTGCAAAGACATATAAGCCTGACTAGCCTTATTTAATTGTTGGGTCACAAAATGATGCGCAGCCGGCATGACCTCCTGATTATTCCCTGACTGATTTAATTGATAAAACAACTGCCGAGCGTCAATATCAATAGCAGAACTGTTGCCCAGACTTTGACTAGCCTCTAATTGCCGAGCAAATTGCAAGCCCAATGCGGGGTCAAAAGCATGTTCAGGCTTAGTCATTGCGCGGCTTGCAAATTAGATAATCATTGACCACCAGCGCATCCAGGCCAGTAGATAAAAATACCGCGAGCGCATCATCCAGAGAATGAACCAGGGGCTTACCCATCACATTAAAGCTAGTGTTCAAAAGCATCGGAATCTGAGTCTGCTGATAAAAAGCCTTAATCAATTGATAATAGCGCGGATTCCATTGTTCTTTAACCGTCTGCAACCGTCCGGTACCATCAACATGACAGACTCCCGCTACACTCTCCTGCATTGACTTTCGAATACGCAGAGTCTTATCCATATAGGGCGATTCATGATAATCTACAAAAAATTGATCCGCACATTCGTGTAATACTGAAGGAGCAAACGGGCGAAAGCTCTCTCGGAATTTCACTTGTTGGTTAATCTTGTCTTTGGTCGTAGCAAACCGGGGATCTGCCAGAATAGAGCGATTACCCAATGCGCGCGGACCAAACTCTGCCCTACCCTGTATCCAGCCGATGAGCTTACCCTGTGCCAGTAATTCAGCGGTCGCTGCACAAATGCTGTCAGGTAAATGCTGGATATCCAGTGCGCGGTTGTAGTGTATTAAGTTCTTAACCGCGTTATCGCTAATAGTTGAACCTAAATAAGCAGATTTAATTGTCGAATTAGCAATCGCTAAACCAGGCTGGTCATGATGCAAGGCAAGCCAGGCCGCCCCCAGCGCAGTGCCGTCATCGGCAGGCGCGGAAGGAATAAACACTTGGGTAAAATCTGTGCGCTCTTTTATCTGTCCATTAAAAACGGAATTTAAGGCGCAACCTCCTCCTAATGCGAGATTCCTACTGCCGGTTTTTTGCTGTAAATGCTGCAGTAAACTGGTCATCAATTCAGCAAAAAAATATTGCCCCGTAAAAGCTAAATCAGCAGCCTGAATGATTGGATCCTGATCGCGGCGCTTGAATTTATCCAAGGCGGAAATACTAGAAAATAGCTTGCTCGATTGATGTAGGCAGTCAAAACCCTCAACTGTAATCGTGGTTTTTAATAACTCATAAAGTTCATCGTTAAGCTGACCATAAGACGCCAACCCCATCACCTTCCATTCTTCGCCTTTAAGCCAATCAAAGCCGCATAGCTCGGTGACTTTCATATAATAAAAGCCAATACTCCCGGTACCCCGGGTCTCATATAAGCAGTCTAGGCGCTGATCCTTGAAATGATAAAAACCCATCGAGCCATTCTCACCAAAAGAGTCAATCACTGCACAAGCCGATTCAGCAAACGGACTACTGTAACAAGCGGTCGCAGCATGAGTTAAATGGTGGTGGTAATCCACAAAGGAAAGTGTACAGTCGGGATAATACTCAGCAATAATACGCGCCAGATTTATACCCGCACTGTCGATGTTATTACGCTGACTAGCAATCATATGATGCAACTGGTAATTATTTAGCGGCGAGCGTAGTTTTTTTATGCCTGTTTTGTTTAAGCCAGATGCCGTTAAACAACCAAGCCTGGCAATAATATTTTCATATAAAGGCCGTTTTTTGCGCCAGTTGCTCACAATCACAAACTCACCCGGGTCCGGGCAATATTGTTGTAGCAATTCCTCAACGCGTAGCAAAGGATCGGCAGGGCAATTTAGCGCACGCTTATTCTGTAAGTAGCGCTCCGTCGCTTCGGCAAATAGCACTTCGCCTTGATCATTAATAATTGCCAGTGCCGGATCATGGTAGGTAATTGAGAGGCCGATATAATATTTTTTCACTGCATAACCTGGAAGTGTAGAATATACTGCTAGCTTTTATAATATCATATTCAGGTTTCTGAGTTCATCATTGAAAACAATCCATCTGGCTCATTTTTACACAGCTTTAATAAACCACATGACTTAGGAACGCAAACGAAATAAGTTTAGCAACAAGAACAGGGGGTATGTTGGCATTCAAAGCCTAGCCCCCGCTTGATACTGGAAAGAAGCAATAGCTGCATAGCTAGCTACGCAACTATTGCACAACGCTGAAAAAGGATAAACAACACGTTATGATTCAAGATCCGGAAATTGTTAAACCCTCGACCCTTACTTCATCATATCTATTGACAGGAAAGAGGATGATCCCTAGCTTTCTTAAGCACACCTCATTGATCTGCCAATTTGAACTAAAAAGGTTTTTTGCTACCCGAAAAGGCCTTCTATATATGATCACTTTTGCCTTCATCTGGTATTTAATATTGTTTTACCCGATTCGTTTTTCTTCAGATTTTCTAGGCCAGCAACAGAACACACCTGAAGGTAACAGTTTCTTTCAATTTATTGGCTTTGGTTCATTACTAAACTGGAGAATACCTGAACTTGGCGTGTACTGGCATTTCTCTCTGGTTATATTTCCTTTACTAACCGTAGTAACTTCTGCAGATCAAACTTGTTCAGATAGAAACAGAGGCACTTTACGCTTTGTATGCTTACGAGTCAGTAGAGGCAGTCTATTCTTTGGTCGATTTTCCGGAATTATGCTGACCCAGGCTATATTAATTCTCGCAAGCTTATTAAGTACCGTAGCGTTGATCGCTTTTCGTGATACAACACTGCTGTCGGTCGCATTCAACAGTGCTTCGGCAATATTTCTTAGCTTAGTCATTGCCTTGTTGCCTTTTACAGCGATGATGGCGGCACTGTCCGCAACTGTTCAGTCTGCCCGGCAAGCAACAAGCTGGGCCATCTTAATCTGGACTTTTTTGGCCTGGATTATAAGTATCTTCTCCGCTTACCTGCCTGCATTGAATAGTTTGAAGCTCCTGATTCCTGGCTATCAAATATCAAACCTGTCTCAATTAGCAGAATGGCAAACGCTGCAACTAGCATATATTCCCTTACTCCAGACCATCATACTACTATCCATTGGTCGCTGGATTATACATAGACAAAGCTTATGAATGCTCCGATTATAAAATGCCATAACCTTAGCCATAGCTATTCTGGCAAAACAGCACTGAGTAATATCAGCTTTACTTGTGAATCAGGTGAACCTATTGGCTTAGTCGGCCCAAATGGGGCGGGTAAAAGCACTTTACTCAATATTCTATGTGGTTTTATGCGAAGTGTTTCAGGCGATGTAACCCTATTCGGACATAAACCTGGCGCATCTGCACTCAGTGGTAGAGTCTCAGCTTTGCCACAGGATGCACAACTAGACCCAGCCTTTTCTATAGGTGAGCAGCTGTATTTCTATGCGCGTTTACAAGGCCTAAGCACACCACAAGCTAAGCATGAAACTAGCAGAGTGCTCGAAGCAGTTGCACTGAAAGATGTTTTAAAGGAAAAGCCAAGTGCACTTAGCCACGGCATGGCAAAAAGGGCCGCGATTGCTCAAGCTTTAATCGGCAAGCCGAAACTAATACTTCTGGATGAACCTACTGCTGGTTTAGATCCTGTAAATATGCGTAAAATTCGCACCATTATTACCGAGCTTTCACCCGTAACAACCTTTATTATCAGTTCTCACGACTTAGCTGAACTAGGCCGTCTATGCCAGCAAATATTACTTTTGGACAAAGGTATTATGAGTACTATGCAATTAAATGCCTCGGAAAATAATAAACCTACCCGCTTTCTTACCTTGCAAATGGAACCTTGCTCGGCCCCCGATGTGCAGGCTAAATTTAATAACATAGCGGGTATTTCTCGAGTGTCTAACCCACAAAAAAATGAGTTTATCATCGAATATAATCCTGAAATACAACCCAGTATGGACCTAACTATCATTACGTGTATTAACGACAATAACTGGCAATACCGCCAGCTTAGTCAGGGTAAAACTCTGGAAGAAAAGCTGTTTTTTGACGGAAAGTAAATAAAAGCGCTCCAGGAAATGACTGCTATTTTTACCCTGAAGTATCAAGGCAATGAAGGAAAAAGGCAGCCATAGCTAAAGCTATTACACTCCTTTTTTATTGTAGAAATAACGGCTTTTCGACTGTACAGTTGAGCTTATTAAGTCCCTGTTCTCTTCAAGCTCTTTATGTTCATCATGCTAAAAAACTGCTCTCAAAGAATAGCAAACTCCGGCTAGTGGTGGTATTTTTCATGCCAGACGACCTCCCATAAATTAGCTTCCGGGTCTTTAAAATATCCACAATAGCCCCCCCATTCGGGTTGAAAGGGAGTTCGCGTAATACGGGCGCCATGCGCTAAGGCAAGTTCCAGCGTAATATTCACCTGGTTTTTATCAGCCACATTGAGTGACAAAGACAATGCGCTATTATCTCCCTCGATGGCGCAACCCGCCTGTTTTGCCAATAAGGCTTTAGGATACAAAGCCAGTATCAGGCTACCCATGGCAAACATCGCAAAAGGCTGCTCAGGATCCTTGCCCAGCTTATGCACGGGAAGGCCTAGTGCCTGGTAGAAAACGAGCATACTAGGGAAATCAGTCACCGCTAAGGTAATATAGGAGAGTCTCATTTGCTGTTGTTTCACACAACTCCCTTTAGCAAGTAGTGCTATTGGCTCTCGCGCTGGTCAAGATAGGCAATCACTTCGCTGGGTTTAAGCTGATTGCTTCCATTACCGGTGCGCACATAAAATATCTCGTCATTATCACGGCGAAAAAATACCGGCTTGGACGAGCGCAGACACTGTACCAACAACACGCGTTTCCCACCGAGGCCATTCACCTGAGAGCGAATAAGCTGCATAAACTCTATGCCTACATGTGCTTTTAACAGGCTATTCCAATGCAATAACAATTTGTCTTCGTTGGCAAAACCATCTTGCTCCAGACCCAGCACCTCTCCAGGTGC
>Ga0209054_1000333_pt1 | contig 34334 bp, 30 predicted proteins | sample SaaInlV_DNA_200m_FD_184689 | JGI IMG/M metagenome (GOLD analysis project Ga0209054, IMG submission 184689) | Marine microbial communities from expanding oxygen minimum zones in the Saanich Inlet - SI075_LV_DNA_200m (SPAdes) (version 2) | ecosystem: Environmental > Aquatic > Marine > Unclassified... | reverse complement strand
GAAATTTTCTATAAACTGGGTTGCAAGTTCGCTGGCTTTCTCATCGTAAGCTTCTTTCTTGGCCCAGGTGTTTCGCGGTTGCAGGATAGCATCCGGAACTCCTTTGACCTTGAGCGGAACATGCAGGCCGAAAATTGGGTCCCTATAAGTTTCGACTTCGTCCAACTGACCCTCAAGAATGGCTTTGATCATAGTCCTGGTATATTTGATTTCTATCCGGTGCCCGACCCCATAGGGTCCTTCTGTCCACCCGGTATTCACCAGCCAGCAGGATACGTTATATTTGGCAATCTTCTCCCCAAGCATATCTGCATAAACGGATGGGTGCAGGGACATGAACGGGGCACCAAAACAGGTGCTGAAAATCGCTGTCGGTTCACGGCTCATGCCTTTTTCGGTTCCTGCTACTTTAGCGGTGTAGCCTGAGATGAAATGATACATGGCCTGTTCCGGTGTGAGCTTGGAAACCGGAGGCATGACTCCATACGCATCGCAGGTTAGCATGATCACATTATCCGGGTGACCTCCCATTCCATTGAGTACGGCATTTTTAATATGGGTGATGGGGTAACTGGCTCGTGTATTTTCCGTGAGGCTACCATCATCGAGGTTGAGGCGGCGTGTATCCGTATCCAAAACCACGTTTTCAAGCAGGGTACCAAACCGCCGGGTGCACTCATGGATTTCGGGCTCCGATTTCTTGGACAAGCGAATCACTTTGGCGTAACACCCGCCTTCAAAGTTAAAGACGCCCCGATCGCTCCATCCGTGTTCGTCATCCCCTATCAGCTTGCGTGCAGGGTCGGCGGACAAGGTGGTTTTCCCGGTTCCGGAAAGACCAAAAAATACTGCTGAGTCGCCTTTTTTTCCGATATTCGCGGAACAATGCATGGACAAAACAGATTGTTTTTGCGGAAGCAGATAATTCAAGATGGAGAAAACAGATTTTTTGATTTCCCCGGCATAACTCGTTCCACCGATCAAAACCAATTGTTTGCCGAAATCAACGATGACAAAAACTTCTGAATTGGTTCCATCAATGGCAGGCACAGCTTTAAAGCCGGGAACCTGAATGACGGTGAATGCGGGTTCATGCGTTTCGAGTTTGTCCATGTCCCTGATCTGGATAAACATATTTCTCGCGAACAGGCTGTGCCATGCTTGCTCGGTGATCACACGTATATGGGTCTGGTGCTTGGGATCGGAACCTGCGCAACAATCCTGTACATAAACTTCTTTGCCCTGTAGATAAGCCAGAACCCTGGAGTACAGAGCTTCAAATTGTTCTACGGTAAAAGCCCGATTGACTTTTCCCCACCAGATGTTTTCCTGGCTGGAAGGCTCCTGAACGATGAACTTGTCTTTGGGAGCCCGTCCGGTATGTTCCCCTGTAGTCACACACACAGGACCCAAATGGGAAATGTGTCCCTCGTCATTGTTGATGATATGTTCGTAGAGTTGTGGAGTGGATAAATTCCAGTGAATTTTTTCCAGATTTTTCAGGCCATGCGTTTCCAAACCAATTTTATGTTTTAAAACTTTTTGCGGCATGGACAATATTCCTTTATGATATAAGGTAATAGTGTAAACGGTTGAAAGGGAACGGTTTCTACGTTTGGCCCCTTCGGTGATTGAACCGTGTTTATAATGAAGTTTATCATATTTCAGGGAAATGAAAAACGCTTTTTGGTCGGTGATCCTCCTTCAAAGATAAATTTTTTAGGGTGTTAGAATGTTTCGATTGTTTGGCGAAAAAAAAGAGGAACCTCAGATCAAGGTTCTGGCCCGGGAAAAAACCAGATATAACGACATTTATGTCATCCAGAATGGGGCACACCGGGAACTTTGGTTCAAGGGTAATGGGGAGTATTACCTGCAAAGCCGGATGGACACTCAGGGGCAAAATCCTCTCGCCCTGGTATACTCACGAATGATCATGGCTTCTCTGCTGTTTTGCCCGGAACCCAGGAGAATGCTCATGGTGGGTTTAGGCGGAGCCGCTCTTAGCAATTGTCTTGGCGCATGGTTCCCGAATTTACAAATAGATATTGTGGAGGTGGATGGAAAGGTCATTGAGGTGTCCAAAAAATATTTTTCCCTTCGCGAGTCCAGACATTGCAAGGTGTTTGAAGAAGACGGGAGAGTATTTATCCAGAACCGCAAAGAACAGGAGCCCTATGATTGGGTCATTTTGGACGCATTTAAAAGCGGGTCCATTCCCTATCATCTGAAGACCGAGGAGTTTTATAAAGAAATTCGCGCGGTGCTTAGTCCCGGTGGCGTGGTGGGATCAAACCTTTATGGCAAAGGGAATACTTTGAAGCCCCGGGATACCAAAACTTTCCTCTCGGTGTTTCCTAATATTTATTGTTTTGAAGATGATGATCAGGTCGCAACAGTGCTCATCGCAACGGGCGGCGAATGCTGGAGCGAAGAAAAAATCCGCGAGAGGGCATTAACATGCCGAAAACTGCCGGAACCTTTTTCGATGGAAGAAATAGCAAAAACGTACCGACCGGGAAAATTTCGGGACGATTCACCGGCAATGTTTAGGGACCATCTCTCGGGCAACGGATTCCTGCACGATGTTGAGTTGGAAAACCGACAAAACTCCAAAGCCCGCCGCTACCCCATCACCAACGTCAGTTAAAATACTGGCAGACTCAGGTTTTTAAGAGGAGAGGTCAAAGATCTGCACTTTGCCGCCATCGAAATTGGCCACCGCTAACTGGTCATTGAAGATGGAAAGCCCGCCCACTTTTCCTAACTGCCCGGCTCTTCTACCTGGCTTGTGGTAAACGCTCTGGACTTCGAGCTGGTTGTTGAGGTGTACGATTTGGCTGTTCCAGAAATCGGAGCCGAAAATGCCGTGGCTGGGATGCCAGGCCAGGAAATAAAGTTCATCTACTCCCAAACCGGCTTTACCTGTTTCGCTGATCAGATTGTCTTGTGCGTCAAAATGTTTCAGCAAAGATTCTGACCGGTCGCCTACAAGATATTCCCCATTCGGCAGGCAATGGATACTGACAGGTTCCTTTAGGTTGGAGTTTTCACCCATTCTCAGGATTTTGCCCTGACCATCAAAAACCCTTATCCGGTTCTGTTCGGATTCCGCTACCCAGACATTATCCTGGGCATCGACAGAAAGGGAGAAAATGGAGCCGAAATCTCCCCGACCAAACTGGAGCAGGAAATTGCCGTGGTGGTCGAACTTTTTTATTTCCCGGTTTATTTCATCAATAACATAAATCGAATTTTCGCTATCGGTGGATAGATTGACGGGGTATTGCAGGCAGGTGGGTGCATTGCCCCATCCGCCAAAATGGAACTGGTAACTTCCTTGCTGGGAATAGCTGTAAACCCGGTGGTTTTCATAGTCGGCAACCAGCAGATCACCGTCCTTATTATAGTGGATGCCTTGAGGTGCCAGAGTTTGCCCGATTTCCGCGCCGGCTTTTTCAATAATCCGGGTTTCCCGAAAACCCGGGTTTTTCCCGGAAGCCGACAGGGGCCCCAGAAATTCGGCCAGCTTGCCCAGAACATTTTTTATTTTGGAGTTTCTTTGAAATTCAAACTCAAGTCGATCCAAATCAATTTTTACCCGCTCGATTTCGTCTTCAATTTTCATCGAATCTGAAATCTCCGAGATTTTATATTCAGATTCTCTTTCCTTGGCTTGGCTATAAAGGCTCGAGAGTTTGAAGGTATTTTCCTTGCGGGATTTTGAAATTTTTCGGACTTGCTGGTCCCGCTCTGAAAGGTAGTCGTTAAAAGCCTGGAAAAATTTCTGTGCTTCTGAACTTTCGTTATTTGCTAGAGACAAAAAAGCCCCTGCGAGAATAAGACGATGAAGGTTGAGGGATTGGTTGATGTCCAGACTCATGACCATTCTGCGAATCAGGTTGATTTGAAACTGCACAATGGCAATATTATCGTTGATCGTAATGGGAGAAACTTTATCCTCCACCTTTGCCTGTTTCAACTGGACATCCAAATCCCTGCGATTCTGCGCCAGTTCTTCTAATTGTAGAATGAGTTCCTGGGCTTTCTCCTGATAAGTGGCCTGGGTTTGCATCAACTTTAAAGCACACTGGGCAAGCTCCTCTTTGTGGTCCGAAAAACCGGGAAGCTGGAACTCGTCCTGTCCCCAAACCAGCCTGTCACCTTCCTTGTTTAAAGGCGAGGCTTCGGCTTTAAGGGCGTTGAGAATCCCCGCAAAATCCAGGTTCTCGGAGTCATAGGAAATGGGAGAAAAATCTGTGAGCGTGAGATCCTTTTTGTTGCCCGTTTTATTTGACGGAGAATTTGTTGATAGGGAATCCAGTGTGGTTAAGATTTTCTGTTCCAACTGAGGGTAGGCCAGCCAGTCTTCATGAAATCCGATCAGGATTTTCACGATGTCTTCAAACGCGGAAAGATCGCCAGCTGTTTTCCCGGCCAAACTTTCCAGGCTGACATCCGTTGAGGTATTTTGCGCCAGAATCCTCAGGTTGAACCAGTGAGATTGCTGTTCAAATTGCAGATGCTGTTGCAGATCCATGGTTCTGCAATTGGAGTAAAATTGGGTGAGAAAGGCGGATAGCTTGTCCTTTTCTCCCTGGGATTCCCCCAGTATCTGGACCATGGATTCCTCACTTTTCTCTTTCTGTCCGAAATATTCTTTCATCAGGCTCAGGGTTTCCCCCGTTTGTCTCAGCAGAACATCCTTCAGGGATTTCGACTGGGATTCGGCTGGCCTGCTTTCTATCAAGTTGCAGATAAACTGGGAAAATTGCTGAACCGTTTTCCGATAAGAATAGAATTCATTTTGGGTCAGGCGGTAGAATTTTTTGTCTTCCTGCTCGGCGACATGGAGATCGCGGTTGAAATCACGCACCCCATCCGGGTCTTGTATAATTTTTCTTTGTTCTTCATGCAAAAGTACGGTGAATTTCGCAACTTCTTCCTGCCAGGAGAGAAAACATTTCAAAGCATTATTCCTGGCTTCTTCTAATTGTTCTTCTGCCGCACGGCAAGCAAGACCAAGGGCACCATCGGTGACTGTTGTACCCTTGACCGACAGATGGCTGAGCTGAAGCGAGGCACTCATTTTCAGGCCGTTGTCAGGCGGCGTTTCCCCGGGTGTGTTTTCGTTTAAAAGGCTAAGGGTTTTTTCAACCGCCGTCAGAGCTTTTGGGTTGTCATTCTCCTGCTCCAGAGAAAGCGCCTGATAAAAAGTGTGAGCGGGGTTTGAAAGTAAACTTTCTGTCAGGGTCTTCTGGGAAACAAGCGGAATGAGGTATTTATGTATTCGAGTGTTGAAGGTGAAACCAATATGCAGGCAACCTTTCAAGTCTATCGCGGTCAAGCAGGGAGCTTCAAAAGCCTGCTCGGAATTTGCTCCGTCTATGGCGAATAAAAACTGACCAAAAGGAGAAAAAACCTGAACACGTTCATTATTCAGGTCGGCGACATAAAGCAGATCGTTGGGAGCTACGGTCACATATTGGGGATGCTGGAACTGCCCCTCTTCGGTTCCCATTTTCCCGAACGATAATATTTCCTGCCACTGGGGGTTGAATTTGCGTACCCGGTGGTTGCCGCTATCGGTGATGAAATAATTTCCCTGGCTGTCTTTAGCAATGGAAGTGGGGAATTCAAATAAAAGCGGAGCCAGCAGGTCGGCGGGGGTTCCCTGAAGTTCTGCCAACTGTTCTTCTACAACAGTTCCTCGATCTCCCACCCAGCCTAGTGAAACGCCCTGGGGATCGAAGAACTGGATACGGTGGTTGTAGCGTTCCACAACAACCAGGTTGCCCGAAGGCTCTACCAGAATGTCATAGGGCTCATTCAGTTCTCCTTTGGCATCGCCGCAAGCGCCGAAGGTGAGAAGAGGGTTTCCTTCTGCATCAAATTTCTGTACCCGGTGATTCCAGCAGTCGGCCACGTAGATATTCCCTTCAGGGTCTACCGCGATGCCTTTGGGATATTGAAATTGACCCGCATCTTTTCCCTTGCTCCCAAAGCTATGCAGAAGGTTGAATTGGGAGTCGTAGACCTGAATGCGGTGATTGAAATCATCGGCAAGCAGAAGGTGCCCTTCGTTTGTAAAGCACAAACCTGAAGGCGGTGACAATTCTTCCTCAGAAGAGTCCTCGGCTCGATAAGCACTTTCAAATTTTATGGGAAACAGCGTGGTTGTCATGAACGAGCGAACCTTTGGAGGTTTCGTGCGGGCAAACCGGCGAGCCACCGGTGGCAAGCCACTGGGGAATAAAACTCACTTAGGCGATTTAATCATAACTGCAATGATAAAACAAATCATATTGGAAGCGTGCTGGGCAGATGAAAAACCGTGTCTGGGGGTGTTATAGAGACGGGGTTGTGGCTTCCATTTTTGTGATGTTGGCGGGTTTAAAAAACTCAAGGAACTCCTGCTCTGGTTTTCGGTGGCGACCAGATGTTTCCGTGTCGATTGTGCATCGCATGAGCAGGGCAAGAAAGGCAAAAGCCAGGGCATGGTCATAACAAAATTGAACCGCTTTTTTCATGCGCTCCAGGGCTTCATCCTGACGGTTATTTTTCAGGCTCAATTCTCCCAGATGAAACCAGGCCTTGCCGACAAGTTCCGGGTTTCTGGAAACCCGGATGATCTTTTTATAGAGAGGTTCCGCTTCCTCAGTTTGATTTGCCAATTTGAACTGCCCGGCCTCGCGGTACCATTTCATGCAGTCTGCAGGTTTTTCATTTTGGAAAGAATCCTTGAACCTTTCCGGCTGGAGTACCCAGCAGTTCTGGCAGATTTCCGGCAGGTCTTCACGCACTGCAGAAAAGTGCAGGGAACGGAAATAGCGAAAGGGAAAAGAGTTCCAGTATTCCTCCGGGGTAAGTCCATTAATCTCCAGAGGCATATCCAGCGAGCCGCAACACAAGTCCGGTTTTTGCCGGTTCAAATTGAACATCAGGTGTTTGTCCACGAAGTAACAGGCTTCGGGCGAGTGGTCCACTTGTGCTTTTTCATAAAAGCGGACATGCATTCCCGCCCCGTTCCATTTGTCCATCACGGGGTTGAGCTTTTGTCTAAAATTTTTCAGGTCTGTGAATACGGATTTTTCGTAAAGGGTTTGATTATTGGGCACCATATAAATGAGGTCGACTGAAAGGATGCCGCGTGATTTGGCGGAATTTATGATTTCATCAAGCTGGTTAATATTTTCAGAATCGACCGCCACTGTCAGGTGAAGGATCGGGTGCGAAACATTCAGGGTCTGTTTGGTTTTCTGGATAAGTCCAACCTTTTCCCAGAATTTGTTGATATAGCTGTCCCGCCCTCCGCCGTGCCCGGCTGTGGTTTTCCCGTCAAATGACAGGTTCAGGTAATGCAGTTGGGCCTGAATCAGTTTTTCCATGATCTTTTTGTTCAGGGGCACCCCGCTTGTAGAAATAAAAGTGATCTTGTCTTTAAGTTTTTCCAGGAAATATTCAAGATGTGGAGAGTCCAGAGTTTCGCCCAAACCTACCAGAGCAACATGCGTGGCGTTCTCAATCCATGGCGACAGAGCTTCAAATTCCTCACGGGTCAGATGTTTATAGTCTTCGAACAGGGAGGTTTTATCCGCAAATCCGGCGTTGCACATTTCGCAACCGATACCGCAGGTGTAGGAAACCGATGTGGTGATGAATTTTGGGAGAGGCGAATTCCACCCCGCTAAAGGAGCGTGGTTTCGCGGTGTTTTATCGAGAAGGCTCGCCAGTTGCTCCAGCTGAGGAGATTGATCTATAATTTTGCTGGCTTGTTCCAGCTTGTCAGTGAGGATGCAACGGATGATCTCTTTTTTAAGTGGCTCCATACCTGGCTGAAGAAAAAAGGAATCGGATTAAAATCGTTTGCCGTTATAGACGTTGCACACCTCGCACCATCTATTGGGTTTGCCGTTGGTGAGTCCTTCCCGGAATTCAACAAACTTTTCGCTGTTCCAGATGCCTTCAAAATCCTGATCATTTAAATTTCCCACTGAATAACGCCGGGAAATCTGGCAACAGGGGTAGACATTTCCCTCAGGATCTACTTGGGACCATGAGTAGGGCATGTGGCATCCCTTTTTTTCTTCTACTTTGTTTTCCTCAAGGCATGGCTGCTTTACGGCGAGATACTCTTCAGGCGGTAAGTAGGGAATCTGGTATTCTTTGGATTTCCTGTCAATTTCCTTAAATACCCGTTCGATGTGTTCTCTATCGCAGGTATTCAAATGTTGGTCTTCAAAATATAACTTGTCACTAAGTTCTTCCCTTCTGTCCTTGTAAACATCCGAGGGGACAGCGTTGAGATGAACGAAGTAAACATAGTTGATGCCTAATTCATGGGCCAGATCCATAATGCCGGGCAGTTCGTCTATATTCTTTTTCAAACAAACGGCGTTAAAATACAAGACGGGATAAGGCGAGCCTATGGACTTCTTATAATCCGCCAAACGCTTGACATTTGTTTTCATCAAATCAAAGTCCGAACCGCGAATGTATTCATACAACTCTTTTGAAGAGGCTTCGATGGAAATCAGGACTTGTTGTAATAAATTTTCTTCAACGATGGCCTTACACCACTTTTCAGTTAGTAGAGATCCTGTAGTTACAATTTGAACTTGTTTAAAGCCCCGAGTCTTGACGTAACGCAGGATTTCCATCAAATCTGTTCTGATCAAGGGTTCTCCAAAGTCGCTTAGCAGTAAACATTCGAAGTTGTCAGGAGAAAATCGGGAGAGATACTTTTTAAAGTTTTCCAGCGAGATGTCTTTGCGCAGGTATTTGCTTTCTCTCGGGCAATGTTTGCAGAGTAAGTTGCAATTGTCGGTGATTGGGATTTGCAGGATACTCCAGTTTTTATCCCATGGTGTCTCACGGCCCAAGTCTATAGATGTGGATTCTGAGTCATACAAATGCTTCTTGATTCTTACTTGCAGGTGCAGATCATGGTCAAAAAGGCGTGGATCATTGGGGTCGTTGAAAACTTCCTGATCTTCCTGTTTTAAAACGACGACTTGGGTCATAGGAATCTATCCTTAAGGCTAAGTACAATTGTTATTATAGTCTTATCGGGGCAGGGGACAGCATACTTAAATAATTACATCCCGGAATTGTGCGGTCAGGGAGATGAAATTCTATTCAATCGGTGATTATATGTTCTTCGATTTCAGAATCGGGTATGGTCCGGGCTTGTTGAATCTGGAGTCGCCGGAATAACATCTGTGGAAGCATTTTCAAAGCATCCCATTTACTTTTCCAAAGGACCTGGCCTTGCCCGCGATAGGTAAAATATTTGATGTCTGTAAACTGGTGTTTCCAGATGGAATAAAGATATTTGAAGTACATGCTGAGAGAATAGTTTTTGATGAAAACCCAGATATCATTCCTCTTGCATAGGTAAACATATCGATCGCTGTACAAGCCTACGGTGGCAGTGCCGATATGAAAAACTTTGGCCTTGGGCAGGTAAACGGATTTGAGCCCCTGCAACTGGCCCCGCATATTGAGATCGACATCTTCCGCGAAGATAAAGAAATCTTCATCGAATAATCCCACCTGATTGAAGAATTCGCGCCGATAAATTCCGGCCCCGGCACAGGCTCCAAAAACATAGTCTTCTTTTTCGTATTGGCCTATGTCCTTCTCCCCCTGACCACGGCCACCGCCTGCGGACCAACTGTGAAACAAGTCACCGGTGTTGTAGAACACATCTCGCTGGTCGAGAAACATCATTTTGGTAGTACCCATGCCGCATTCGGGGTGGCGCTCCATGCCTTCATAAAGTTCTCTCAGCCAGTCGGGGGTTACCTCGATATCATTATTGAGTAATACGATATATTCTGCGTTGGATGCTTTGATCCCTTCATTGCAGGCAATGGCGAACCCCATATTGTCGGGCATCTTCAGCAGTCGCACTTCGGGGTATTGCTCCTCGATCATTTCGCGGGAACCATCGACAGAGCCGTTATCGACCACGATGACTTCGTAATCCTCGAAATCGAGTTTGGCAAGGGAGTCGAGGCACATTCCCACGAACCGCATTCCATTCCAATTGGGAACCACAACGCTGACTTTCAAAGGGGAACCTTCCTGATAATTTGGGTTTGTCTTCATCTTTTCGGTATTTTTTGCGGAATTCTGAACAGGGAGTTGCATAACTTCTGTTGTTTGAGGTTTTTTGTTCAACAAATCTTTGGCTCCTTGATGCAAGGGGTCTCGTTTAAGGCATTGTTGTAGAAGTTGATATTGCCTGTCTTGGGAAACCAACAAAGCCATCCTGAACCAGGCATTGGCCTGAATATGGGGATAATTCTTGCTGGAGGTGGCTAATTCTTCAAATAGTTCATAAGCCCCTGAGCGATCCCCGAATTTTTCCAAGGCAGAAGCGAATGCATAGCGCAGGATCCCATTTTCCGGGTTTTTTTGTAGATAGAGGTCCAAGGTTTCGTGATCTGGTCTTAGGCTGGAATCCATTTGGGCAATGTTTTTAATGATTAAAGTCTGTAACCATTCCCGGTCTTTTGTGTCATTCACATCCCAGGCTTCGGTGTGCAGGTTTTTAAGGCCATCTCGGTCCTTTAGGTTTTGCATGCATTCGATTGAAAATTGCCAGCAGTCATGGCGATCAGGTTCTTGCCGGCGGATTTTTTCAAAATCTATCAGGGCTTCTGCATAATTTTTATTGAGTTTTTGAAGCAACCCATGCAAAAAAGCAATTTTCAAGTCATAACCGAAGCGTTTTGTTTCCTCATTCAACAAGGTGAGAGCTTCATCAAGCTTGTTCAGTTCGATTTTTATATCACAGAGTTTTAACCGGGTATTGGGCCAGTCAGGAGCATATTTGAGGACATTTTCGAACGCTGTTTCGGCCTGCTCGGTGAGTCCCATGGAAGTATAAATTTCTCCCATATAATCATATCCTTCCACATCCAGTTTGTTCAGTTTGATGACTTTTCTGCATTCCTTAAGGGCGATTTCAGGTTTTCCTCTGTCTGCATCGGAGCGATCAAAACCCGGTGCGTGCCACACGCCCTGGGTGAGTGAATCCATGTGACGCATTTTTTCCTGCCAGGGCAGGGTCAGAGGGTTTTTCGCAACGGATTTAAAAGATTCCAAACGGTATACCGGGAACCGGGCCAGCACGACTTTCAGGAGTTTGTAGCGCAGGCCGGTGATTTCTTCCAGACGTTGGACATCCAGATCGGTGAAGCTCTTGATCAAGTACTTGGGTCTGTGGCGTAAAAGGCCGCCCACAAAACTGTCGTAAAAACCTTCCAGGTCCGGGGTGTCCCAGGGGCCGATCGTGTGATGCAGGAAGTTGTCGGAAGCGGGCGAATCGGTCAGATGATAAAGTTGTGAAAAAGTCCCCCAGACAAAAATCCGCTCACCGCTTTCACCGCGCATTTTCATCAGACGTTTGAGAATTTTCCCCAGCCGGGGCAGGTACAGGTATTGGTCAAATTTTTCGTAATGGGCCAAGGTTGCAGGTTCTGTCGGGCGAAGGTAATAAAAAGCCATGGCTTTTAAATTCCACGCCAGCAAAGCCGCGAAACTGGCAAGAATCATCGTTGCTTGCTCCAGAGCCAGCACGGCATCCATGCCCAAACCACAGCCCAGTGAAAGCAGGCCAAATAATGGCAGATAGTGATATCGGGAAAACGCTCGTTGGAAAATGATCATGCTAAACAGGGTCAGGGAAAAAGCAGATAACCAGATGCTTTGGTTCTGCACGCAATAGGTTCCAAGCGGAATGAGACCCAGCCAGACAGGCAGGGCCTGTTTGAACAGCTGACCGATTTCAAACAAAATGCTGAAGTGCATATTTTTGGTGCGGGTCAGTCTGAGGGTGGTGGCCATACGGGTTTTCATTTGTTTGCGCGATGGGGCATCCCAGAATCCCATCTTCCATTCCGTCAGGTTGGAAAGTGCCATCACTCCTGCTACAGTCAGAGCAAACTGGGCCGAGGCCACCCCGCCGAACTCAATCCAGACCAAGGGTGCTAAAATACAGGTGAAAAGAGCGGTGGTGTATTTGGGAAGGGTGGCGAGACCAAAACAGAGCCCTGCCAGGATCACCCACTCGGGCCCGGCTTGCAAAAAAGCCAGCCCGGAAAAGATAAAGGGAATATAAAATTGTTCGAAATTGAAAGAGCCCGCTGTCAGGTCAGGAGAGGTGCCATAAAAGGAATAAAGCAGGCCTCCGGTGAAACTGGCCCAGGGGTTATGGGTGAAATTCCACAAGGCTCCATAGATAGCCAGTGAACCCGCAAGATGGAAAGCGGTCTGTAGATGGCGGATACGCTGAACGCCGCCCTCTTTGGAGCCATAGAGCTTGTCCAGCAAGAGCATTTTCCACATCGGGATGCCGATGATTTGCAGATCCTTTTTCCACTGAAACCCTTGCGACGCAAAACGGGCCCGGTAAGTGTAGATGGCAAAATCATCATCCAGAGGAAAATCCTGAAAAGGCCTGCGGAACAGGATTGCGGCAAGGGAAATGATGACTAAAAATATCGGGGTCAGCGGGTCCATAGATCCATGGTAGTTTGGGTGCGGAGAGCCGGTACGGATGACCCTCTTATCCTCTATTAATCGGCTGATTTTCGAGGTTTCTTTAGCCTGTCGGCGAGTTGCCGGGGGCAGTAGCCGTGATATTATTTCTCCTCTAAGCCCTCTGAGTATAAAGAACGGGGTCTGGAGGAGCAACCTTTCAATTTCAGCTTGGAACGGCCCATCGGGCCGCTTGCTTTTCCCGGTGAGATTGAGGAAAATGACTGCAACATCAACGAATAAGGAGATTCAGATGCAAGATGATTCCGTCAAAGCTTTCAAGGATATTGAGAACAGGATTGGACTGCTCCGGAGGTTTCTTTGACGTTGATCAGAAGATAAAAGATATTGCGCCCCTGGATGCGGAAATGACTCAGTCCGGATTCTGGGACGATAATGAATCCGCGCAAAAAATTCTGCAAAAAAGGTCCGGCCTGCAACGTGCCATAGAGATCTGGAAAAACCTGGAAAAAGAAGGTGAAGACCTGGGTGCCCTGCTTGAGCTTTCTGCCGAGGAGGAGGACCCTTCCATGGATGAGGAGATCCAGTCCTCTTTAACCCAGTTGCAGGAACAGGTGGCTCAGGCAGAATTGAAAGCCATGTTGTCCGGAACAAATGATTTTAATAATGCTTTCGTGGCTATTAATTCCGGGGCAGGGGGCACGGAGTCTCAGGACTGGGCGGAAATGCTTTTGCGCATGTACCTGCGATGGGGAGACCGCAATGGTTATAAAACGGAAGTTCTGGATATGCAATACGGTGAGGAGGCGGGCATCAAAAGTGCCACGGTTCTGTTCACGGGAGACTACGCTTTTGGTTATTTGAAGGCGGAGATCGGAGTGCATCGTCTGGTGCGTATTTCCCCATACGATTCCAATAAAAGGCGCCATACCTCGTTTGCATCTGTTTTTGCCTACCCTGAAGTTGATGATCAGATTGATCTAGAAATCAAGGAAGAAGATCTGAAGACAGATGTCTATCGGGCTTCAGGGCCGGGAGGGCAGGGAGTGAACACCACCGATTCCGCCGTCCGGTTGACGCATGTCCCGACAGGAATTGTGGTCCAATGCCAAAATGAACGGTCACAACATAAAAACAAGAGTTCGGCCATGAAGGTTCTTAAATCCCGCCTGTATGAGTTGGAGCAGGAAAAGCAGGGTGAGGAAAAAAAAGAAATGGAAAAACAAAAAAGAAAAATCGAATGGGGCAGTCAAATCCGCTCCTACGTTTTGCATCCTTACCGTCTGATCAAAGACCTGAGGACAAATGTGGAGTCAGGTAATGTGGATGCGGTGCTCGATGGAGACCTGCAATCTTTTATCCAGGCGTTTTTGCGTTTCGATAAAACCGGCGCGGAGGTAGGAAAGCAATGAAAACGGGGATTCAGCCCGCTTTAATCAATGACCCGTTTGGAGATCCCGGTCTGCTGGTGCAGTTTCTTCTGGAAAAGCGGGTGCTGTTGTTTGATCTTGGTGATTTGTCCGCTGTATCGAACGGAACCCTTCTCAAAGTTTCCCATGTTTTTGTCAGCCACACCCATATTGACCACTTCATCGGTTTCGACCGGTTGTTGAGAACATTTTTTGGTCGGGAAACAACGCTGACAATTTTTGGACCGGAAAATATTATTCAAAATGTGGCAGGCAAGTTGGCCGGGTTCACCTGGAACCTGGTTGAACTGTATTCTGAATCGCTCACCATAGAAGTGGTTGAAGTGCGCCAAAGCGGTTTGCTCAAAGGCACCTTCCGCGCGATCGACAGGTTTAAGCTTTGTAACGAAAGACAAGAGCCTTTTGAGAACGATGGACTGATTGTGGACGATCCCACTTTTTCTGTTCGCACGGCGATACTGGAACATCGGGTGCCCTGCCTGGGGTTTGCGCTACAAGAAAAGCCTCATATCAATATTAACAAAGATAAACTGCAGTCCATGAAGGCCGAACCAGGGCCTTGGCTGAATGAGTTGAAGCAAAGTGTATTAAGAAGTGAAGCGGATTCCACACTCATAGCGGTACCGCTCAGAGGGTCTGAAAGCTCGCAAGATATTCCCTTGGGCCAGCTCAAGAGCGATTTGATCGAGGTCTTCGCGGGGCAAAAAATTGGCTATGTGGTGGATACAGTTTTTAATGATCGCAATAGAAAGAAGATTGTGAAACTGGTAGAATCGGCGGATGTCTTTTTCTGCGAATCACCTTTTCTGGCTGATGAAGAAGCGAGAGGTCAGGAAAGATGTCATTTGACTTCCCGTCAGGCGGGTACTCTGGCCAGAGAGGCGGGTGTTAAACAGTTGCAAGTCTTTCATTTTTCATCCCGACATAAAGATTGTCGGGAACAGTTCTATAATGAGGCCCTGGAGGCTTTTCAAGGACAGCCTGTCTCCATAGAGAAGTAAAATCTTTCCTTTGATTGATAACCATAAACTCCTGCACATTGTGGAGGCCCCCCTTGTTTTGGATTGATTTGGGATTATTGGGAATCACTGCTTACCGAATGGTGAGCGCGTTAAAAGCCGCCTTCACGTTGGCAGAAAAGCTGGCCCTGACATTTCTTTTTGCGTTGGGGTTGAAGAGCCTGATTCTGTTTTTCCTGATTCGGGTGGGAGTGCGTCCTTATGCGAGCATCCAGATCGGGGCTGTTCTACTGGTGCTTATCCTGACTCTACGGTTGAGGCGGTCAGAGTCCGCTTCGGGTGCGCCCTCAGCAGACGCAGAATGGCAAACGGTTCTGGCTTGTCTGCTGATTGGAACACTTTTTTTATTCAGTCTGATGAACGCCTGGTTTTTCCCCATTACAGAGTCAGACGCGGCCTGGTATCAGGTTAAAAGTTTGTCTTTCCTGCATGAGGTTCGGTTCGATTCAGAATGGGTCGTGCCCCAGCTCATGCAGTACCCGCCTTTTGTGCCACTGTTGTTTTCCTGGTTTATCGCTTTTGGCATTGAGCCTGTGCGAATGATTTTTCCGTTTTTTTATCTGGCGTTGAATATTATTTTTTATTGCCGGGTGTTGGAGTTTACCGGGAACTCTAAAATGGCCGCCATGTTGACACTTGTGCTGGGAACGACTCCGTATATCTGGTGGCATGGGGTCCTGCCGTTTCTGGATTTATGTACTGCCGTGTTTTATTCGGTAGGGGCTCTGTACTGGTTTTTCTGGATGGAAAGTGTGAGTCAGGAAAAGGCAAGGGGCCGGACACTGGCTTTTTTAAGCGGCCTTTTTTTTGGCCTGTCTGCCTGGGTCCGCCTGGAGTTTTTACTCTACTGCCTGATTCCCATTGCATTGACCCTTTGTGTCGAAAGCACAAAGGATGGGGACCGAAAAGCATTCCTGCTCTTTTTTCTACCGCTACTGATTTTCCCGACTATCTGGTTTTTGAATCTGGCCTCTTTCGATTTTTCTATCTCGGCAAACGTTAAGATGGTGGGGCTTGCCGGTGTGTTTGCATGGGTCGTTGTTCTAGCGTTCATGGTTGGAAGCTGGAAATTACAGGTTTCCACATTAATCAAGGCGGGAATTTTGGCAGGGATAATATTTATTATTTTCATTTCTATGGATAATTCAGGCCCGGTTCCAGGGTGGAAAAGGCTTGCCATCGCGTTTTACAGGTCCCTGACCGTACATGGTTTTTACCTGTTTACAGCGTTCCTCGCCGTTTTTATTTTTCTCGGCAGGCTAAAAAATTTACCCAGTCTGAATAAATTGTTTGGGTTGTTCATAGTGTTCTATCCGCTGGTTCACTTTGCCATCTTTTCCCATTCTTCACCGAAGTGGGGAACGCTCGGGGAATATGTCAGTGCCACGTTTATCCATCCTGGCAACCTGGTTAATCTTTCCGATACCCGTGGGGTGATGTCGATGTATCCCCTCCTTCTGTTTTTCATTGCCAGTATTCCTGCTGTTCGGCGAGGGTTTGACGATGCCTAAAAAAAAGTGGGTACAGAATGTGATCTGGGGAGTGATATTTCTTAATCTGGTTGTCATTGTCCGGGTTTTTATTATTCCCCGCACACATTTTATAACCAGCCATTTTCAGGAGCGCCGGGAAGCGTTGAGGGAATCCTCAGGGCCACTCGACATGCCTAACCAATACGCCCATACTTATCGCATGATGAAACAGGTGCGGGAGATGGCAAGTGAGGAGTCACTCCTTCTTCTTCCTCCGGATGATTGGGAGTTTGGTTCGCCCCGCTCGGCTGTGATTCAGACGCTATACCCGCGCAAGGTCTACTTTTCAGGCGATGAGGGATTCGACAAAAAACTTTCCCAGGCTTTCCACTTAAAGGAGGCCTATGTGATGTTTAATGATCGGTGGGGGAAAGGGTTATGCAAAAATCGGACGGTGAAGCATTTGGGAGAGCAGGGATTCGGGATTTGCCGAATCGATAAAAATTGAACAGAAAATAGGTCAGTGAGCCGCAGGGTGCCCTGTGCCTTTGCTGGTAAAAAGGTTGCGGAAACACAGGGAAATGATAATGGACCAGATTAAAACGAAACAACGATCAAGAAGAGTAGCCAGCATCCCGGTCTGAAAACCCAGCCCCATCCATTGAGAATACATTCCGATGATCAACTCGCGAGTTCCGATGTCGCTGTGAATAATGGGAATGGCGGAGACGAAGGGCACCAGAGTGACAAAGAGCAGGCAATACCCAAAGGGGATGTTGAGGGCCAGAACCTTGCAGATCAGAAAGAACCTCAGAGCACTCAAACCGATAAGGGCGGCATTGTGCGCGCAAAGAAGATAGAACAGTTTTTTGTTTTTCAATATTCGGTAGAGCGAGTTTGCGGCTCGGATCAGCGCGTTCAGAAATTTGTTGGAGCGGTGCTGGAAATCAAAGGTTTTGGAAATAATTAAAGTCAGTAATGTTGCTATTAAAAAGTAACACAGGGTCAAGGAAATAAAGGTTCCTTTCTGCGAGACCATGAGGGTGGCGGATATGAACAGGCCATACAAGGCGGTGATGAAAAAAAGAATCAAATGATCGGCGCCTTGGGAACCCGCAAAAGACATGAAGGGAAACTCATAGCGGCGTTTTAAATAATTCGAAGTGAAAAGAGAGCCTGCCTTGAAGAAAAAATTGTTGAGGGATGTGGTGATGGCGGAAAGACCAAGGGCTTCGCTGTTTTTAAGCCGGATATTGTACAGCCCGGTCAAAGCCTTCAATTTTGAGGCGTTGGCAATAATTGATGCGATAACGACTATGGCGATAAGGAAAAACTGCCCCACGGAAATTTCTTTCAGGGCAAGCAGAGCATTGTGGTGCTTGACGATCTGTGAGCCCAGCAGAAAAATCAGTATTCCTGTGACTGCTAATTTAAAAAGATTGTTCAGTCCTGACGGCATATTTGGTATTTAAGGTGATTTAAATTGATTCGGTTTTTTTTCAATGCATTGCTGGTAAATCTTTAGAAAGTTCCGGCCTGATTGTTCCCAGGAATAATCAGTGTGTACCAATTCCAGAGCATTTTTAATCAGTCGTTCTCTCAGGGGTTTGTCTTTAGCCAGCATTAGCACTTTGTCGGCGATAGCCTGGGGGTTTTTTTCGGGAACGAGCAGACCGCTAAACCCATCACGGACGGCATCTTTGATTCCGCCAACGTCAGATGCGATGACCGGTGTTCCGGAAGCCATGGCTTCCAGAAAGACGACTCCCTGCCCTTCGGTGTCTCCATCAGGGGTGATGATGGAAGGGCCGATAAAAATATCTGCTGTGGCGAACCAGTCCCGAAGTTCTTTTCCTTTTTTCCCTCCGGTTAAAAAAACAGAAGCTGTCAGGTTGAGTTCCCGAATACGTTTTTCCAGTTGGGCTTTCTGCGGACCAAAGCCAATAATAGCCAGCCTGGCTGAAGGTATTTCTTTGAGAATAAGAGGCATGGCCTCGATCAAATATTTGAACCCCTTTTTTTCGGCCAGCCGTCCAACCCCAAGTAGTAAGAGGTTTTCCTTTCCAGCCGAGTCTTTAATTTTCTCGCTATAGTTGTCAGGATGGAATTGTTCCAGGTCCACACCCATTGGGACAACCTCAACGGCGGCTTTCTTAAAAGACTTTAAAACCTGATCCCGGGTGGCCTGACTGTTTACGGTGCAAAGCGTTGAATGTTTCAGGGCAAACTTGATCAGGCCTGGGACCACAGGCAGGCCTTTGAAAGAATAGACATCCCCACCATGGGCGGTAAGGAGATAGGGGGTGCCCCGGAGGAGTTTTAGCAGGGCGCAGAAAAACCCCTGAGGAATCAACCAATGGCAATGGATGAGGTCGAACCGGGTTTCGCCAGTTATTTTAATCAGACGAAAAAACAGGAAGGTCAGAAAAAAAGGGAGTTGCAACCGGGCAAGCCAGCTTGATTTGAGTTTTGGAATAATTCCTCCGTCGTAGCAAAGATTTTGCAGGTGCCTGGGGTAGAAGTAGGGAAAGCGAATGACTTCCATTTTGCCCCAGGTTTCCCGTTCTTTGGCACCCGGAGCGTGCGGGGCGAGAACCTGGATGTCAACCTCATCGGAAAGATTTTGGCAAAGGTCATGGACAAAACGGGGTTCCTGATCATTTTCCCATTTTGGAAAAGTGGTGGCGATAACAAGAACTCGAAGTTTGCCGGAAGAATTATCTGTCATGAGGGTCTGTCAATTCACGGAAAGGGGGACAACGCGGTTTATTTATCCATCTCACCCTTTTTGATTCTTACCTGAATATCTTCCAGTAGTTGCCGGTTCACGGCGATGAGTTCAGCGGAAATCCCCATCATAATAATTTGAAATCCGACAATAAGTAGAATGGCGGATAAGATCAGCGACTGGATATGCCCTTCGGTCTGTCCCTGTAAAAAGAAAAAGAGGTACCTGCAACCAATGGCGAATCCCAATAGGAATGTGGTGCCCCCGGCAACGCTGAAAAGTTTCAGGGGGCGGTACATGGAATAAACTTTGAGCATGGTGACCAGGGAACGGCGCAGATAAATCTGGATGCTGGGAAATAACCTCGACTCGCGCAGTTTTTTGTTGGTTCGGACCGGGATATGTTCAATAGCCAGATTCTTTTTTCCTGCGCTGATGATGGTCTCAACGGTGTAGGTAAAGTCGGAGACGACATTCATTTGAAGGGCGGCCTCCCTGCTGTAGGCGCGAAACCCACTGGTTGCATCGGGGATGGTCGTTCCAGAAAGTTGGCCCACGATCCAACTGCCGAATTTTTGCAAAAATATTTTGATCGGTGAAAAGTGGCGAATGGTTTCGACTTGCCTATTGCCGATCACGATATCGGCCTTCTTATTCAGGATAGGCTGTATGAGTTTTGCTATATCCCCGCCAAAGTACTGGTTGTCGGCATCGGTGTTGACGATAATATCCGCCCCCAGTTTAAGGGCATGGTTCATGCCATACATGAATGCTTTTGCCAGACCTTTATTGTTGGTAAATTTTAAAATATGATTGACGTTGTGTTTTTGGGCGACCTCCACTGTTTTGTCAGTACTGCCATCATCAATCACAAGTGTTTCAATACTGTCAATGCCGTCAATTCTCTCGGGCAGATCCTTAAGTGTGATGGGGAGGGAAGCCTCTTCGTTCAGGCAGGGAATTTGGATGATGAGTTTCACGATGAATGATTAGCCCTGTTTTTCAGCAATCCGCCGGTAAACATGGACTCTTTCGGGTGAGGTGGGTGATCGAAACCGGTGTATTTGAATATCGTAAGAATTATTAATTCGTTTAACCGGAGCGTTTAGAATAATTTTCTCATAATTCGCGGCGGAAAAAATAACATCGAGCTTTTCCTTTAGCTTTAGAATAACTTTGTTGGGATGGGGATTTCTCTGGTTTCCCCTTAGAACAATCCAGTCAGGTCGACTTTGGAAATCCAGATCCTTGTCATGGATCATCTTCAGCTTTGTTAGCAAAGCCAAAGTTTCCGATTCGTTATCAATATAGCATGTTTCCCCTTTTTTCCCATGCGTTTCGAAAAATCGCACTAATTCATCCAGAGGCCCCTGGTAGCGATGGGCCAGTTCCTGAAAATATAGATAAAATACGGAATTCAGATTTGTTTCTCTCAGGAAAGTCTTTGTGGCGTCCTGACTGTAAGCAGTCGCCGCAAATTTATCGGGGTTATTTCTGACTAGTTGTTTTAAAGGAAGAAGGGGGCCCACGTGAATGAGATTGGTGAAAATCAGAACCATCAGGAGAGCGGATTGCCGGGCAACAGATTTCTCAAATAAATGAAACACCCCCATGGCTAGAAGAATAAATAATAGGGGAATGCAGGCGGCGATATATTGCATGAGCGGAATCGAGTGCAGACAAGCTGTGATGAGAACTGACATGGAGCAGAATAATAAGAGGGAAACCTGAAACCGCTGGTGCTTCAAGAACGAAATAAATAAAAAGGGTGCAAGAATAAAAGGAAAAATATAATTATTGATTTGGAATAAAAACGCGAAGAAATGTTTTGGGAAACGCCACCAGGATGTGTCAATCAATGGACTGGCGGAAGTATAAAATTCGGCCAGCTTGCTCATCAAAGCAGGAAGGGTTGCCAGCCATGGAAGGCAGAGCAGACCTGTAATAATTGCAGAACCTTTTACTTTGGCGAGATTACTGCCTGTGACACGGTTCCTGTAAACATACAGGTGGGCCAGCATTCCCATTATTACTCCGGCGAACTCAACATACATGGTGTGGAAATAAATGATCGATACCAATGTAAGGGGTACGGGATTCCATTTTGCTTTGTCAAAAATGGTGATATAGAATTTCAGTAAAAGTGGAGTCAGCAGTATGGGAATGGCAACATAGCGTGCAGTGCGAAAATAGAGCAGGGCGGGAACAGAAGTTGCGAGTAACAGGGATGCCATGAAGGCGATAGTTTTCCGGTTGGTTAGCCGTAAAGTGAAACTGTAAAGGCCCCAAATTGAAAAAACTCCCAGAACGGCAAAGGGAAGCCTGGCCGACAAGGTGTTCTGCCCAAATAGCTGGAGCGAAATGGATTGCAGGTAGTAAGGAATCCAGGTCCGATACAGAAAGACGCCGCCAAAAGCGTCTCCTTCGGGCATCGTGTAGTGGGTGCCATCTGAATGTTTTGGATAGCCATATTTAAGAATTGTGGTGGATATAAAGGTGTCAGCGCTTTCATCCACCTGCAACACAGTGTCGTCCAACCCTGTGAAAATCAGAAGAAATGAAAACGGAATAAGAAAAATTAAAGCAAGATGGGTTTTTAGGAAATTTTGGATTAGGGCCACTTTGGAAAACCGTTGAAGAAATCCGGTCAGGTCCGATCTATTATACTTGAGAGGGATGCGCCCCGGATATAAAAGTTTGGTTGCTGTGGATATTTGATCTTTCATGGTCGGAAGATAATGCGGTTAGCTCCGAGTAATCCCTATGGTATGATCTTTTTTGCCTACTAAGATTTATCGGCATTTGGAGATTTGATATTAGCCTTAATTGGGTTGTGAAATGGAGAGTCCTGACATTTCAGTGGTTGTATTAGCCTATCGAAGCGCCTCCACGATTGAAGGATTTGTGGCCTCTCTGGTCACCTCGCTGGACGAGGAGAAGATAGACTGGGAGATCATTCTTGTTGGTAATTATTTTGAGGGAACGGGTGATCAGACGGCGGAAGTGGTTCAGAGGATTTCAGACCGCAATCCGCGCATAAAACCGGTAGTTCATGTTAAAGAAGGCATGATGGGGTGGGATATGAAGTCCGGCCTTCGGGCTGCAACGGGAAAAAAAATGGCGGTTATCGATGGAGATGGGCAAATGCCATGCACGGATGTGATCCGTGTTTATAACCTCATGGTTGAGAAGGGGTACGATTTGGTCAAAACGGTTCGGATCAAAAGGAGCGATGGTTTGTATCGAATGTCCATATCTACTGTTTACAACCTGTTATTTAAAGTGATGTTTCCGGGAATCAATGCCTGGGATATAAACTCCAAACCTAAAATAATGACGCGGGAACTGTATCAGAAGATGAATCTGGAATCCAATGGTTGGTTTATTGATGCTGAAATCATGATAATAGCCCGGCGCCTGAAAATGGAGATTGGAGAAATAGAAACCACTTTTCACAGTATCGACTCTCGTCCTTCTTTTGTAAAACCTCTCGCCATTCTAGAATTTTTAGCAAACCTGATCTGGTACCGCATTAAAGAATTTGGGGCGAAATAATACCCTGTAAATAGAGATGAGATGCCTGAATGAAACTTTTGATCACAGGTGCATCGAGTGTTTTGGCCTCCAGACTGGTGGCCTTGTTACGCGAAAGAGGAAAATTTTCCTTTCGCCTTCTGGAGCATCGTTCGCCAGTCAGAATGGAATCGTGCGAGACTGTTTCCGGAAACATGACGGACCCGGAATCTTTGGGCCGTGCATGCCAGGGGGTGGATGAGGTCCTGCATTTGGCGGCACTGACGCATTCCTGCAACGATGCTGAATATTTTCGGGTGAACCGAGAGGGGACTCGAAACCTTATAAACGCCTGCAAGAAGAATGATGTCCGAAGACTTGTTTTTGTAAGTTCCGCCGCCGCTGTTGGAGATGGCGGGGCCTATGGGTTGAGCAAGTTGGAGTCAGAGAAGTTGGTTTGCGATTCGGGGCTTCAATGGGTAATTTTAAGACCCTCAGAAGTCTATGGACCTCAAATGAAAGAAGGAATTGGCAAACTGATTTCCTGGGTCAAAAATTTAAAATACATTCCTGTTATCGGAGATGGCTCTTACTGCTTGAGCCCGGTTTATATTGATGATGTGGTGGAGGCAATGGCGCAGGTAGTGGCGAATCCCGATTTGATAAGTCGGAAATTAAATTTATGCGGTCCGGAAATAATGCCATTTGTGGAAGTGATAGATCGATTGTCACGCTATTTGGAAGTTCGCAGGAATAAGATATTTATTCCCGTCTGGATTACCAGGTTGGCAGTATCGCTGGCTTCATTGGTGAAACTCGGTTCTTTTACACCGGATCAAATTCCCCGTTTATTATGCGGGAAGGATCAAGATATTAGTCAGGCCGCGACATCGATTTCTTATTCTCCCCGAAAGCTGGAAGAGGGCTTGAAAGAGTATTTGTAGGAAAAACTTCCGGCTATTCTATTTTTTCCCCAGTGATTACAAATTGACCGCCTAGCGGGAGCCAGCCCAAATAAGGGTCGAGAACATTTAAATATGCCAGGGCTTTTGGGAAAAAAGTGGTGTAGGTCACTTGGATATTTGAAAGCGGAACTTCCAGCATATTTTTTTTCATCCAACCTGGATGAATTAAAACTGCATCCCGATCAAAAACACAATCGTTGACTATTTTTTTTGTGAAAGGATTTATGGGGTTGTGTTCCCAGATTGCTATTTTCCCCATGGGTTTAAGAAGAGCGGAGAGGTCTTTTAAAATATTTTTATGCTCATCATGAGGAATATGATGAAAAACTCCAGCAGAGAAAATCAGGTCGTACTGTGCGAGTTTCCAGTTTTCAGAGTGGAGATTATGAAAGATTGAGCTTTCTGAGAAATGGGATCGGGCTTGGTTGATAGATTCCTCAGACTTATCAACACCTGTGTAGGATACGTGCGGGAAAAACTGTTTAACCGATTCATATAAATTCCCTATCCCGCATCCAAAGTCCAGCAGGTTAAAATGACGCTGGACTAAACCAGGGAAGAGTTCTTGAAGTTTTAACAGCTTTGCCTTTATCAGGGTATTTGCGTCATACCCCGTAATGCGAAGGACATCATTTACATGGTTATTATAATTTTTAGAATAGGGGTCGAACGCTTTGGACATGAAAAAATATCATAAGGAGTTATAAAGGCTGATATATTGGCTCATGATATTTCCCCAGTCAAATTTTTCCTTGATAAGGCTTTTAATTTGAACTCCCATTTGTTTTCTTAATTTGTCGTCCTGCAACAACTGAATGCGGTCGCTGATTGCCTCTGGGTTGGAAGGTGTCAAATAGCCTGTTTCCCCTTCAATAACGATATCCCGGGCCACCCCTACCGGAGTGGCAATAAGCGGCAGGCCGTGAGCCCCAGCTTCGATGAGTGGTTGCCCAAAATTTTCGAACTCTGAAGGGTATACGAACAGGTCCGCCATTTCGTAAAGCGTCTTTAATTCCTCCTGAGATTTCCTTCCCGTGAAAGTCACTTTGCTGTTTAAGTTGAGCTTTTCTGTGAGTTTCGTTAACTCTTTCATGTAGCCGGATCGTGTGACACTGCTGGTTTTCTCTTCCCCTCCGGCGATGGTTAAATGGAAAGGGATGGTTAACTTTTCAACTGCCTGCAATAACAGTTCGAGGCGTCTTACTCTTGCGATTCGACCGACAAACAGGAGTTGCAGGGTATCAGTGAGCGTTTTATCCTTGTCGAGATCGTTTACCTTGATGCCCATTGGAATGATGTGAATTTTATCTTTAGGAATTCCAAACTCCAAGGCATCTTCATATTCAAATTTTGAGGAAACGATGATGGCCTGGGCTCTTTTTGCTGAAGTTTTTAAGGTCATCCAATCGTAGGCATGATAAGGAATCCGCTGAAAAAAGGAAGGAAGATAGTTTTTGAATCCGAGAAGGGAGCCGTGGGTATTTAAGATGAAAGGTTTGTTCTTTAAGAGTGCAAAAAAAAACCGCTGTCGGTTTGAAAATTGCGGTAATTATGGCTGTGTAAGATATCAAAATCCTTGAAATAAGGAAGCATGCCCGCACTCACGCAGTAACGCATGATTTTAAGTTGGTGAGAAAACCTGAACACGTTTACCCGTTCATATTTTTCATGATGAGCAAGGCCGGGATCAACATCGGAGTAGGTGGTAAAAACCGGGGAGTGAATGCCTCTTTCTTCAAGACGGTTGGAGATTTGAAAAGCCTGATTAGTCGGGCCGCAAATATAGGGTAAAAAGGTTTCTATGGTGCGTAAGACTTTCAAATCTGCTCCAGACTGGAAGAGCCTGTTTGCCAGGGGGGTTGATGAATTTTCTTTTCCAGTGCTTTCTTTTCGTGATCCAAAATACCAACATGTTGCGTCAGGGTGCGCATTTGCTTGGTCAAGGCGGAAATGCGAATAGAAAAGTGCAGGCAAATGACCATGAGAAATAAGAGCCCGAAAAAGAATAACGTGGAGGTAAATAAAGTGGCTCCTACCAGCCCCGAAACCCACGTCAAAGCACCTTCTGAAACTGAAAGGATAAGCATTAAGGTTCCGGTGACCAGCCAGCCCATTGAGTATTCTTCGCTCAAGTGCTTTCTTCGAACCAGTTCAAAAACGTATGCGACCAGAAACACACATATCAAAATTGAGATTATTTGAATTCGGGGGGGCATGGGTTACCTCTTTGGGGATTTTCTTAAAAGGGTTACAAAAATGGAAAGAAACATTTTAAAAACATAGTAAATCGTTTTGTGCCCATGGTGCATGGATTCTTTATTTGGGCTGGCGTGCATGGTTACCGGGACCTCTTTTATTTTAAATCCACAGCGGTTCATCAAAATGATAAAGTCCGCATCTGGATAATCCGGGGGATAGTTGTCGCTTGCGATAAACTCAATGGCTCGTCTCTTCAACGCCTGAAATCCTGAAGTGGGGTCGGTTACCTTTTGTCCGCAAAAAAGAGAAGCGATGTTGCCAAATAACAACATTCCTGCATGGCGAGCCAGGGAAGTTTTATAGGAGGCCCTGTTCAGAAAACGGGAGCCGATTACCACATCGCGGTTTTCCTTTTGGACTTCTTCGAGCAGATCTTTAATATTTGCCGGATCATGCTGACCATCGGAATCCATTTGTACCACGATGGAAAAATTATTTTTTACGGCATATAAAAATCCCGTTTGCAGTGCGACCCCATAGCCTGAATTATAAGGCAGGGAAATGACTTCGGCGTTGTGTTCCAGAGCTACTTTTTCTGTGTTGTCTGAAGAACCATCATTGATCACCAATATGGGAATTCCTGGTGACTGTTTTTGGATGCCATTAAGAACCGCACCTATATTTTTTCCCTCATTGTAGGCCGGAATGATGATCAGGATTTTAGGTTGTTTGATCAAGGGCTCCTGGCACGAAAAGGTTTTCGCTGTATCATCCTCTTGAATAACTGCGGGCTCTCTTTGTGGTAGTGTCTGGGATTTGAAAGGACTAAGGGTTTTCATTCACTTGGGGGTCTTTCAAATAGACACGTGATGAAAAATCATCTCTGAGCCAGCCAGATACGTTCGGGATTCTTTGTAACCATTATACAAAATCAACTCACGAACCAGGGCCGAACCGTTTAATAAATGGGGTTCTCAACTAATAAAACGGTTTTTACGGAAACAAACTTGACCCATAATCCAAGTATATTTTATATGAAATATAACCCCTTGTAAACACATGGGTTGTGAGTTTAGGGTGATCTTGAGGTTGTTTGGAATATCAGGCAGAAGGGTTCTGTAGGTTTAACAGCTTGAAGGATTCGCGGATGCGTGTTGAAAGTACTCGTAAGAGGGGCATAAGGGCCTCGGGATTGGTTGTCTCCATGGAGTGAAAACATTCCTGGGTAATCAGGGATACTTTACTTTTTTCCAGGGCGATAACGGTTGCTGACCGGGGTTGGTTGTCAATAATCCCCATTTCTCCGAAAATATCTTTTTCCTTGAGAGTGCCTATGACCTGCTTTTTTCCATTGCAGAGTGTGGACACTTCAAACTGGCCTTCTTCAACGAGGTAAGCGCAATCACTTGAACTGCCTGCCTCGAATACCACTTCTCCAGACTCAAAGCATAGAGTTTCCATATTGCTATCCTCCTTTTATGTCGTAATAATCGGATACTGTGGTTTTAATTGCCAAGCCACCTTTCCTCGAAGGCTCAGCCTTGTTTAACCTGGCTATTGTGGCTCTCAGTCTTTCCGTTAGCGATTTAATCAGGCTGACCGTGAAATGCGGGTGGAATTTTGTCATGTAATCGAACCGGGACCTTTCGACGATCATACATCGAGTATTTTTCAGGGCGATAGCCGTTGCCGACCGGGGGTATTTATCGATCAGGCTCATTTCTCCAAACAGTTCCTTGTTGCCCAGTTCGCGGACAAGAAACCGGTTGCCCAGGGAGTCTTCCCTGTAGATCCCGACCTTGCCGGATTCAATGATATAGGCGCAGTCGCTGGATTGGCCTTCCAGAAAGATGATTTCATCTTTATTAAAAGTTATAAAGTGATTATCCATGATGACCTAACCTTTCCCCGAGGGCACTGCCAATGTGTTGCCATTCTGGGATTTCGGGTCTTTCAGTTTATCCTTTAATAATTTTGTGGTTTGACGCAATCGTTGCGACAAAACCCCCAGAAGCGGACTTAGTGTCAAAGGTTCGTTCTCAATTAAATAGTGAAGCGTCTTCGGGGCAATGACTGACAACTGGCAGTCTTCAAGAGCAAATGCCGTGGCGGTGCGAACTTCCTCATCAATCAAGGCCATTTCTCCGAAAATGGCATTCGTATCCAATATAGCCAGGACCTTGTGCTTTCCATGAATATTTTTCCCCGATATAATCGCGACCCTTCCCTTGTCAATCATGTAGGCACAGTCGCCCGGATTGCCTTCGGTGAAGATCAAATCATATTTTTTGTAATGAACCTTTTTCATGGAAACTCACCGTCCTCTTAGTTAAATAAAAAGTTTGTCCTCATTCAAAGCTGTCAAATGGTATGGCATCTGTTTTTGCTGAAAATTTGTACCCCAGCTTCAGATGCTTCATCGTTTCTCTTAACCTGCTGATCAGAATCTTCAAGATGGGTAGCAGGGCTTCCGGGTTTTCCTGGACCATGGTGTCAAAGGTTTGGGGGGTCAAGACGTAAACCACCGAGTCTTCCAAAGCCCGTGCCGTGGCTGAACGCGGCAAGCCATCAATCAGACCCATTTCCCCAAAAATTTCGTTCTCGCCTAGCACTCCCATTACTTTCTGTCCATTCTCCGTATTTTCAACGATCTCTATGGAGCCCAGGCCGACTATATAAGCATTACTACTTGGGTTGCCTTCGTGGAAAATGATTTCGCCTTTGCTCAAATTTTTTCTTAGACTCATCGCTCTCACCTGAACTTAACTAATTGTTGATCTGCACTTCTACAACTATAATAAGCAATATACGGGCCAAAAGTGGTTGATAAAAGGCTATTATTTCTAAGTGTGTGTAAACAAGGAGCTTGCGGTGCATTAAATTGTTGTAATATTTTATCTATCTAAAAAAATAGATGAAATATTACATATTACGCCTGGAAGTGTGTGATATTTTATAACTTTAGAGGGGCTAAGCTTGGTTGATGGCTTCAATCAATTGATTGAGCCTGCCAAATGAAGATTTGTCAAAGTGGAAGGACAGCCGGGGTAGTTCGGGATATTCATTATTCCGTAGTTCCTGCTTATGGGGTGGAGTGGACTGCAGAGAGCCTTTCACAATAATATCCTGAAATTCTGTGTTTAATCCTTTAACAAGATCAGGATGCAGGGGCTTGGTGAGCCTCAGCACGGTCAGGCCTCCGACATAGCGAAGGGAGTGGAAGACTTTATAATAGTTGAGAATCCGGTCTACAGCCTCCTGGGCCGAGCGGGCTCTGTACACAAGGCTCAAGTCATTTTTGCAGGCGTAGCCCTGTTCAACCATAACCGAACTTATAAAGTCCATGCAACGGTCCCAGTAGTTGTCATTCTCATGGTCCAGGAGGACAATAGGACGGGGCATGCACTTTCCGGTTTGAAACAGCGTGAGGTTCTCGAATCCCTCGTCCAGAGTTCCAAGTCCTCCTGGTAGCAGGACGGTAGCAGAAGATTCCTTGATGAACATAAGTTTGCGGGTAAAAAAATACTTAAATTCCATAAGGTGGGGGTCGTTATCAATATACGAATTGGCCGATTGCTCCGAAGGCAGTTTGATATTTAGCCCGAAGCTTTCCTTCCGTCCCGCGCCTCGGTTTGCCGCCTCCATAATTCCTCCTCCTGCCCCGGTTATGACCTGAAAACCCTGATGGACCAGCCCCTGTGCAAGTTCCATTGCCAGTTTATAATTGGGGTGGGAATCGCTAACTCTGCTGGAACCAAAAACCGCGACCTTGCGCTTGCCACGAAGTGGAAAAAACAGGGTTAGGGATTCACGCAATTCCTGTAGCGTCTTATGGATCAGCTTATGATCACCAAGATCCGGGTTTTCTCTTCCTATAAGCGCAAGGTCGGCAAACATTTCCTCAAACATTCCCGTTTTGGCACCAGAGCCCATCAGTTGTGAAAGTTCCCGGATCAAAGCCTCAACGCGAGGATGATTAAGTTTTTCGCTGTTACGACCCATATTTTTTTCCTTCCTCAAACAGAATGCACAGAGAGCCTCTGCTGGCAAACTGCAATGTCTTTATCCTTTGGTTCGGCGCAGGACTTCTTCAAGAATCTTTCGGAACAGAAGATAATCAGGTTTAATCCTTACAGCTTCTCGATAGTGAGTGATCGCTTCTTCCGTCTCTCCTGTTTGAAAAAGAACATTTCCGAGACTAAAATGCCCAAGGGCAAGATCAGGATTTATTTTAACTGCCTCTCTGAGGTGAACAATGGCTTCTTCCTTCTCTCCTATTTGAGATAGAATTGTTCCAAGGTTGGTACGGGCCTGATTCAGGTCAGGATTTATCCTGATGGCATCTCTTAAGTAAACAACGGCTTCTTCCTTTTCTCCTTTTTGAAGCAAAACTGTTCCAAGATTGCTGTAGGCATTGGCGTAGTCAGGGCTTATTCTAATTGATTCTTTGTAGTAACGGATGGCCTCGTCAAAATTTTTTGTGATCATTGAAATATTCCCGAGGTTGTTGTAGGGCTTGGAGAAATCAGGATTAACCTTTATTGCAGTTTTATATTGAGTGATGGCCTCAATAAGTCTCCCTTTTTTTTTCAGGGCAATTCCAAGGTTATTGTGTGCCCTGGCAAATTCTCGATATTTGTCGTGCGTTACGCTAATGGTATGTTGAAAGAGAGTAATACCGTTCTTCCAGTGATTCACTTGCATCCACGTAACAACCATGAGGGGAGCCAGAAGTCCTGCAAAAAGGACAGGAGTCTTTTCCCTTTGGTTCCACGTGGCGAGGAAATCGGGCAACCCCCACGCGGCGATAATGAATATTCCAATGAGAGGTACATAGGCATAGCGGTCTGCCATGGCCTGAGCCCCGACTTGTACAACACCAATTACAGGTATCAGAGTTCCCAAATACCAAAACCAGCCCACCGCGAGATAAGGCAATCTACGGGCCACTCGAATTACCCACGCAGTGAAAACCACAAGCAAAGCCGCAGACACAAGTCCTTTCCAGACCGGTAACGCATTTCCAGGGTGAGCGTAGAAAACCGATAGTCCGCTGGGCCATACCGTCTTTTGCAGGTATGAAAGATATGAAACAAAGGCGTTTATAACACGCTCTTGTAATGGGAATACATCTGCTGACTGTACCGCGCCGCCTGCTCTTTGAACTATAAATGTTGTAATGCTAGAGCCCACAGCTAGTGCTAACAGGGGAACTTTTTCCAAAATCAAGAATGATAAGGAAGTCTGGTTTTGTGATTGCCTGGGGGGGGAGGCTCCGACTTGGTCGTCAGCTTTCCACCGCTTCAACGGCCAATAGTCCAGCAAAAGAAGCACAAAAGGTAATGTGACCAGCATGGGTTTAGACATCAAGCCCAAGGCCAGGAACAGGGCTACCCAGCCATATTTTTTTACAGTTGGCTTTTCTGTATAGCGGATATAAGCCCATGTGGTTAGCAACCAAAACAAAGTGCTCAATACATTTTTGCGTTCCGCTGCCCATGCAACAGATTCTACATTGAAAGGATGAAGCGCAAATAGTGCCGCGACAAAACCGCTCTGCCATAATGCTCCCGTCATTCGAAGGAGAACCGTAAAAAGTAATAGGGCATTTGCTATGTGAATCAACAAATTAGTGAGTAAATGACCCTTGGGGTGTAATCCATAAAGTTGATAATCCAGTATGTGCGACAACCAGGTTACCGGATGCCAGTTGGCAGCATGTGATGTGGTAAATGCCCAGACAATACTTTCCCTGGTAAATCCAGTTTTCACATTCAAGTTATCCGTTACATATTGGTTGTCATCAAAATAAAGAAACTCATGGTCTTGAATTTGCCAATAAACAGCAAGCGTTGCTACCACCAGAAATATGCAAATAGCAATTTTCATGGCTTTGTCTGTTTCGTCAGTTAGGGGACGAACCGTTTTATTTTTTCGCAAGCGATTTTTCATTCAGAATCCCAGTTTTTTTCTTTGCTGGACAGTTGCAGAGCCCTGGATTAATTAGATTGAAGCAAGTTTTGAGGGCTTTTGTGAGAAGTCGGCCAGAGCCTGATATTTGTTCCAGAAATTATAGAGGAAAATAAAAATAGTGGAAGCAAATATTTTCATACCCTGAGCAGAATTGGTACAATCAGTCTGCGGCCAGCGTGACGACTAGTCCGCGTATTGCATAAAGGTTGTATCCCCAGCCTCTCTTTAAAAAAGAGAGGTCCATTGAAGCTCCCTCTTCTACAGAGGGGTAAACTGGGCAAAGGTTCGTTGAGCCGAGAACAACTCTCTGTTAGCCAGATAGAGTTTGCGCACATTGGCCCCACGCCGAGTGGAGGAATTTATTTTGAATGATAAAGTGCTTATTATTGCTATTTTCAGTCTGCTGGGGATAGGCATTCTCTCTGTGCTGTTTATCGCCGTGCCATGGTTGGTGAACTACGCTCTGCCAAACTGGGAGGAGTCGCTTCTGGATAGCGGGATTGCGATTATAGCTGTGGGTCTTTTTGTATATGGATTTTATATGAACGTCAAAATGCATTGAGTGAACGGATGTCCTGCCATGGACGAGAAAAAACTGATATTCATACTTGCAGGCATCTTGATAGTTGGCTTTCTCTCCCTGTTCATTATAATCGTTCCCTGGTCCAACTGGGGACGGCCTTCGGACTGGGGAGCGGTGGCTGTGGATAACCTCCTAATGGGTCTTATTGGTGCCGCGATTGCTTATGGAATTTATGTGGGATCGAAAACCATGTAAAAAAATATTAGTTATTCCGCCCGTGCCTCAAACCGTTTGACCCGGAAAAAGACCAAAGCAAAAATTCCCAGGCTGATCAGGGTTCCTAAACAACCCAATAGCATTTCCTCTATATAGAAAGTCACACCGAGATTAAAGATCAGCACCCCAAAGTACAATCCCGGACCCAGTAAAGCCGGTACCTGATATTGAGAGTTGAAGGGGATTATTGAATCCAGCCAACGATCCAGTACCGCAAAGCAGGACAGGGTCAATCCCGCCACAAAAATCCAACCCGCGAAATTAGTCAGCGGAATGTGGAAATATTCTCCCTCCTCCCTGTAAAAATATATTTTTCCAAGAAACCAGCGATCCCCCAAAAAGGCGGCGGGGTCAATAATAACATCCATCAGCATGCACAGGACGGAGGCCGAGGCAATGACCCGGACGGAATGTTTGAGGGGTTGGATGTCTCCCAGGCGGATATCCCATCCCTTTCTTATAAGAGGAGCCCAGAGCAAAAGGCTAACGGTGTAACTGACATAAATCAAAAAGGAAAACGACAGCGAATCCATGAACGGCACATTGCTGACCCACAATTCCTGGTCGCGGGTGGTTTCGATATAGCTGTAATGCCCAAACGGAAACCCGTTTCGTGTCGAAGAGTATTCGCAGAGAAAAGCCAGTACATAGGCCAGTACGGTAAATAAAAGAGATCGGACCACGCCCATATTGAGAATGGCAACCGTCAGGTAAAACGCGAGAAAAACGAATACATAGGGCCTGAGGATAACAGTGCCCCATAAAAGAGAAATAGTTTCCATTTGCTCAGCTTAAAATGGGATTTTCTTTAAACCAGCGTATTGCCTGCCCCAGAGCATTTTCGACCGGATTCTGTGGCAGACCCAGCTCACGGATTGCTTTTGAGGGGTCGAAATACATAAAATATTTTGCCATCTTCACTCCCGCAAGAGGAACCGAAGGAGGCTGATGGGTAATATTGTCCGATGCCCATTCGCACGCCAGTCCGGCGGTGTAAGCGACCCAGTAGGGCATTTTTATTCGCGGTGCCTTGAGTCCGGTTAAAGTTTCCAGGGCCAGAAGAATTTCTTTCAGGGACATATTTTTGTTGCCGAGAATATACCGTTCACCGAGCCGACCTTTTTCTTCCGCCAGGATGTGTCCACGGGCGCAATCGGTAACGTCAATCAGGTTGAGTCCCGTGTCAATGTATGCGGGCATCTTCCGGTTCAGAAAATCCAGAATTATTTTCCCTGTTGGGGTGGGTTTGATATCCCGGGGGCCAACCGGGGTGCTCGGGTTAACGATAACTATCGGAAGTCCTCGGCCAAACAACTCATGGGCCACCTGCTCCGCTTCATACTTTGACAGTTTATAGTCATTGCAAAGGGTCGCGGTGTTCATGGGTTGGTCTTCATTTGTGGGCGTGCCATCCTCTGAAAGACCGATGCACCCTACGGTGCTGGTGTAAACGACTTTCTCGATACCCATTTCCAATGCGGATTCAAGAATGTTCCGGGTTCCCTGGACATTGATGTCGTAGATCAGTTTTTTATCCCGGCTCCAAAGGCTGTAGTAGGCCGCAGTGTGATAGAGGGTTTTGCATCCGGTCAAGGCGGATTTTAAGGAATCCTTGTCTCGCAAATCCCCATGCGCTACCTCGCAATCGAGGTCATCAATATTGCGTGTGTCCGTGTTTTTACGCACGAGGAGTTTGAGGGGTCGACCGTCTTTCAGTAATTCCCGG
>Ga0209054_1000305_pt1 | contig 35671 bp, 35 predicted proteins | sample SaaInlV_DNA_200m_FD_184689 | JGI IMG/M metagenome (GOLD analysis project Ga0209054, IMG submission 184689) | Marine microbial communities from expanding oxygen minimum zones in the Saanich Inlet - SI075_LV_DNA_200m (SPAdes) (version 2) | ecosystem: Environmental > Aquatic > Marine > Unclassified... | reverse complement strand
GAGCACCATCTTAAAAAAAACAAAACTAAAAAAAATAAATTGATTGTTACTGACGGTGTTTTTAGTATGGATGGAGATCTAGCAGATATTCCAAAATTAGTTAAGTTATCCCAGATGTATGATGCATATTTATATATTGATGATGCCCATGGATACGGGGTTTTGGGAAAAAGTGGTCAAGGAATAATAGAACATTATGAAACAAATGGTTTGATTAAGAAAATCGCAAAAGATAATATTATTTATACATTAACACTAAGTAAGGCTGTTGGTATTTCTGGGGCATTGGTATGTGCAAATACAAAAATTATTGATCTTGCTATAAATAAATCTAGAACATATATTTATACAACAGCTGAGCAACCTGCGCTTATGCCGGGCATAGAATGCTCATTTGAGATTATTAAAAGAAATCATAAGCTTAGAGAAAAAGTAATCAATCATGTCCGTTTATTTAGAAAGCAAATTAATGATAAAAGCCTCTTAGTTGATTCGATCACTCCAATTCAACCACTAATGATAAAAAGTGCAGAGAAAACAATTAAAATTTCAAACATCCTTAAAGAATTAGGGTTCTACGTGCCTGCAATAAGACCCCCAACCGTCCCTAAAGAGAGCTCTCGTTTAAGAGTTTCAATTTCAGCGCTACATACCCAAGAAAATATTAAAAATTTAGCTAAAAACATAAACAAGATAGTTGAATATGAAAATTAAGGTTCTAGGAGGTAAGGGGCACCCTATTTTATTGATTCATGGGTGGGGGGTAACTGGTAAAATATGGACTTCATTAGCTGATGAATTAAAAAATTTCTTTAAAGTTTATATTGTTGACCTCCCGGGCATGGGAGGTAGTCCAACAATATCACCATACACGTTATCCAATATAGCAAAAGAGATAAAGGCCAATATACCAGTAAAGAAATGTAATGTTTTGGGCTGGTCATTGGGGGGGCAGGTTGCTATGCACCTAGCTACTGAGGAGCCTGATTTTGTTGAAAAATTAATTTTAATATCTACAACCCCATGCTTTATTGAAAAATTGGATTGGCCGCACGGAGTAAAAGAGTATTTTTTTCTGAATTTTGAAATAGAAACTAAAAAAAATTTAAATGACACCCTTATGAAGTTTTTTTTAATTCAAACAAGAGGAATTGTTAATGCCAAAGGTATCATGAAGTTTTTAATAAGTAAGTTTATTGGGTCTACGAATTCAAATAGGCTTGGTATTAAGCCTGCTCTAAATATTTTAAAAAAAACAGATTTAAGAGGAAAAGTAAAAAATATTGATAAGATGGCATTAGTTATTGTAGGCGATAAAGATAGGCTAACTTTTCCTGAGGCTTCTATTTGGCTAAGCTCACAAATTAAGTCATCTACTTTAAAGGTGATAAAAGGAGCTAATCATATGCCATTTATTACCCATCAAGAAGAAACAATTGATTCAGTTATGAAATTTTTACTAAATGATTAATAAAAATTTAAAAAGAATAGCATTTAATCGTGCTGCAACAACATACGATAAGTACGCAGTCCTTCAAAAACAAATTTCATCTAATTTATTCGACCGTCTTTCCCCTGTTAAGCTGAAGCCAAATTTTATTTTAGATTTAGGTTCAGGAACAGGTGAAAATAATTCTATTTTTAAAAACACTTATAAAAATAAAAAAATTATTAATTATGATTTTTCAGAGAAAATGCTTATGCATGCTAAATCTAAAGATAAAGACCTCTTTGCGCAAAATAAAATATTAGGAAAAAAAAATATTTCATATATATGCGGTGATATAGAAAATTTACCATTTAAAAAAAATTTAATGGACTTGGTATGGTCTTCTAGCTCTCTTCAGTGGTGTACAGATTTAAATAAAACATTCTCAGGCATTAAGGGGTTGTTAAATTATGGTGGGCTATTCATTTTTAGTACATTTGGTCCAAAAACATTAAATGAGTTGTCAAAAATTAACGAAGCACTTTACCACAAGAATACAGTGAATTATTTTACCCATATGCATGATATTGGCGATATGTTAATTTCAAATGGTTTTTCGAATCCTGTTTTAGATTCTGAGCAACACATACTTACCTATAGCAGTGTTGATAAATTGTTTATAGATATTAAAAATATAGGTGCGACAAGTTCATTTAATCAAGAAAAAAAAGGTCTTGGTGGTAAGAATTACCTCAAGAAAATCAGCCTGGAATATGAAAAATATAAAAAATCTGGCCTTTTTCCAGCCACATATGAGGTGATTTATGGGTATGCATGGAATATGAGTAAAAACCAAAAACTTTAGGACATTTAATATTAAATATGAATAATACTTTTTTTATTACAGGAACAGATACTGGTATTGGTAAAACTTTTGTAGCATGTATTTTAATGCAATTTATAAAATCTCAACAAAAGAAAGTAATAGGCATGAAGCCAATTGCTGCGGGTATTGACAAAGCAAGGGGCGAGAATGCTAATGAAGATGTTATTTTGATTAAAAGTGAATGCAGCTCTAAAATAAGGGCAGATGAAATTAATACATATTCTTTTATTGAGCCAATAGCCCCCCACATTGCCGCACAAAAAAATAATGTAGAAATAGATCTAAGTAAAATTAAAATGCATGCAGAGAATTTAAAAAAAAGAGCGGATTATCTTTTTATTGAGGGAGCTGGTGGATACCTAGTCCCCTTGAACAGCAACAGTACAATGGCTGATTTAGTTGATGAGCTTGATATCCCAACTATTGTTGTTATTGGGGTTAAGTTGGGGTGTATAAATCATGGCCTTTTAACTATAGAAGCAATCTTAAAAAGAGGACAAAGAATTTTTGGTTGGGTAGCTAATATTATTGATAAGGATATGCTTGAGTCCGGTGAAAATATTTCCTCATTAAAGAAACGAATAAAGGCACCTCTTCTAGGCACTATTCCTTATAGCCCGCAACATAAAATTAAAGATTTAAAAAATTATATAACTTGGCCAATTGATTTGTAGAGATTATTGGCAGCTATATAATCTCTAATTTTTTCTGGTATAGCATCATCACCTACTCCTTTTTTAGATTGAAGTTTTTTTCTGATTTCTGAAGAGGCTATATTAATATAATCCATATGGTGTATGTAAATATAACCATTCCTTTTTAATTTCATTTTATTAATATTTTCTACTGAATGTTGCTCGTAAAATTCTTTTATTTCATTATCTTCAATAGTAGAGAGGCTTGAAATTTCTCTATCGACTATAATAATGTGAGAGTAATCAAGTAACTTTCTCCAGTTTTTCCATGTATTGATTTGTAAGAAATTGTCACTGCCAATAATAAAAAAATTGATCGCATTATTTTTTTCAAAGAAGTGTTTTAGCGTATTGAAAGTATATGATTTTTTTTTAATTAGACTTCTATCTAATTCATAAGAGCAAGCATTCATTTTCTTATTTTCTAGGGCAAGTTTAATCATGTTTAATCGGTGGTCTGCTGGCGCTAAGCTCTTGTTTGTAGCTGAAATTCCAGTCGGTATGAAGAATAATTCATCTAGATTTAATTTATTGATCAGGGCATGAGCAATCAACAGATGGCCATTGTGGATGGGGTTAAAGGCTCCACCGAATAGACCAATAAGAGGCATAGATTTATAATTATTGCCTAATTTCACCTTGGCCAAATACTATATATTTTAAAGATGTTAGGCCCTCAAGCCCGACTGGCCCTCTTGCATGAATCTTATCTGTTGAGATACCAATTTCTGCACCAAGCCCATATTCGAAGCCATCAGCAAATCTTGTTGACGCATTAATCATCACACTCGATGAATCAACTGCCTTAATAAATTCAAGAGCATTAGTTTCATTCTCTGTAATTATTGCCTCTGTATGTTTAGATGAATATTTGTTTATATGTTGTATGGCTTCTTCAAGTGAATTGACAATAATGATTGAAATATATGGCCCAAGATATTCTTCGTAGTAATCCTCATCGGTAGCAAGTTTTATTTGATTGAGTATACTTTTTGTTTTTTTACATCCACGCATTTCTATATTTTTTTGATTAAATATCTCATTAATTTTAGGAAGAAAATCTTCAGCAACTTGAGATGACACAACAAGTGACTCAAGAGTATTACATGTTCCTAGCCTTTGCGTTTTTGAGTTATCCACGATAGAAACTGCTTTATTAATATCTGCAAATTCATCTACATAAATATGGCAATTTCCATCTAAATGTTTAATTACAGGAATTGTTGCACTATTAGTTATTTTTTGAATAAGACTTTTACCCCCTCTTGGAATAATTACATCAACAAATTCATCCATTGTAATTAATTTATCAACAAGCATTCGATCAGTGGATTCAATAATTTGCACAGCTTTTTCAGGCAGGCCTGACTCAACAAGTGCATGCGTAATTAGTTTCCCTAAATATTTATTAGAGTTTATGGTTTCGCTCCCACCTCTTAAAATAATTGCATTACCAGCTTTTATTGTTAATGCTGACGAATCTATAGTTACATTTGGTCTTGATTCATAAATCATTCCAATAACGCCTATTGGAACTCTCATTTGACAAACTTCTATTCCACTCGGCCTTTTTTTTCTATTCACAATTTTACCAATTAGATCCTCAAGCGATTTAACCTGAAGTAAACCATCACACATGCTTCTAATATTAGATTCTGTTAATGTCATTCTATCTATGAAAGCGGCATCTAATTTTCGTTTATTAGCCTCCAGCAAATCTAACGAATTCGCTTTTATGATATTTTTTTGATTTTTTTCGAGAGACTTTGCTAAAAGCTCTAGAAACATGTTTTTTTGTTTTGAGGTTACATAAGAGAGTCGATGGCTTGCGTTCCTTGCATTAACTCCAAGGTTTCGCATATATTCATCCATTTTTTAAGTTTATTCTTTTATTCATCATTTTTACAATTCCTATTGAAAATCTTTTAATTTCTAACCATGGGTCTCCCATTTTTAAACCCTTGCCTATTTGATCTATTTCTTGGATCTTATTAAGACAAGCCTCTACTTGCTTTACACTTAATGTTCTAATGGCTTTAGAAGCTAAATTCTGTGAATTTCCAAAGATTCTTAATTTTCTAAAAATGTTTGAATTGATTGATTGATTTTTAGATAATTTAATTTGAGAAACAGCTTTAAAAAACCAAGCAAATAATCCATTAATCATCAAAGGCTGAATGCCTTTCTGTTCAAGATAGTTTGAAGTCTCGTTTGTTTTTTTTAGATCTCCATTGATGCAATGTTCAATAAAATTAAAACCATCATATCTTGATCCATTGGTAATATGCGCTGCGAGTAATGACTCATTTACTTCTTGTTTATTATAAATTAGTTTTATTTTTTGTATATCATTGTCAGCTTGTATTAAATTACCCAAAGAGTAATTGATAAGGAGTTTTTTAGCATCATTTGTAAGGTTAATTTTATGAAGTTGGATTCTATCCTCTACAGCCTGTGTAAGTTGCTCACTGTTAGGTTCATCGACCTCTATCATAAGACTTAGGTTTTTTAGTAATTCAAACCAATTTTGTTTTTTATAGTCTTTAAAACTTTTTTTAAAATAGAAAATAAAATAGTCTTCTGCGTTTGCCTTTATATTTTTTACCAAGATATCTTTAATTTCTTTTTTTATAAGGCCATCAGAAACCTCAATCTCGTATAACATTTTTGAACTAAAAAGTGATTGACTATTTAAGGCATGATCAAGATCATTAAGATCGTAACTATTTTCAATTTTTACTGTAATTTTATCGACGCTGTCTTTGTGGCATGAGTTATTGATATCATCTTTTACTGAGCTAATCTGCATCGGTTCTTTTCCAACAACAACCATACAATTTTTATTATTTTCTTTAAGGTTTGAAAGTATGTTAGAGGGTGCAAATTTTGCTAGCATTTTATTTTGAAAGCGAAATCTGTGTGGTCATTGTTTTAATTAATTGGTCTTCCATGCCAGATGCTAGCCTTTTTTCCTCCTCATCTTTAGCTAAAATGTCTGCATCATCATAAGTATAAGATCTCGAGGCCTCAATTGTTAAGGGTTCATTCCATTGACTATTTTTGTTTTTGAATCTATACGTAACCTCATAATCTAGTTGATATTCACTTACCGCTCCAGTGCCTGTCAAAGTTAAGATTGTTTTTGTGTAATTATTTTTTATGATTTGGACAATTTTTTCTGCTTTGGAAGCACTTTTAATAGAAATTCCAGCCTGCCTAAATTTCCTTTGAAGAGTTTTGTTAAAGCTATCAGTTCCCCCTGAAATTGAAATTGAACCAAAATTTGCTTCAATATTACCTCTTAACTGAAAGCCACAAGCACTTATAATCAGCATAAGCCCTACAATAGTTAATTTTTTGAGGGTAATTTCCATAGCTAATTCTTGATTACGATATTCACTAATTTATTTTTAACATATATCATTTTTATTATTTTATTATTATTTGTATATTTCTTTATATTTTCTTGCAAAAGAGCTTTGGCTTTTATTTCTTCCTCAGTGTCCTGAGTTGATATTAGCATACTTGCTCTCAACTTTCCGTTCACTTGAAGCACAATTGAAATTTCATCTTTGATTAAAGCATTTTCATCGGCGTGGGGCCATTGAGCATTCTCGATTGGGCTATCTGGTCTCAGATTTTCCCATAAAGCTTTAGAGATATGTGGTACAAAAGGATTTAACATTAATATGACATTCTCAAACATTTCCTGTCTCAATTTATAGGACGATGCCCTAAGATTATTAGATTTTGTGTAGGCATTGATAAGCTCCATAATTGAAGATATAGCTGTATTAAAACTATTGCGCCTATCTAAGTCATCCGTTACTTTTTTTATTGTAGAGTGAAGCTTGAAGCGTAAGTTGTTAATTTCCTTTTCACTTATGCTGCCTTCATCTTCGCTATTATTTTGGTGAATGAAAGTTAATGACCAAAGTTTTTTTAGAAATCGATGAGAACCTTCAATACCCTTATCTGACCACTCAAGGCTTTGTTCAGCTGGGGCAGCAAACATGATAAAAAGTCTGGCAGTATCGGCACCATATTTTTTAATTAACTCATTAGGGTCCACTGTGTTACCTTTGGATTTTGACATTTTGGTACCGTTTTTCAATACCATGCCTTGCGTTAATAGTTTTTTAAATGGCTCAGGATTATTAACTAGATTCATATCATATAAAATACGATTAAAAAAACGTGCATATAATAGGTGTAAGATTGCATGCTCAATGCCTCCGATATAATAATCTACCGGTAGCCAGTGTTTGGCTCGTTCATCAAGCATTGCATTATTTTGATTAAAGCTAGCATATCTCGCAAAATACCATGAGGATTCAAAAAAAGTATCTAGTGTGTCGGTTTCTCTTTTTGCTTTGCCCCCACAATTCGGGCACTTGCACTCTATGAAATCCACCATTTTCTTTAAAGGCGACCCATGGCCATCAATTTTAATATTTTCAGGCAATTCTATTGGAAGGTCTTTTTCATTAACTGGGACATCCCCACAAGTTTGACAATGAACCATTGGAATAGGACAGCCCCAGTAACGCTGCCTTGAAATACCCCAGTCTCTTAGGCGGTACTGAACCTTTCCTCTTCCTTTGTGTAAGGATTCAATTTTTTCAGTTATAACTTTTTGAGCACTAGAGCTTTCCATTTCGTTAAATTCATCTGAATTAATTAATGTACCTTCGCCTGTGAATGCAAATTCATCAACTCCTATATCATTTTTAATTACCTGCTTGATGGGCAGTTTGTATTTCTTTGCAAATTCATAGTCTCTCTCATCATGTGCTGGAACAGCCATGATTGCTCCTTCTCCGTATCCTGCTAACACGTAGTTTGCAATCCAAATGGGTATTTTTTCCCTGGATATAGGGTGCAATACATATAAGCCAGTAAAGATTCCAATCTTTTCTGCTGTGGCTATATCTGCTTCTGATACGCTATTACTGAGATTTTTAATAAATGATTGGATGGATGTATCATTAATTTCTCGACTTAATTTATGTTCTGGGCAAATTGCTAAGAATGTTGCCCCCATTAAGGTATCAGGCCTTGTTGTGTAGACTTTAATTTTTCTAATTGTTGAATTACTTTTCGGGGCAAGTTCGAATTCAATTTCACAACCTTCACTTCTGCCAATCCAGTTTTTTTGCATTGTCTTAACCTGTTCTGGCCAGTCATCCAATTTATTAAGGCCGTCAAGAAGGTCGTCAGCATATTTTGTAATACGCATAAAATATTGTGGAATTTCTTTTCTTTCAATCAGTGCACCTGATCTCCAACCTCTCCCATCAATCACTTGCTCATTAGCTAAAACTGTTTGATCAACAGGGTCCCAATTGACCGTTGATGTTTTTTTATAAATCATGTCTTGCTCAAAGAGCTTTAAGAAAAGCCACTGCTCCCACTTATAGTATTCAACTGAGCAAGTAGCAATTTCTCTTTGCCAATCAATCGCCAGCCCAAGCTCTTTGAGCTGTTCTCGCATATGCTCAATATTTTGGTATGTCCATTTTGCTGGTTCAGTTTTATTTTGAATCGCTGCATTTTCAGCAGGTAGTCCGAAAGCATCCCACCCCATAGGCTGCATAACATTAAACCCATTCATTATCTTAAATCTTGAAATAACGTCACCAATTGTATAGTTTCTTACATGCCCCATATGTAGCTTTCCGCTTGGATAGGGAAACATTGAAAGCACATAATACTTTGTTTTATTTGAGTCTTCTGCCGATGAGAAAGATCGATTTGTATCCCAATAACTTTGAATATTAGATTCTATTTTTTTAAATGGGTATTCTTCTTGCATAATTTATTTTAATTTTTTTACAATCTTTGCATTTATATTATCTGGATTATCTAGGCCGTCAATTGAGATAAAGATGAGTTCATTTATCGTATTTTGATTTGACAGATCTGAATAAAACTTAACAAGCGGTTCCGTTTGTTCATGGTAAGTTTTGAGTCTTTTAATTATAGTGCTTTCTTTATCGTCGTCACGGATGATGAGTGACTCGCCTGTTACATCATCAACCCCATCTTTCTTAGGTGGGTTAAATGTAATATGATAAATCCTTCCCGAAGCAGGGTGAGTTCTTCTGCCCGTAAGCCTCTTAATAATTTCATTGTCTGGAACAGAGACTTCAATTACGTAATCAATAAATATTTTTGCATCTATCATTGCTTGTGCTTGAGGGATTGTTCTAGGAAAGCCATCTAGGAGAAACCCATTTTTACAGTCGCTTTTATTAATTCTTAGTTTTACTAAATCTATTATTAAGTTATCAGGGACAAGCTTGCCTTGATTCATAAAATCTTTAGCTTTAAGTCCTAGTTCAGTTTTTTCTCCTACTGCTGCTCTAAGCATATCGCCAGTAGATATTTGGGGAATTCCAAATTCTTTTGTTAAGAATGCGGCTTGTGTTCCTTTCCCAGCTCCTGGGGCACCAATTAGTATTATTTTCATTTTTACTCCTAAAAAAACAGTTGAATTATATCAGCAATAAAAATTTATTTTATTTTGTGTAACATAATTTTCTATATTTATGAATTGCTCTATTGATAGTGTTTCAGCTCTATCATTTGGCGCTATCTTAAGGTTTAGAAAATCTTGATCAAACAAAATATTTTTAAAATTATTTTTAATTGTTTTTCTTTTTTTTGAAAAAGCTGTTTTAATGACCAGCTCAAAGTTATCTTCATTTATGATTTTATGGACACTTCTTTTTTTTCTGGCTAATCGAATAAATGCTGAAGTGACTTTTGGTTGCGGTGAAAATGCCGTTGGTGGTAATTCAAATAAAAGATCAGCATCAAAATAATATTGAAGGATGACTGACAGCCTTCCATAAGATTTGTTTGATGGTTTAGCTGTTATTCTTTCAGCCACTTCCTTTTGAACCATAAAATAAAGTTCAGCAGTTGAATCATATGTTTTTGTAATTTTTAATATGATCTCAGTGGCAATATAGTAGGGTAAATTTCCAACAACTTTATTAAATTTCGTAAAAAAATTATCATCTATATTTAATATATTTTCAGAAAATATTGTTATTTTTTCAGGGTTAATTTTGTTATTTAAAATTTTTACCATATCAGGATCAATTTCAACAACTGAGATGTGGCTAACTTTTTTTAATATTGGGTTGGTTATTGCTCCTAAGCCTGGTCCAATTTCTAGTATATTATCAGATTCTTTTGGATTAATTTCCTTAATAATTTTAGCGACATAGTGGCTATCAATTAAAAAATTTTGCCCAAATTTTTTTTTTGCTTTCAATGTTGGTTGTTTACTAAATTGATTGCTAATTTAATTGATTCGAACAAGCTACTTGGGTCAATTTTAGTAGATCCAGCAATATCTAGGCCTGTTCCATGGTCCACTGACGTTCTTATAATTGGCAATCCAAGGGTTACATTAATGCCTTTACCAAATGTAAGGGCCTTAAAGGCTGATAATCCTTGATCATGATACATGGCAAGAAAGCAGTCTGTTTTGCTTATTAATTTTGGCGTGAATGCAGTATCTGCTGAGATTGGACCATTAACAGAAATTCCTAACCCTTTCATTTCATCAACTGCGGGTTTTATTATCCTTATTTCTTCATCGCCAAACTCCCCATCCTCACCGCTATGCGGGTTTAATCCAGTAACAGTAATTTTAGGCTGACTAATATTAAATTTACTTTTAAGTTCATCATGAAGGGTGTTGATTGTATGGCACAATTTTTTTTTTGTTATCTGCCCTGGAACATTCTTTAGTGCGATATGCGTTGTCGCGAGTGCTACATTTAATTGATTGCTAGCCAATAACATTACCTCATTCCCCTTAGCCTTGCATGCATCAGCAATGTATTCCGTATGCCCTGTAAACTTACTTTTTTCTGTTGTTAGAATCTTTTTATGAATGGGCAGGGTAATTAAGGCATCAAATTTATTAGTTAAACATAATGCAATTGATTTCTTTAGTCCTTTTAGCTGTTGTAATGAATTACTTTTATCTAGCTTCCCACAAATAACTGGGTTCTTATAATCTAAATGTATTATTTTAAGCTCCCCATTCCCTGGGTGAGAACGTATTTTTTCTGTAAAAATAAGATTCTTTTTATGTTGTTTGGCTCTTGAAAGAATGGCATTTTTATTACCAATAATTGTAATATTAGCTGGGAATTTTTTAAATGCTAGCATTACGCATAGATCTAAGCCGATTCCTGCTGGATCACCAGATGTTATAACAAGGTTAGGTAATTTTTTCATTAGTTTTCATAGAGCCAGATTTCTACATGAGCTCCTTCCCTCAAAGTTTTAACCCAATCATTAAACCTTATATCAGTTTTTTGTTTTAGAAGGGTCTCTTTCACTCTTTGCCTTAAAGATTCTGTTGATAAATCTTTTTCCCTTCTATCTGTTACTTGGATCAGATGCCACCCAAGTGCAGTTTTAACAGGTTGGCTAATTTCATTTAAATCTAACTTATCCATTACTTTTTCAAATTCAGGAATGGTCGCACCTGGGTTAAGCCAACCTAAATCTCCTTTATTAGCAGCAGAACCATCTTCTGAATACTTTTCAGCAGCCTCAGAAAAACTCATACCTTCGATAATTAAATTTCTAATATGCTCTAATTTTTTTTGTATTTCATCCTCGGATATAATTTGATTTTTCTTGAGTAAAATTTGCTTAACTTTTGATTGCTTAACAACTATGCTTGCTATTTCAAATTCTTTCATATCATTCAATTTTAATAAATGAAAACCACCACTTCCATTTATTGGTGCACTTACTTCTCCAATTTTCATTGACTTTATGGGCTCTAAAAATATATCTGGAAGTTCATCGGTCGTCTTCCATCCCATTAAGCCACCTGCTTTAGCCAACGGGCCATCGGAAGATTCAATTGCTACTGTATCAAACATATTTTTTTTAAGCTTATCTATAACCTTAGCCAATTTTAAATTTGTTTTTTCTATGTTAGCCGTCTCATTATCTTGAATAAATTCTATAAAAATGTGTGAGATATTATATTGGGTGGGTGTCCTTTCTTTTTGCAGCTCAATAAAGTTGTCAATTTCAAATTCGGAGATTTTTAAATTTACACTTATGCGCCTTTTTTTTACTTGATCAAGTATTATCTTCCTCCTAATATCTTCTCTGAAATCAGAAAAACTCGTGCCATCACTTTCTATTTGTTCAATAAGCTCCTCTATTGATAAATTATTGGACTTGGCAATATTGTTGATTACATTATTAAGTTGTTCAGGGCTAACATTAATACCTTGATTTGAAGCAAATTCAAGCACCAATTTCTCTGTAATCAGCTGGTCCAGAGCTAATTTTGTTATTTTCTTGTCACTAGGGAGGTCTAGTTTCTGTTTTAAGAATGATTGCTTCACTTGCTCCTTTTTTTTATTGAGATCTAGCCTTGTTATTGTCCTTGTTTCTGCAATAGCAACGATGCTATCAACTGCGATATATTTTTGGGTGGAAAAAACTGAATTTATAAAAAAAATACTTTGTAAGATGATTAGCCCAGAAATTATAGTAATTTTAGCAATCATTATTCGAGATTTTTCTCACGGTATTGATGAGGCAGGTCACTTGCAAAAGAACTTCCTTTCACCGTTCTATTCATTGTCTCAAATAAGCTTGATTTATCGCCTTGGCCTAAGGACCCAAGCTCACCAATTTCAAGCATCAAGAAGAATGTGTCTGTTGATCCCTCCGTGGTTGCAAGCTGTAACCTATGAAACATCATTTGTGCTGACCAACAACCTGCATCATATTCAGCTCCAATCATTGATTCAGTATCATGTCTTTCATAGATATCATAATTATAGCTTGCCAAAGCTGACCACCCTGAGCTTAGTTGCCATTGACCTGATAATAGATATTGTTTGACATCATAAATACCTGATGATGGATTTCTAACTTGACGATAAGAGGCATTTAAAACCTTACCTGGCTCAGGTGTAAATCTTGTTGTAGCAGTAAATTTATTGGTTGCATTCTCAGAAAAATTATATTCATAATCAGATGTTAATCTTAATGCTTTTGTTAAGTTTGCTTGAGCACTAACTAAAAAGTCTGATGTGTCTCCTTTGTATGATGAGCTATCAAATTGCTGCTCATCTAAGACCTTTCTATCTGACAAGTAAAACCTTTGGGCCATAGTTAATAACATCCAATCATAGCCAAACTCATCGATCACTCTTGTGGTTAAGGCGGTTGTAATGGCATTGGTATCGATTACCCTGTCCTTACCAGAAAACTGATTTTCTTGGAAAATTGTTGTTGAGTTTAATTCATTTAAAGAGGTATCAAACATTGGCAGCATAGATTGATCTTCATAAGGTGTGTATGTGTAAAAAACTCTAGGCTCAAGTGTCTGGGTAAAATTATGCTCACTAAGCTTAAAAGACCTATCAAAGTATAAACCTGAATCAAGGGATACGGTTGGAATAGCTAAACTCTTCTGTGAGGTAGCTGCATCATCAAGATCATAATGCCTAAGATTGGCCATCACCTTTGGCTTTAAGAATCCAAAGCTTGTTTTTATCGGAAATGAAATGCTTGGGGTAGAAGCAAGCCTTGCGCCAGTAGCAATATTATTTGCGGCATTGTTACCCGTATCAAATTGATCATATGAGAAATTCAGATCTGATTGTAAAAATAATGATTGGTCACTTTTATCTTCCCAGTCTTTTTTATAACTTATATTAAAGCTAGGTTTCAGCTCGTATGGTGACGCTGACGTTAAATTCTGAAATTCCTGTACTTTTAAATTTGCTTTAATATCTGATAAATCACCCATTTTTTTATAATCCAAATGTGCGGTTTGCCTCAAGCTAACTTGACTAGTAACGGCAATATTTGTCGACATATCTGCAAAATAGTTATTATCGTTATTTTTAACTTTCTCATACTCAAGCCTGCCGGAAAAACCATTGCCAAAATTATGGTTATGGTTGATATTAAGCAAATATCGATTGTCGATATCGGATTCTCTATCTTTGTTTAAATATTGAATTTGGGATGCTCCAGTAAAATTTTCGCTCATATATCTAAATTCACCATCAAACTGTAAGCCACGCTTTTCCATATAGCGACTTGTTAGGGTTGCGTCATGGGTGGGCGATAAATTAAAGTAGTAGGGGACTGAGGTCTCAAGTCCACTACTGCCTGTTGACCCTGCTGTAGGAAGTAGCCAGCCAGACCTTCTTTGAGAGTTTGTTGAAAAGTCAACATAGGGCGAATACATGATTGGAACACCTTTAAGTGAAAGTTTGGCGTCTTTTGCTTTTATATTGCCAGATGATTGGTCGATGATTGTTTCGCTGCTTGTTATAAACCATTCATTTTGTCCTGCCTCACAAGTAGTAATTTTTGCGTTCTCTAATTTCTTTTTATCTTCTCCCTCAAGAAATATTTGGGTAGCTGTTCCTCTGAGCTCTTTATTGAATTTAGAAGTACTATCTTGATTTATATTTGCAACAAAAGACCCATTTGCAATGGACCCTGTATTTTCAGCTAGTGACATTTCAAGCTCTGAACCTTTAAGCTCAAGGTCAGGCGTGGTAATTTTAATTTTGCCTTTAGCATAGAGCTCTTCAGATATTTGATCATACTCTATAAAATCAGCCGTTATTGATTGATTCCCCTTTAAAATTGTGGCACTTCCTGAAGCTCTGAGCTTTCTATCAAGAATACTTTCTAAAGAATCAGCCTCTATAATGATATCGTTTGTAGTTGTGTTTTTAATAGACGAAGACGCATCTTGAGTTCTTTCATCAGCAAATAAATTTATGTTTTGTAAAGAAAAAAACATAAACAAAAAAAACCAGAATTTTTTTGTTCTTAAATTCAAATTATACTAAACCTGATATAGTCTTTTTAAGCATATAAATTTTTATTCAATCTTAGTCTTTTATTTTAAAAACTAATATATAAATCAGTGAGTTGTGGATTATAACTCATGTAAATTAAAAAAGAACTTATTTATTAAAAAGAGAAATTCGTTTGAACAGTAAAAAAAGAACAGATTTATTAAAGGATTGGCTCTCAAAAATAATGAAAGTAGATTTTTCTATTTCCCTTGCCTCGAGTGACGCAAGCTTTCGAAGGTACTTTAGGTTACAAACATATAAAGAAAGTTTCATAGTTATGGATGCTCCTCCGCATAATGAGTCAATTGAGGCCTTTTTAAAAATTGGAAATATGATCAAAGCAAGTGATGTTAATGTCCCGGACATATTTGAATACGATAAATCATTAGGGTTTATCTTGATGCAGGATTTTGGAAATGATACGTACCTAGGTGTTTTAAATGATAAAAATCAGCAGCATTTATACACAGATGCAATTGACTCCCTTATAAAAATGCAGAAATTTATAAAAAAAGATTTATGCCAAAATTACACACAAAAAATACTTTTTGATGAAATGGTTTTATTTATTGAGTGGTACTTAAAAAAATACAAAAAATATAATTTAAGTAGAAAACAAGAAGAGGAATTAACAACTTATTTTGCCAAAATTAGTGAAAAAGTATCAAATCAGGAAAGGTTTTTTGTTCATCGTGATTACCATAGTCGGAATTTGATGTGCCAAGAATCAAATAACCCAGGAATTTTAGATTTCCAAGATGCTATAGCAGGTCCTTTGACTTATGACCTTGTTTCACTGCTTAAAGATGCCTACATTGAATGGGATGAGGAGGTTATTTTAGATCATTCAATTAGATATTGGGAAAAGGCTAAAACAAATAAGTTAATCACAAATTTAGAATTTTCAAATTTCTATAAAGATTTTGAATGTATGGGTATTCAGAGACATCTGAAGGTTTTAGGAATTTTCGCACGACTATCAATTAGAGACAAAAAAAATCAATATCTCAAAGACATTCCATTGGTTGAAAAGTATTTAATGGATGCAACTGAGAGATACCGGGACTTTCATCATTTAAGAAATTTTTTGGATAAGGTGATTAAATGAAAGCAATGATACTTGCAGCAGGGCGAGGGCTAAGAATGGGAAGTCTTACCCAAAACTCCCCTAAACCTTTAATAAAGGTAAAGGGTAAGTCTTTAATTGAATGGCATTTAAATAAATTAAGTGAGGCAGGTTTTCGTGATGTTGTTGTCAATGTATCCTACTTATCAGATAAAATTATTGAGTTTATAGGGGATGGCTCAAAGTGGAAGTTAAATATCACTATTTCTGAAGAGATTGAAGCTTTAGAAACTGCTGGAGGAATAAAGAAAGCACTTAAATATTTGGGTGCCGAGCCTTTCGTAGTTATTAACGCTGATATTTATTCTGCTTATAACTACAAAAATCTTGAAATTAAAACCCTTGAAAATAAAAGCATGGGTTATTTGGTTTTAGTTAATAATCCGAATCATAATCCAGAAGGAGATTTTGGCCTATTGAGAAATGGGTGTTTAACCATGCATGCGAATAGTCTTTTGACCTTCTCTGGCATTGCTATTTATGACCCTAAATTATTTTCTGAGTTAACGGAAGGGAGTAAAATGAAATTATCACCAATATTAGAGAATGCGATTAATAAAAATTATATTAAAGGTGAATTATTTGATGGAGAATGGTCGGATATAGGAACGCCGGAGCGATTAAATATAATTAATTCAAAAAATTAAATCTATGAAGAATTATAAAGAGTTTCAAGGTAGGAGAAAAAAACTCTCAAATTTGTTAGGTGGCGGGGTAGCAATAATAATAAATTCTAAGGAGTCTATTAGAAATAGAGATTGCCACTATCCATTTCGTTCTGATAGTTATTTTCATTACCTTTCAGGATTTCCAGAGCCAGAAACAGTGATAGTAATTTTTGGTGGAGACAATCCCAAATCAGTTATTTTTTGCCACCCTAGAGATGAGATAAAAGAGATTTGGAATGGTCATATATATGGGCCTAGCCAGGCTTGTGATGTGTTCTTATTTGATGAAGGGTATCCATTGCCAGAGGTAAAAAAACTTCTTCCAAAGATGATAAAAACAAACAAACCAATATTTTTACTGCCATCGCTAGGGATTGAAGAAAAATACTACGGAGATCAAATTTTAAGTACTGGGTGGTTCAAGGATAATAGTAAATCAATAGAGGATTTATCAGAATTATTGGATGGTATGAGGGTTGTTAAAAATGATTTTGAAATTAATTTGATGAAAAAATCGGCAGATATTGCAGCCAATGCACATATGCAAGCGATGAAATTAACTAAATCTCATAAATATGAGTATGAGATTGAAGGTGAAATTCTAAAGCAATTCTTTCAAAGTGGCGCCCGCAACCCTGCGTATTCATCTATTGTTGCCTCTGGGATTAATGCATGCACTCTTCACTATATAGAAAATAACTCTGAGTTAAGGAATGGGGATTTACTTTTAATAGATGCTGGGTGTGAAATAGAAAATTATGCTTCGGATATTACAAGGACTTTCCCGGTGAATGGTAAATTCTCTTTAGCCCAGAGAGAAATTTATCAATTGGTTTTGTCAGCCCAAAAAGCTGCTATAGAAGAAGTTAAAGTTGGAAATTTTTTTGATGACCCCCATAAAGAAGCCCTTAAAATAATTGTTGAAGGTTTAATTAATTTAAATATCTTAACCGGATCAATCGATGAAATTTATGAAAAGGAATTATATAAAAAATTCTTTATGCACAGAACAAGTCATTGGCTTGGATTGGATGTGCATGACGTAGGCAAATATTTATCAAAATCAGAAAAGAACCAGGCCGTAAAGTTAAGTAAGGGGAATGTGCTTACGGTCGAACCGGGGTGTTATATCAGACCATCTGACGATGTCCCAAAAGAATTTTGGGGAATAGGGGTAAGGATTGAGGATGATGTATTAGCAACTACAGATGGCCATGATGTATTAAGTAAAAATGCACCAAAAGAGATTGAGGAACTTGAAGCAATTATTGGGTCAACAAATGTCTGATTCTTCGATTATAGGAGGAGGGCCAGTTGGGCTCATATTTGCAATACTAAATCATTCACATACAAAGAAGATTCATATTTTTGAAGCTAAAAAAAAGGATTTTTTTAATCAAGATACCCGAGCTCTTGCTCTATCAAATGGGAGCCGGGTTATTTTGGAAGAAATTGGTGTCTGGGATCGGTTAAAAAACAATATAACTAGAATAAAAAAAATACATACCAGTCAAGTCGGGGTTTTTGGAAGGACATTGATGGAAGCTGGGGAGTTTAACGAGGAATCGTTAGGTTATATTGTTTCTTATGGAGATTTAATACAGGCCCTTAAAGATATGATAGAAAGTCTGAGTAATGTCAGAATATCTTTTGATACAAGGGTTACTAAATGTGTCGACAAGGAAGGCAAGCTCAACCTTTCACTTCAAACCGAAAATAAAATACAAAAATTTCAAAGTGAATTTGTTATTTTAGCTGATGGCGCAACTGATAAAATTGAGGGATTAGAGCTAAATAAAAAAACAAAACAATTTGATCATTCGGCGATAGTAACAAAAGTATTAACTGAGTTTCCACATAAGAATGTAGCTTATGAGAGGTTTGCACCTGAAGGGCCAATTGCCTTATTACCCAATAAAAAAGATAAATTTTCATTGGTTTGGACAGGACCAAGTAAATATATAGATGAGCTTGAAAAATTGAGTGACAAAAGTTTTTTAAATCATCTTCATGGAAGCTTTGGCGATCGAGTTGGGAATTTTATAGAGTGTGACAGTAGAGCCACCTTTATTTTGAAACAAACATATGTTGAGGTGTTGCATTCAAATATTGTTGCCCTTGGCAATGCATCTCAAACTATGCATCCTGTTGCGGGGCAAGGATTAAATACAGGCATTAGAGATGCATACAAACTTAACAAGTCTCTTATAGAATCAACACACACAAAAACTTTAATAACCCTTCTTGATGAATACAAACACTCAAGAGCTAGTGAGCGAAAAAAGATACTTAATTTTACAGAGATGCTTGTAAAGGGCTTCTCTAGTGATTTAATTGGCCTAAAAAGAGCTAGAGGTTACGCACTTTCTTTATTAGATATTACAAAACCTATAAAAAAATCCTTTGTAAGAAAGATGAGCTATGGTGAGTGATATTCAAAATAAAGTTGTCATTATTGGGGGTGGCTTAATTGGAAAGCTTCTTCATCTTATGCTGATATCTAGAGGGTTTGATATCAGTCACTTTGAAAAGGTTTTCAAGGAAAAAAATAGAACCTTTGCACTATCGCCATCTTCGGTAGACTGGCTCAGATCATTAGAGTTACCTTCATTATTTTTCGATTCACTAACAGAAGTAAAAAGTATGAAAATTTTTGATAGCACTATAAGTAATTCGATAACGCTTAATGCTGAAGATGTAACTAAACCTGCTTTAGCCTATATGGCAAATGAAAAAGATCTTAATGAGGCAATCAAAAAAAAACTTAATAAGAAAACGAATTTTAAAAAAATACTTTCTGATTTTGTTATTCAAGGTGAGCAAGACCATGTACGTTTAAAGCTAAGCAATGAACAACATAAAGCTTCGATCATAATTGCATGTGATGGCTCTAAGTCATTAGTAAGAAAAAAAATATCAATTAAGTCATCAGAACATGATTTTAATCAAACCGCCCTATCATTTGAGCTTAAAGTTAAGGCTGGTAAGCAGAATGAGGCAAAACAATTTTTTTTGAAAGATAGCATTTTAGCGATATTACCAATTAAAAAAGGGATAGTTTCTATTGTTTGGTCATGTAGTTCTCAATTTTTTGAAAAATTAAATAATTACGATGATGAAGCTATAGAAAATGAATTAAATCTAATTATAGGTAAATTTTACAAGGAAATTAAAATAGTCTCAAAAAAGGAGTGTTTTCCGCTTTTTATGAATAGAGTCGAAGGCATATTTAAAGATCGTGTTTTACTTGTTGGGGATGCGGCACATTCTATTCACCCTATGGCAGGCCAAGGTTTAAATTTAGGGATAAGAGACATTATTGATTTGGAAAGAATTATTGATAAAAGAGACTATATTGATATTGGTTTGAAGGGCTTTCTTCGTAAGTACGAGAGAGCAAGAAAGGGAGATGTGGTTCAGATGGGATTTTTGACTCTTGGCCTCAACTGGATTTTCTCAAACAAATCATCTATTGTAAGTAGTATTATCGGAAGAGGTATGGGCATGGTAGATAAATCAAAATTTCTAAAACAACAGCTTATTAAAAAGGCTATTTCATGATAAGAATTATCCTAATATTTTTTTTAATTTTTAGTAACTTAATTGCTAACGCGGGCGAAAAGGAATTAAGAGAAATTATAAAGAAAACTTATCCAGAGTTAACGGTTATGAGTATTCAAAAAACTAACTATAACGATCTGTATGAGATCTTTATTGGAGGCCAAATAATTTATAGTGATGAAAACTTTAACTTTTTAATAGTTGAGGGTAGGTTGGTTGATCCAAAAACTAAGGCTGATTTAACCTCGGCAAGGCTTAAAGAATTAAATAAAATAGATTTTGATAGCTTGCCTTTTAGAAATGCCATTAAAGAAATAAGAGGTGATGGCAGAAGCCGTATTGCAGTTTTTTCTGATGTAGACTGCCCATTTTGCAGAAAACTAGAGAAAGAGACTATATCTAAATTAAAAGACGTAACAATCTATACCTTTCTTTACCCCTTAGCCATTCATCCAGATGCTAAGAAAAAGTCAAAAAAAATATGGTGCGCAGAAAATAAATTAACTGCCTGGAATAATTATATGATAAATAATGACCTTCCAAAAAATGATGGTAGTTGTGATACACCTATCGAAGAAAATTTGAAGTTAGCTAGGAAGCTAGGGATATCTTCAACTCCTACTATTATTGTGTCTAGTGGGAGAAGGATTGAGGGGGCATTGCCGTATGAGGATATTAAAAAATATATTCAGTAATTTTTTTTGTAAAATGGCTTGACTTTTATTCTTCACTAGAGTTAAATTCGGTTCAGGTGTTTGGTTTATATCGTATTAGTCGTTTTCCTAGGTTTATAATCTACAAACAACACATACAGTAAACGATTCTTTAGGGGCCTCCCAAATTAGTAAAGGAAGTATCGTAATGGCAACAGGAACAGTAAAATGGTTTAATGATTCAAAAGGTTTTGGTTTTATCACTCCAGATGATGGTGGTGATGATTTATTTGCTCACTTTTCAGCAATCGTAGAAGAAGGATACAAGAGTTTAAAAGAAGGCTCTCGTGTGAACTTTGAGGTAACTGAAGGTCCAAAAGGCAAACAGGCTTCAAATATCCAAAAAGCTGACTAGTAAACAAAGGGTTCTTCGGAACCTTTTTTTACATATTTGCGATTATTTCTGTTGCAAAGTCGGAAGTAGTCAATGCTTCGCAACCCTTAATTTGGGATGCTAGATCTATCGTAATTTTATTTTCCTTCAATGTCTTCTCAAAAGCTCCTGATATTACATAGGATGCTTCTGTCCACCCCATATACTCAAGCATCATTTGTGCGGATAAAATTAAAGAACTTGGGTTCGCTAAATTCTTTCCTGCGATGCTGGGTGCAGTTCCATGTGTAGCCTCAAATATACTGGCTCTATCTGATATATTAGCCCCAGGGGAAATACCTATCCCTCCCACTTGAGCAGCCAGTGCATCAGAAGCATAATCACCATTGAGATTTAAAGTAGCCACGACGTCATGATCCTTTGGATTGAGTAAAATATCTTGCAAAAAAGCATCTGTAATCATATCTTTTATTACGATTTTTTTGTTTATAGCATCTATTTTTTTATCTGTTGGTATTTCGTAAAATCCAAGGCCATTTTTTTTTGCGCCAAATTCTTTTTCTGCTAATTCATAACCCCATTCTTTAAAGCCACCCTCAGTAAATTTCATGATATTGCCTTTATGAACAAGTGTGACAGATTTGCGGTTATTGTTTATTGCGTATTCAATGGCTTTACGAATCAGTCTTTGGCTACCTTCTTTCGATACGGGTTTTATGCCAATAGCAGTTGAAGTAGGAAAGCGTATTTTGTCTTTATCACCAAACTCACCAAGTATTTCTATAATTCTCTTTGCCTTGTCTGATTCTGATGCATATTCAATGCCGGCATAAATATCCTCAGTATTCTCTCTGAAAACTACCATATTCACATTCTGTGGGTTTTTAACTGGGCTTGGGACTCCTTGATAATATCTTATAGGTCTTAGACATACATATAAATCAAGTGACTGCCTAAGTGCAACATTTAATGAGCGAATACCGCCTCCAACAGGCGTTGCTAAGGGTCCCTTGATAGAGACAATATATGATTTTAATGCATCAATTGTTTCATCAGGCAGCCATACGCCTTCACCATAAACGGTTGTAGCTTTCTCTCCTGCAAAGACTTCCATCCAAGCAATTTTTTTGTTATTTCCGTATGCTTTTGAAATAGCTTTATCCACGACTGCTTTCATTGCAGGGGTTATATCACTTCCAATTCCATCTCCACATATATATGGAATAATTGGATTATTAGGAATATCTAATTTTAGGTTAGAATTGATACTTATTTTATTCCCATCAAGAGGAATGCTAATTTTGCTTTTCATCCTTTTTCCTTATTTCTTTAAATTTTATGCTTATTTTATTTAACAAGCCCTATGGTGTTATCAGTCAATTTTCAAAACATGAAAAATATTCAACACTGAAAGATTACATACCCCATCAAAATGTATATCCCGCAGGACGATTAGATACTGATAGTGAAGGCCTCCTTATTTTAACTGACAATGGTGCTTTTCAGAATAAAATATCGAGCCCTAATCACAATATTTTTAAAACTTATTTAGTTCAGGTCGAAAATATTCCAAATAATGCTTCTTTAGATATATTAAGTAGGGGAGTTTTAATTAAGGGGGTATTAACTAAACCAGCATTAATAAGAAAAATTGATGACCCAGATATCTGGCCAAGAAACCCATCGATAAGAAAAAGAAAATTAATACCAACATCATGGTTACAGATTAAAATTTCAGAAGGTAAAAATAGACAGGTGAGGAGAATGACCGCAGCTATTTCACACCCAACCCTGCGTCTGATTAGAACTCAAATTGGAGAATTTGATATCAATGAACTTAAGCCTGGTGAATATACTGTAATTGAAAGGTAATTTTTTTCAATTATGATGCCAATGATATAATCAAGTATAGATAATTTAATTAAGTTGATTTTAATATGACAGGAAATACGTTTGGACAAATCTTTACTCTAACCTCATTCGGTGAGTCTCATGGCCCAGCCATTGGTGGAGTTATTGATGGATGCCCACCCGGAATGGAGCTTAAAGAATCTGATATACAACTTGATTTAGATAGAAGAAAGCCTGGAACTTCTAAATTTGTAACACAGAGAAAAGAAGATGATTCTGTTGAAATTTTATCCGGTGTATTTGAGGGACTAACGACTGGAGCACCTATCGGATTTATTATTAGAAACAAGGATCAAAGAAGTCAGGATTACTCAAAAATAAAAGAAGTCTTTCGGCCTGGTCATGCTGATATCACCTATCTTAATAAGTATGGTATTCGTGATTATAGGGGTGGAGGAAGGTCAAGCGCCCGAGAGACTGCTGTTAGAGTTGCGGCGGGTGCAGTAGCTAAAAAGTGGCTAAAGGAAAATAGGGGTATCGAGGTTATGGGGCACCTAAAGCAATTAGGTGAAATTGATATACCTTTTGAGAATTGGGAGGTAGTTAATGAAAATCCTTTTTTTGCACCAAGTAAATCAATTATAGAAGACCTTGAAAATTATCTTGATGATGTTAGGGCCGATAAAAACTCTGTTGGGGCAAATATTTTTGTGTGTGCTAAAAATATGCCCATTGGTTTAGGTGAGCCAGTCTTTTCAAGGCTTGATGCAGATATTGCATCCGCAATGATGAGTATTAATGCAACAAAGGGAGTTGAGATTGGGGCTGGATTTAGAAGTGTCAAACAGAAGGGTACCCAGCATAGCGATGAGATGAGCTCTAAAGGCTTTAAGTCAAATAATTCTGGCGGTGTTTTAGGTGGAATATCAACTGGACAGGATATTGAAGTTAACGTTGCCTTTAAGCCAACCTCAAGCATTCCCCAAGATAGAAATTCTATTGACACTAAGGGCAGGGAGGTTGATATGAAGACTACAGGGCGACATGACCCATGTGTTGCTATCAGAGCAGTGCCTATTGTGGAAGCAATGCTTTCCTTGGTGCTTATCGATCATGTTTTAAGAGACAGAGCGCAAAATGCAGATGTAGTAAGGAACAACCCTTTTTCAGTTTGACCTCATTTTTTTATACTCGCCTTTCAAGTTTTTACTTTTGTTATTACTTTTTTGTAGGACTTTTTGTTCCTTACTGGGGAATTTATTTAAAATCATTATCATTTAATGCATTACAGATTGGTACTTTACTTTCATTATTCCAGATAAGTAGAATTTTTGCGCCTAATCTTTTAGGCTGGATTGCAGATCGCTCGGGTGAGTATATAAAGTGGATTAAAATATCATCTTTTTTTGGTTTTATTATTTTTACTGGTATTTTTTGGTCAAATACTTTTATAAGCATTTTTTTTATTATGATGGCGATGAGTATATTTACTAGCTCAACTCTGCCGCTTGCCGAAAGTCTTACGTTGACTCACTTAAAAGCGAATAAAGCAGATTCAAAATATAGCCATATAAGGTTATGGGGTTCAATTGGATTTATTGTCGCCGCCATATTATTAGGCATTATGATTGATTCCTTAGGGGAGCGTTCATTGATATACGCATTATTAATAACACAATTAACAATTTTCTTTTTAGCCTTTATTCTTCCCGATAAAAAAGTAACTTTTATAGAAAATAATAAAAGGCCTATATGGCCAATACTAAGGCGGAGAGAGGTAATTGTATTGCTTTTAAGTTGTGCCTTGATGGTTTCATCACATGGGTTACTTTATAACTTTTATTCAATTTTTCTGGAGCAACAGGGCTATTCTGGAACCACAATTGGACTCCTTTGGTCAGTAGGGGTGGTATTTGAAATATTAATTTTCTTACTGATGCCCAAAATATTGAGTAATTTTACCCTTAAGGCGGTATTGTTAATAAGTCTGGGATTTGCAGTTATTCGATTTTTTTTAATCGGTGCATATGTAGACTCAATAATAATTCTTGTAATTGCTCAAATAATGCATGCTGCAACCTTTGGTAGCTTTCACGTTGCATCGATTCAGCTTATTGCTCACTTCTTTTATAATGAGCATCAAGCACGTGGACAATCTTTATACAATAGCATTACTTACGGTATTGGAGGTGCAATTGGGGGGTTGGGCGGTGGTTATATGATTCAATATAGCGGGATGGCTAATACATTTATGCTTTCAGCTATCCTACCATTTATAGGATTTTTGGTACTCATATTAGGGTTAAAAACTAAATTTAAGGCTGAATTAAAATAAACTATTTTAACTTTTAATAAGTGCGTAAGCTGAGTGGTTATGAATAGACTCAAAATTTTCAGACTCAACAACAAAAGAATTAATTCTTTTGTTGTTTTTCAGTTCAGTAGCGATATCACGAACCATATCCTCAACAAATTTTGGATTATCATAAGCCTTTTCTGTAACAAACTTCTCATCTGGCCTTTTAAGAAGGCCATATAATTCGCTTGATGCCTGTTTCTCAACAATTTCTATAATTTCCTCTATCCAAACAAATTTATTTGCTTGGATGGTAACTGTTACGTGTGATCTCTGGTTATGTGCACCATATTCAGAGATACTTTTTGAACAAGGGCAAAGGCTAGTTACAGGCACAACAACCTTCGTATAATTTTTATATTCTCCGTCACTGATTTCACCAATGAATGTCACTTCATAATCCAACAGACTTTCAACTTTTGATACAGGTGCGGCTTTATTAATAAAATATGGAAAATTCATATATAAATTACATGATTTTGACTCCAATCTTACTAGCATCGCTCTAAGAATGCTTTCAAATGATTCTACGGATATTTCTTTATTATTTTCGTTAAGAATTTCTACGAAGCGAGACATATGAGTCCCTTTAAAATTATGTGGGAGCTGAACAAACATATCAAAGCTCGCAATTGTATGTTGCGCTCCACTAGATTTATCTTTTACGACGATAGGGTGCTTAATTGATTTAATACCTACCTTGTCAATATCAAGGTGCCTTTTGTCAGCTATATTCTGAACATCTTCAATTGATTCTGGGGGTGTAGGTCTATTCATAAAATTCTTAATTACTATATAAATTAATATGTTAGCACTACTTTAAACTCATAACAATTTTCTTCTTGATACTATTTTTATCTAAACCACATTGTTTGTAAATTTCATCTTGTGATCCGTGATCGACAAATTTATCAGGAATTCCAATAGTTAATGTAGGTATTACTATCTTATTTTTACTTAAAACTTCAAGAACCGCTGAGCCTGCTCCACCATGCGTTGTGTTATCTTCAACTGTAACAATAAGCTTATGTGTTTTAGCTAATTTTTTAATTACCATCTCATCAATTGGTTTAATAAATCTCATATCAACAAGCGTTGCATTTAAATCATTTGCAATATCAACGCAGGTATTTAGTGTTGGTCCAAAGGCTAATATAGCTATTCTTTTGCCTAAAATAAGAGAATTACTTTTCCCCATTTCAATGTTGATTAAGTTCTTATTAAGCCCTGGGTGCAAACCACTTCCTCGTGGATACCTAACAGCACAAACACCTTGATATTTATATCCAAACTCAAGCATCGCATAACATTCATTTTCATTACTTGGCGCCATTAATATAATGTTAGGTATACACCTTAAAAAAGATATATCAAAGTTACCTGAATGCGTTGGGCCATCAGCCCCTACGATCCCTGCTCGATCAATAGCAAACAACATTGGAATATTCTGCAGGGCAACATCATGAATAAATTGATCATAACCTCGCTGTAAAAAAGAAGAATATATTGCGACCACAGGTTTAATTTTATTTGATGCCAGGCCAGCAGCGAATGTCAGAGCGTGTTGTTCGGCAATTCCAACATCAAAAAATCTCTTCGGGTATTTCTTAGCAAATTTTGTTAAACCTGATCCATCAGCCATTGCGGGTGTAATGGCGCATAATTTCCTATTCTTTTTTCCAGCATCCAAAAGCCACTCTGAAAAAACTTCGGTATAAGTAATATTTTTTGAACCAATGCTTTTTTTATTAATACCATGAAATTTATTTGGGTCAGATTCAGCCGGAGTAAATCCAAAACCTTTTTTTGTGGCGATATGAAGAAATTGAGGCCCACTGAGTGATTTTATATTCGAAAGTGTATCAATCAGTATATCGATATCATGGCCATCAATAGGGCCGATATAATTAAAACCAAATTCCTCAAATAAGGTTCCGGGAATTACCATCCCCTTAACATGCTCTTCTGTTTTTCTAGCTAACTCGAGTATCGGAGGTAGGGCTGAAAAAACAGCCTTACTAGATTTTTTAACGCTTCCATATATTTTTCCAGATAAAAGTTTTGATAGGTAATTATTAAGCGCGCCAACATTTTTTGAAATTGACATATCATTATCATTAAGGATTACAAGAAAGTTATTGTCTGAAGCTCCGGCATTATTTAATCCTTCAAAAGCCATACCTCCCGTCATACCTCCGTCCCCAATAACAGCAATAGCTTTATTAGAAGATTTACTTATTCTAAAAGCTTCACTCATACCAAATGCTGCAGAAATTGATGTACTAGAATGACCCGTTCCAAAATTATCGTAAATACTTTCTTTTACATTTGGAAAACCAGAGAGACCACCTTTTTTACGAAGTGACCTCATCATATCCTTTCGGCCTGTAATAATTTTATGTGTGTATGTTTGATGACCTACGTCCCAAACAATTTTATCTTTTGGCGCATCAAACACGTAATGAATTGCAAGGGTAAGTTCTACAGCACCTAAATTAGATGATAGATGGCCGCCAGTCTCAAAGATACTTTCAATAAGAAAGTCACGAATTTCTTTGGCTAGAGTTTTTAATTCATCTCTTGAAAGTGCTTTTAAATCTTTTGGGCTCTTAATATTATCGATTAGCATTTTTATTTAGTAATCTCTTGAGTAAATCTTGTGAATTAAATGAGTAAGTGCTTGAGTATTTCCAGGGATTTTTTTAACGAGCCTTTTAATTTCTAAATAAAGATTTTCTTTTATTTTTTTTGATTCAGTTATTCCGACGACACTAACATACGTAGCCTTATTTGCTTCCTGATCTTTCCCCATTGTTTTACCAAGGTTTTTAGAGGTAGAAGTACTGTCTAAAATATCATCTATGATTTGATATAGCTGGCCTAGAAGAATAGATAATTTTGAAATAGATGTTTGAACAGATGTGTCGCAAAAATTAGAGATTGTATAGGGCATTATACAGGCAGCATGAATAAGTTTTCCGGTTTTATTTCTTTGGATTTTTTCAAGTAATTTAATGTTAATTTTTTTATTTGAGCATTCCATATCTAAGGATTGACCAAAAACCATCCCCTCAATACCTATTGCCTTTGAAAGCTGGGAAATTAGATTAATTTTTTCGCCATCATCAATTTTAAAAGTAGGAGAGGTCAAAAACTCAAACGCTAAGGATTGAAGGCCATCCCCAGCAAGGATCGCTTGAGGAGTCCCATATTTTATATGGCAGGAGGGTAGGCCTCGCCTGAGTGAGTCATCATCCATATCAGGTAGATCATCATGAGTGAGGGAGTAGGCATGAATGATTTCGATTGAAGCTGCAATAAAATCAAGCTTGTTTTTGTTGGTAGAGTCAATTTCCCCTATTGCGTATGTGAGTAATGCCCTAAATCGTTTACCACCATTCAATAAAGTATAAGTTGTCGCGTCGTGTATTGTATTCTGTGCGTTCTTTTTGCCTAATTTTTTTTTTAGAAACTTATTAATTCTATCTTGGTGAGAAATTTGCCATGCATCATACGAATTATTCATCATCATTAAAATTTTTTAAGGACCCATCTTTTGAAAGAATTTCTACTTTTTGTTCGATTTTTTTTAACTTATTTTGAGCATTTTTTATCAAATTAATGCCTTTTTCATACGATTTAAGAGATTCTTCGATGTTAAGGTCATCGCTCTCCATTTTGTTTACAATTGATTCAAGTTCGTTTAATAATTTTTCTAGATTTATATTTTCTTCGCCCATACCCTTAATCTCTTAATAAAAACTCACGTACATCAAAAATTTCTTCTTTGATTACCTCGTGACCCATTTTATATTCTTTTAAAATAAAATTCTTGTTAATTTTTAGTTTTTCATAAGAATCTTTTGCTAAATTTATATTAATAACATTATCATTTATTCCATGAATCGCCTGTATTTTGAGATTTAATTTATTAATAGATATATCCATTTCTGGGCAGTAACCAGAGAGCGAAACTATTTTAGTAAAATTCAATTTTGAGGTTAAGCCAACATAATATGCCAACGCTGCCCCTTGAGAAAAGCCTCCAATGAACAATTTTGTTTTATTTAATTTATCGTATTTTGATTTTACAATTGATTCAATATATCGTTTTGATTTTTGCAGGCCTTCATTATCCTGATTAGTAAAGTTTAAAGATTCAATATCATACCAACCTCGCATCTCAAAACCTTGGTTCATTGTAATTTTTCTAAGAGGTGCATTCGGGAGAATGAACATGAATTCTTCTAAATTGAGTTCATTAATAAAATTTACGAAATCATTTTGATTGGCACCAAGGCCATGGATCCAGATAACTAATGCCTTAGGAAGGGGTTGGGGATTAATAGTGATCATAAAAAAAGCGGATTATACATCCGCTTTAATTAAATGTTAGAAATTATTTGGACTCAACAAACCTTTTAAACTCAGCCAGGCCTGGACCTACAATTTCTTTTACAGCTGCTACCGCAGTTGCATCATCCTGTCCTTCTGGAATAGGAGGGTTTAATTTATAAGTCCTATAAAATCTTGCCGTCCATTGAACAATGCATTCATTATCATTTGCACCTTTTTTAACTCTAATCTGTGCGTTATAGTCTGAAAAAGGAATATCTTTTTTTATTAATTCATATTTTATTTTCATTTTCTTGTCTTTAAAAGATCTTACTTTCATAATCTTTTTAAATTCAGAATAATTTTTTAGTGCGTCCCATGTTTTTTCTGGAGATGCAGCAATTGTGACTGACTCTTGCACCTTTTGTGGTGTTGGGCCATGAGAAAAAACTGAGGCAGAAAGCATGATGGCCATTATGGCAAAAATAATTTTTTTCATTCTTTGAAATCCCTTTTTGTTGGTTTTGATATTTTCATATAGTACTATAAAAACTTTACTGTAGTATAAAATCTCCGAAAGATCTGCTTTGTGCTCCAGTTTTTATCTCTTTAATAAGCCGCAAGCTTTGGGTATCAAAAATTGAGATTGAATTACTCCCCCAGTTTGTAACAACAAGTAGGTTTAATTTCACATTCAAATCTAGGTTTTCTGGTGTTTCTCCCGTATCTAATGTTTTAATTTCCTTTTTTGTATTTAGATCATAAATAGTCAATGTGTCATCAACTGTGTTCGTAATATAAGCAATCTTATTATGAGCTAAAATATTGTAAGGATGAGCTCCAACTAAAAAATCATATATTGACCAATCAATTAAATTGATAACACTTACTGAATCGTCGTAAACGTTTGCTGTATAAGCAAAGTCACCTATCGTATAAACGCCAAATGGGTGATCTCCAGTCTTTAATTTCTTAACTAAATTATAATTTTTATTATAAATTTCAATAGTATTTGCGTCTCGATTAGTTATTATTTGATATTGATGTTTTTTATTAAAAGTTATTCCTGATGGTGTTTTTCCTACCTTTAATGACCTAGTAACTTTCATTTCTTCGACCGATATTGTTAGAACATTATTCTTAAACCAATCAGTAATATAAACTTCCGTTTCGTCTGGGTTTGATGCCAAGCTAAGGGGCGCTGTATCTAATTTAATGGTTTTAATTAGCTTATCATTTACAGCATTTATTACTGAGATATCATCAGTACCAACATTACCAACAAAAACTAATTTCTTGTTTTGCAAAATTGTTATACCAAGAGGAGCAATTCCGACCTTAAGGGTTTTTATTTTTTTTAATGTATTTAAATCAATAATAGAAACCGTATTATCACCTTGGTTTGTTATGTATGCTTTTGATATATGTTCATCTTTAAAGTAATAGAAAAAATAAAAATAAAGAATGATCAGAAAAAAAGTTAAAATGAACAAATGATAAATTTTTGCATTAAGAGTCGATAATTTTTTTTGTTTAAACATATCGTAAAATATAAACATATAAAAAGTTATTTGGTTTTATAAGGATAGCATCAATGATTGATAAGGAAGGATATCGTGCAAATGTGGCGATAGTTATCATTAATAATGATAACAAGGTCCTTTGGGCCAAAAGAACAAATGAAAATGCATGGCAATTTCCTCAAGGGGGAATTAAGTCACATGAAAATGCTGAAGAGGCAATGTTTAGAGAATTAAAAGAAGAGGTTGGCATTGACGAGGGCAGCGTAGAGATTCTTGGAAAAACAAGTGACTGGCTATATTATGACGTACCAAAAAATTGGATTAGCAAAGGTAATAATTTTTATAAGGGCCAAAAACAAATTTGGTTTTTATTAAAATTTTTAGGCAATGAAAATGATATTTTTCTTAAAAATTCAATAAAACCAGAATTTGATAATTGGTCTTGGGTTGATTATTGGATACCTAATGACGAAGTGATTAGCTTTAAAAGGGATGTTTATTCAAAAGCACTGAAGCAATTATCAGTCTTCATTGATGAAAATTAAATAAATTCAGCAATAATTGATTCTCCATTTTTAACTTTCTGACCAAGTTGGACCTTAATGCTTGTATTTAATGGCAAATAAAGATCTACTCTTGAGCCAAATTTAATAAATCCATACCTCTCTCCGCGTGTTAACTCATCTCCTGTTTCCTTATAACAAAGAATTCTTCTTGCAACGAGGCCTGCAATTTGCACACATGTAATAATTCTTTTAGAATTATTTTTTGATTGGATAATAATTGCGCATCTCTCATTTTCTAGGGAGGCCTTTGATAGCGCAGCATTTAGAAACTTTCCAGGAAAATATATTTTTTTTAAAATTATTCCATCAACGGGAGCTTTATTTGAATGGACGTTAAAAACGTTCATAAAAACACTTACCTTGATAGATTTCTTTTTCTGATAGGGGTCAAATGTTTCGTTTATTGCTATGACTCTTCCATCTGCCCCAGAGACTATTACATTCTTTTTATCACTTATTTTTCTTTTAGGGTCTCTAAAGAACTGAATAATAAAAATACTAATTATCCAAAATAAAACCGATATTGATGAATTAATTAAGGTTAAATAAGTGCTAATAAAAAGGATGATAATTATATATAACCATCCTTCTTTAGCTATAATTGGATACTTATTTTTTTTCAATTAACTGACTTATCTACGATTTTTTTGATCCATGGCATCATTTTTCTCAATGATTCCCCAACCTGTTCTATTTTATGTTTGCGTTGTGTTTCTCTTTTGGCCGGAAGTTCCCCAACATTTTTAACGAATTCCTTGGCGAATGTTCCATCTTGAATTTCTTTAAGTATTTCTTTCATACGAAGCTTAGTTTCGGGAGTAATAATTCTAGGGCCTCTAGTTACGTCTCCATATTCTGCTGTATTTGAAATAGAGTATCTCATGTTAGCAATGCCACCCTCATACATTAAATCTACTATTAGTTTTAACTCATGAAGGCATTCGAAATATGCCATTTCAGGTTCATAACCAGCCTCAACTAATGTTTCAAACCCTGCTTGCACAAGGGCTGTTGTACCTCCACATAGCACTACTTGCTCTCCAAATAAATCTGTTTCTGTTTCATCTTTAAAGGTTGTTTCTATAATTCCTGTTCTTCCCCCTCCAATAGCTGAAGCATAAGACAAAGCAATGTCTTTAGCATTCCCTGTTGCATTCTGATTAACTGCAATTAGATCTGGGATACCTCCACCCCTAACAAATTCTGATCTAACCGTATGTCCAGGTGCTTTTGGAGCTACCATAATCACATTAAGGTCTTCCCTTGGATTGATTTGTTTAAAATGGATGTTAAAGCCATGAGCAAAGGCTAAGGTGGAGCCTTTTTTGAGGTTTGGCTCAATTTTTTCTGAATAGATTTTAGGTTGAAATTCATCCGGTGCTAAAATCATAACCAAATCTGCAGCAGCAGTAGCTTCCTCAACGGATTTCACATTTAAGTTTGCTTTTAATGCTTTTTCTGAAGACGAAGAGCCTTCTCTTAAACCAACAACAACATCCACACCGGAGTCACTTAGGTTATTTGCATGAGCATGACCTTGAGACCCATAACCAATAATTGCAACTTTCATGCCTTTTATAATATTTAAATCTGCATCCTTATCGTAATAAACTTTCATACTAGTCCTTTAAAAAAAATTATATTTTTAATACCCTATCACCTCGCCCAATTCCTGACGCACCTGTTCTAATAATTTCAACTACAAGAGAGTTATTCAAGCTTTTTAGGTAGTTATCCAATTCTGTTGTCGTCCCTGTAAATTCAATTATCAGTATATTCTCTGAAGCATCAATGATTCGTCCCCCAAAACTATTACTAAGTTGTTGAACTTCATCTCGATATTGCTTACTTGTTTTTACTTTAACGAGCATTAGCTCTCTTTCTATGTGATGACCATCATTTAAGTCTAAAACTTTAACTACATCAATAAGTTTATTTAACTGTTTTATGATTTGTTCAATTATTTCATCAGTCCCACTTGTTACAATCGTCATTCTTGATAAAGACGGATCTTCAGTAGGAGCGACTGATAAAGATTCGATATTATACCCTCTTGCCGAAAATAGCCCTGATACCCTTGAAAGAGCACCTGATTCATTTTCCATGAGCAATGAAATAATATGCCTCATTATAGATCTTCCGCGCCATCAGCTAATATCATCTCTGATAATCCTTTACCACTTGGTACCATGGGGAAAACATTTTCTGTTTGGTCAGTTATAAAATCTAAAAATACTAGTCGCTCTTTAAGTTTTGGTGAAAATGCTTCTTTCAATGCGCTTTCGATGTCTGAAGATTTTTCAATTTTCATGCCAACGTGACCATAAGATTCAGCAAGTTTTACAAAGTCTGGAAGAGCCTCCATATAAGATTCAGCATAACGATTTCCATAAAAAAACTCTTGCCATTGCCTTACCATTCCCATGTAACGATTATTTAAATTAATAATTTTTACTGGCAAGTTAAATTGTTTGCATGTCGAAAGCTCTTGTATGCACATTTGAATTGATGCTTCTCCAGTTACACAAGCAACTTGTGAATCAGGAAAAGCAAGTTGGCATCCCATAGCATACGGAAGCCCAACGCCCATTGTGCCTAACCCTCCAGAATTAATCCACCTTCTTGGTTTATTGAATGGATAGTACTGAGCAGCCCACATTTGATGTTGGCCGACATCTGAGGTAATAAATGCCTCACCATTTGTAATTTCATGAAGTTTTTGTATGACTTTCTGAGGCTTAATTTTAGTTCCATCGTCCTCATAACTCATACAGTCCTTTTCTTTCCATTGGTTAATAGCTTTAAGCCATTCAGAGTCTGACGTTTTAGAATTCTTATTTTTTTGAGTCTTAAATGTCGAGATAAGATCTTCAAGCACAAGCCTTACATCACCTACAATCGGAATATCAATCTTAACTCTTTTTGAAATAGATGCTGGATCAATATCAATATGAATAATTTTTTTAGGTTTAGCTAAAAAATGCTCCGGATTACCAATCACTCTGTCATCAAACCTTGCCCCAACAGCCAATAAAACATCACATTCTTGCATTGCCATATTTGCCTGGTATGTTCCGTGCATTCCAAGCATACCTAAAAAACTTTCATGCGAAGCAGGGAAGCCTCCTAACCCCATTAGAGTATTAGTAATGGGAAGGCCTAGGAGCTTAACAAATTCAGTTAAAGCTTCTGATGCGTTTCCGAGCACCACACCACCACCAGAATATACCATTGGCCTTTCTGCATTAATTAGCAACTCTAAGGCTTTATTAATTTGACCACTATGCCCATGCTTAACTGGGTTGTACGATCTAAGTGAAATATTTTCAGGATAAATAAATTCTGCAGTTTCAGCCGTAATATCTTTAGGTATATCCACTAATACAGGCCCCGGTCGCCCTGTTGCAGCTAAATAAAAAGCCTTCTTAATTGTGCTTGCAATATCTTTGATATCTTTAACTAAAAAATTATGTTTAACACATGGCCTTGTAATACCAACGGTATCACATTCTTGGAAAGCATCTTGACCTATTGCATGAGTGGGAACTTGCCCGCTAATAATAACCATAGGAATAGAATCCATATGAGCGGTAGCTATCCCAGTAACTGCATTAGTGGCTCCAGGACCTGACGTTACAAGGGCAACACCTACATCACCTGTTGCTCTTGAATAGGCATCTGCTGCATGAACGGCTGCCTGTTCATGTCGAACAAGAACATGTTTAAATGAACTTTGTTGG
>Ga0209054_1000291_pt1 | contig 36660 bp, 30 predicted proteins | sample SaaInlV_DNA_200m_FD_184689 | JGI IMG/M metagenome (GOLD analysis project Ga0209054, IMG submission 184689) | Marine microbial communities from expanding oxygen minimum zones in the Saanich Inlet - SI075_LV_DNA_200m (SPAdes) (version 2) | ecosystem: Environmental > Aquatic > Marine > Unclassified... | reverse complement strand
TTTCTGGTGTTCCGTAGGCAACCGACTCCTCTGTCACCGCGATACCCAGTTCAACTGAATTCCGCCAGATATCCGGACTGTGAGCGTGCAGCGCACATGTCACCGATTCATGAACGTCATAAATGGAGGCATGGGATAATGATTCCGAAGATGGCTTAACGGTTCCTTTGGCATCAACAGCGTTACGCTGCAGATCCCAGGTTTCGCAGACCGCATAGTCATCCAGGGTTACGGCATCAAGCTCTCCTGTCTGAGTTCCGGAAATGACAAACCCACCAGCGCAACGCTGCGATATATTGCCGAACCCATAACCGTCATATCGGCCAGGAGTTTGGCCTAATAACCCCAGGTCTTTAAGGACCGTTCGCCACGCAGACAATTCTCCAATGTCGACGCCACCCAGTTTCTCGGTACGGAAAGTCAGGTTAAACTTAATGACACCTTCAGTTTCCACCATCATTTAACCCTTCATTACTTTGGCGATTGATTCAGTGTAAGGCGGCTTGAGCAGGCCTGCATCAGTAATAATGCCAGTGATCAGTTTATGCGGTGTAACGTCAAAGGCCGGGGACCGGGCAGCAACACCAACCGGCGCGATCGGGTGTCCTGCATACTCTTTAACTTCCGAAGCATCCCGCTCTTCAATCTCAATGTCGTCACCGGAGGTTGTTTCTATATCCACCGTCGACAAGGGCACTGCAACATAAAAGGGGATCGAAAAGTACTGACAAAGAATCGCCAGGTTCATTGTACCAATCTTGTTGGCAGCATCACCGTTCGCCGCGACCCGGTCTGCCCCCACGATCACCATGTCGACTTTCCCTTCTGACATAATGTGAGCAGCCATGTTGTCTGATATGAGCGTGCAATCCACATCGTTACGATGCAGTTCATACGCGGTCAGTCTTGCGCCCTGCAGCAGCGGCCTTGTTTCATCGACAAACACGTGAACCTTTATACCTTTCTGGTGAGCGCGATAGATAGGCGCGAGTGCCGTACCAAGCTCTGAGACAGCGAGACTCCCAGCGTTGCAATGGGTCAGCAAATTCGGATGAGCCTCTACCAGTGGCAATCCAACATCAGCGATGGCATTGCACGCCACCCTGTCTTCCTCGTGAATTGACTGTGCTTCCTGCAATAAATCAGCAAACAGGCTGGACTCATTATGACAGCGCTGCTCACAGTCTCGCATCCGGTTTACAGCCCACGCAAGGTTAACCGCCGTAGGCCTTGCACTGATCAGGTAGTCACACCGCTCATGGAAGTCGGCGCGAATATCCGCGGCTTCCTTATTGTGGCTGCCTACCAATAGCCCGTAGGCAGCAGCAATGCCGATTGCAGGTGCGCCACGAACTGTGAGCGTTCTAATGCTATCGAACACCTGTTCAATGGCTTCGCAAAGCACAACTTCTTCTCTCTGCGGTAATTTTCTCTGGTCTAGTAAAACGAGTGTATTGTCTCGCCACTCAACGGACCGGGGCATATCTATCATCAGTTTTTCCTCAAGCGACGAAGCATACACGTAACTGCCCCGGCTTTGCAGCGCCTCGCCGAATCGCGCACAATGCTGGTTGAATTCTCTGTTTTAGAACACACTTGGTTTAGAACGCACTTGTGGTTTAGAACACAATGGAGACTCCAATGGGAGACCTGGTACTAAGAACTGACGACGACGGGATCGCAATCCTCACGTTGAATCGACCGGATACGCTAAATGCACTTAGCCCAAACCTGTTTATAGAGTTACGAGAGCACTTAGAGACAATCAGTGCCCAATCGGAAGAAACAGGCTGCGTGATTCTTCGCGGTGCAGGCCGATCCTTTTCAGCCGGTAACGACCTGAAGGCGATCCAGTCTGGCGAGACAGCACCCTCTCGTCACTTCCAGGCTGAAACCCTCGAGCTGATTGAAAACCTGCCACAGCCCGTCATCGCTTCAGTACAAGGACATTGCTACACCGGTTCACTCGAGCTCGCCATCGCCTGTGACCTGTTAATCGCAAGCGACTCCGCCAAGTTTGCAGATACCCATGGGAAATGGGGCATGACACCACTATGGGGCATGAGCCAACGGCTACCCCGCAGGATTGGGCCGATTCGAGCGAAGGAAATGATGTATACCGGCCGGATAGTAGCAGGCAGCGAGGCTGTCGAAATAGGCCTTGCCAATGAATGCGTCGCTGACGATGCGCTAATCGACCGCACGATCGAAATTGCGCGACAGATTGTAGGCAACTCCTGGCACACCCTTCGCGCTGACAAGATGTTGGTGAACAAAGGCATGAACCTGCCCCTGGGTGAAGGCCTGGTCTTTGAACGCGAAAACAGTCCCGGCGCAGACAAGTCGATGCAGGAACGTATCAAGGATTTCGGCAAGAGTAAACGGTGAAACCTTTGTAACCTTGGCTATAAGACAACTTTCTTTAAACCCAATGACTCGACAAAATTCACTGATGTTGGGTTTTTCATGGCCAGTGACCCAAGCGGAGAATACCCCAAAAGAGGTGGCCCACTGATTGCCGGCATGCGAGAACCGTTAAGGATTGTTCACTCAGATAAGGGCCAGGCGGTACTGACATCGTCTACGTGACCGGATCAATAGGACAGATCAGCCCTACTTCATCCTCGATCAATTGCGCCGCAGCCAGACATAGGTCCTCACGCCAGCGATCAGCGTAGATCTGGACTCCCAGTGGCAAGCCGTCATGCACACCCATCGGAACCGCTACCGCCGGGATACCCAGTAGATTACCCGGCGTAATAAATGCCAGCCGACTCAGCGTTGTATCAGCGCCCGTGTGTGGGTCAAGATCAGCATCGTGGAGGAATTGAACATCGCTCCATACCGGACCGACAACCAGAGGATACCGCTGGTTAAACGCAGACCAGTCCCTGCACAATCGATCCCGCTCCATATGAACAACTGTATTAGGCATCGCTGAAGAGGGAAAACGTTCTATCAACTCATTTAACAGGCCAACGGCACCTTCAGTCATCATCGGACTGATGGACGACACCGTTTCTTCAATATCCCGAGTCAGCAATTGCGCCCACACTTCATTGACACGAGCGAGCTCAGGTGGCTGGCATTCTTCCACGTGCCAACCGGCAGCTTCGAGAATCTCTCCCGCACGACGAATCGCTGCAACAAACGCCGGCGGCATTTTGATGCCTTCAATTTCAGTCACCAGTGCGACGTTACGGTTTTCTTGTGCTGGGCCTTCAAGAGGCGCGGTGACACTCGTCGGGTCACGAACATCTCGACCCGAAAGGAACTCAAGTGCGAGTTTAATGTCCTTCACTGACCTGGCCATCGGGCCTTCCGCAACCATCAGTGAATAGGCAATGGGCTGGGAAATCGGTTCAATGGAAGAAGCCCAGGGGATGCGACCAGTCGTCGCCTTGATAGAAGTAACACCGCTACAAAAAGCAGGGTTACGCAAAGAGCCACCGATATCATTGCCCAGACCAATAGGTGACATGCCCGTCGCCAGCGCTACGCCTTCACCTCCACTGCTTCCACCAGCAGTCCGCATTGAGTCCCAGGGATTACGGGTAAGGCCATGCAACGGGTTATCGGTGTGAATGCGCAAGCCAAATTCCGGCAGGTTTGTCCTCGCCAGGGGTATCGCTCCTGCCAGCTTCATCCGTTCCACTACAGGCGCATCCTGGGATGGCATTGCATCAGCCATCGCAGGAACACCGTGGGTCGTGGGAGAGCCGACACAATCAATATTTTCTTTAATGGTGAAAGGTACACCATGCAGCGGACCTAATGCAGGAGAAGCATCGGCCTGGTCAGCCGCATCGAGTGCTGAGTCTGCCAGCACTCGAGTTACGGCATTCACCGCCGGGTTAACGGCCTCTATCCGGTTGAGGTGCGATTCAACAACCTCCCGGCTGGAAACATCTTTCTTGCGGATGAGTTCCGCCAGTTCAGTTGCGCTATGCCGCCACAGTTCATTGGACATTCAATTTGCCATCAGTGAGACCCAATTATCAGGCGCGAAGCTCCGCAATCATCCCAATGCGCTCTTCAGCATCTACAAAATTAAACCCACCGCTAGTGCGGTCAGTAAAATCGCCATATCTTGATTTGATTTCGCCAACGAGACTTGAAGGCTCACCCATCACACCCATAACGTTCAGGATGTCATCAGTAATCATTTCACCCATCTCAGCCCAGCGGCCTTCCTTGGATAGCTTGTTCAGTTCAAACTGCATATCGCCCCAGCCATGCACACCCAGAACATTCTTGTATGCTGGTGTGGAACCGTAAAAAGCAATCCGATTCTTGGCTTCCAGTTTTACTTTCTCGAAAGTTTCTTCGTCCTTTCCTGAAACAATGAACGGGGTATAGGCGATTTCGAAATCTTCGCGTGATCGACCAGACTTGGCCAGACCGCGTTCAATCGCTGGTAGCGTCACCTCACGAATGTACTTCTCGTTACTGAATGGATGAATGATTAACCCATCGGCAACTTCACCCGCAACCTCAGTCATGATGGGACCAACGGCCGCCAGGGTCACTTTAGGTGCGCCGTATTCCTTATCTTCCGGTGTGAACGCTGGCGTCATCAGAGTGTGGTTGTAATACTTGCCTTCAAACCTGAGTGGCTCGCCTTCGTACCAGTTTGCCCAGATCGCTCGCATTGCCTGAACCAATTCTTTCATCTGTGGTGCAGGTGCGCCCCATGGCATGCTAAATCGCTTGGTGATATGTGGACGAATCTGGGAACCCAGACCCATCACCATGCGGCCTTTTGAGTATGCGTTCAGGTCGTGTCCAAGATTAGCGAGGATCATCGGGCTTCGTGCGAATGCGACGGCAATCCCGGTGCCTACTTCGATTTTTTCACTATGTTCCGCAGCCAGCAGTAGCGGCATAAAGGGGTCATGATTCATCTCGGCCGTGCCAACACGGTCGAAGCCCTGCGCTTCCATCTTCTTTACGTGATCCGGAATCATGCGCCAGTCCGGCGTTAAGTGTCCATCAATCTTCATTGAGTCGTCCTTATTTTGTGGAGAGTTTTAGTATTAGAGAGTAGTGGTTTTGAAAGATTCGACAGGAAAGATATCACGGATCATCACCTATATACTCTAGTCAGTTGCATTCGTGCAGTGAATCCTGGCTTCGGAATCAGGTTTCTAGCAGCCCGATTTTCTGTGGCTGGAATCGGCATCCGTTGAAGAAGCCGGATCAAGCTCTGCCACGAAGTCCAAGTGCTGCAACAGAGCATACTGGTAGGCCTCAATCAGCGCATTCCAGCTTGCCTTGATCAGGTCCACATTGACGCCAATTGTGCCAAACATCTCGCCCTGGAAGCTGTGTTCTAGATGGACCCGCACCTTTGCTGCGGTCTCTTCAGTGCTATTAACCACCTTAACGCTGAAATCAGTGAGGTGTAGATCTTTGATGACCGGGAATTTCTCGATCAGCGTTTTCTGCAATGCACGATTGAGCGCATCAACAGGACCTATACCTTCTGCAGCGCAAAGCTCGACGTGATCATCTATGCCAATTTTGACACTGGCCTCTATCAGACCATCTGAATCTGAGTGCTCTTCGTTACTCGGTGAGTAAATTCGATAGTAAATCGGGTCAAAGGGTGGATTGTACTTTTCAATATGACGTCGAACGATCAGGTCGAAACTGCCATCGGCATTCTCAAAAGAATAACCGGAATGTTCCTTGTCCTGTATCTCATTAAGGATGTTCTTAACCGCATTACCCTCTTCCAGTTCGGGATAGCGATTGGACAGTTTGGCTTTCAGGTTCGAACCGCCCGCCAGCTCGCTAATCAGAATTTTTCGTGAATTACCGACCAACGCTGGATCTATGTGTTCATAGGTATCCGGGTTTCGTTGTACGGCGCTAACATGGACGCCTCCTTTATGGGCAAAAGCACTGGGGCCAACAAATGGCTGGCCGCTGGGTCCTTTAATCCCTAGATATTCCCAGACTTTCCGAGACAAATTTGTCAGGCCACGTATGCGCCCTTCCGGCAGGCATTCGTATCCGAGTTTCAGCTCAAGGTTGCCCAGAATCGATGTCAGGTCCACGTTGCCACACCGTTCACCAATGCCATTGATCGTCCCGTGCACCTGGACAACACCTTCTTCAATGGCACGCAGGGTATTGGCTACCGCAAGACCACCGTCGTTGTGAACATGGATGCCAAGCTTGATCCCAGGGATCTGTTTTCGCAGTTCCCTGATCGCATTTCCAACCTCGTGGGGCATTACCCCGCCGTTGGTATCACACAGGATCACTCTTTCTGCGCCTCCATCCACAGCCGCTTGAACACACGCCAACGCATAACCTGGGTCGCTCTTAAAACCGTCAAAGAAATGCTCAGCATCGAAGAATACCGGATTGCCGGTTGAGTCCTTCAGGTGGGCCACTGAATTGCAGATCAGCTCAAGATTTCGATCCGGTGAAATTCGTAGCGCCTGGTCAACGTGCAGATCCCAGGCTTTACCAAAGATACAGGTGACGTCAGCCTTTGCCGCAATCAGTTTTTGCAGGAAAAAATCATCCGCAGGCAGCGAATCAGCGCGATGGGTAGAACCAAACGCAACGATCTTAAGATGCTTCAACTCCAGGTCGCGGACCTTTTGAAAATACTCATCATCCTTCGGATTGGAGCCAGGCCAGCCACCTTCAACGAAATCCACACCAACGGCGTCCAAGTCCAGGGTAATGTCCAACTTGTCGCCAAGGGACAGGTTTACCCCCTCGCCCTGGTTACCATCCCGGAGAGTCGTGTCGTAGATCTCGATCTTTTTCCCGGCCATGCTCAGCTCCCCTTAGGCGTAACCCAGCTTCTTCGCCGTAATGTGTATCTCAGTCTTGGCACCTAGCAGATTATCGAGTGGGTCAAAGGTAGATGTAAGAAATGCTTCACGCGTCGATTCTTTCATTTGTATCGGATAAATTGCGTTCGCACAGATGACCTGCATCCCTTCAAGGTCAATGATGATCTCTGACTCAGGATGTTTTTCAACATCGGCGGTAAGCTTGACCCGATTCGCTTCATCCATCACGACACAGGGAATCCCGAGCGTTGTGCAGTTGCCCTGAAAAATCTCGGCAAAGGATCCTGCAATAACTGCTTTCAACCCGAACTTCTGGATCGCCTGTGGCGCATGTTCACGGCTGGAGCCGCAACCAAAGTTATCGTCGGATATCAGGATCTCTGCGCCCTCGTGCTGAGGTGCATCCAGCACATGATCTTTGGATGTGCCGTCTGACTCAAAGCGGACGTCATAGAAAAGTGATGGGCCAAGCTCATCAAAAGTCACGCATTTCAGGTATCGCGCAGGAATAATTCGGTCTGTATCGATGTCGTTTCCTTGAACGTACACACCTTTACCCGCCAATTTGGAAAGACTCATGATGTTTCCTCCGTCAGGTTAAACACTTCGCGTGCGTCGGCGACACTCCCCTCAATAGCCGCAGCCGCGACCATTATCGGGCTCATCAGGATTGTCCTGCCAGTTGAAGATCCCTGCCGCCCTATAAAGTTTCGGTTTGAACTGGAGGCGCAGATTTCATCACCCACCAGCTTATCCGGGTTCATGGCCAGGCACATGGAACAACCGGGCTTACGCCATTCGAATCCGGCGGCTTCAAATAGATCGTGCAGGCCTATCGCCCGGGCTTCTTTGTCGACCTTCTCGGAACCAGGCACTGCTATCGCCCTGACATTACCGGCAACCGTTTTACCTTCGATCACTTTCGCTACTGCCTGGAAATCACTAAGACGACCATTGGTACAACTACCAATGAAGGCAACGTCAATTTTTGTGCCTTTGATCGGCGCACCCGCCTCCAGTTTCATGTAGCTAAGTGCGTCATTAATCAAATTCTTGTCCAGACCTTCCACCTTATCAGGCGAAGGCACGAGCTCTTCAATGGAAATAGCCTGCGCCGGGGTCACGCCCCATGTCACTGTGGGCTTAATGTCTGCAGCACTAATCAGGACTTCGTCGTCATAACTGGCCTCCAAGTCGCTGGCATAGCCACGCCATTTTTCACACGCCTCGTCGAAATCTGCCGGCACCCTTTCACGGCCTTTCAGGAATTCAAACGTGGTTTCATCCGGATTGATGTAACCGCACCGGGCGCCACCCTCAATGCTCATATTACAGACAGTCATTCGCTCTTCCATGGTCATGGCATCGATCACCGACCCGCCATACTCGTAGGCATAACCAACGCCGCCGTTAACCCCCAGAATACGAATGATGTGCAGGATGACGTCCTTTGCCGTCACACCTACCGACAGCTCACCATCGACTTTGATTCGTCTGACTTTCAGCGGATCCATTGCCAACGTCTGACTGGCCAGCACGTCACGAACCTGGCTGGTACCAATCCCGAGCGCGATACACCCAAAAGCACCATGAGTTGCCGTATGGCTATCGCCGCAACAGATGGTCATTCCCGGCTGGGTTAACCCAAGTTCCGGGCCCACCACATGGACAATTCCCTGAGAGCCTGACTCTGGCGCGAAAAATTCAATACCATGCTCACTGCTCGCATCGCTGAGCACCTGAATCATTTTTTCGGCCATATCGTCAGCCAACGGCCTGGATTGGCTATCCGTAGGAATAATGTGATCGACCGTCGCATAGGTCCGTTTGGGATAGGCGACATTGAGCCCCTTGTCCTTCAACATGCCAAAAGCCTGCGGACTGGTCACCTCATGGATCAGGTGCAACGCCATAAACACCTGGTACTGGCCGTTGTCTAGTTGTCTGATGACGTGGTCATCCCATACTTTCTGGAAGAGATTCTTGCCCAATATTTACTCCAAAGGTCGTTTTCGATCAGAAAAAGGCGGCAAGTTTAGCATGAAAAGTGCTGTGCACTATCGCATTTTGGAATGCTTGTGATTCCGGAAACACTATAAAAAATAGACGTTTAGGTGCCTTTCTTGCTTACTAGCTCAACTATTCGGTTGGCAAACTTGGAGTTCGGCAGCACCTCATAGAAGAACTGGCTAGTTCTAGCGCCAGTGACCACTGCGTCGTCCTTCCAGCGACCCACCCTACCTTGGCGAACCACTATATCCCGCTGCTTTCCTGCCACATCGGGATACCGGCCGACATAGAAGCTCTCTTCAACGACACCTGATTTCGCCTTCAGATTGCGAAAATGAACCTCGGACTGCAATTTTTCGAAGGCGGCGCCATCAATAACAATGCCGTTAACGTTATATCGAAGAACTTTCTGTCCCTTCTCACCTTTGACCCCATCATTATCATCTAACAGGTAGGCATCAACATTGAAATTTCCGGAATCGTGGTCTTCCCGTAGCCTCCAGGAACATGATGCGAAGCGATCGGCATCGCCAATAGCGGAAGAAATCATGATCGGGCGATTGTCATCAAACAGGAATAGCGGCCGGTCATTTAAATAACAAATGCCTATACCGATCTCCAGCGTTGGTAAGTCCGTCTGTTTCGAATCGGCATTCTTCGAGGTCACAATATCTATCACTTCCTTCGCCATGCCGCAGGCGCGGGAGACGCTGAACCATTCATCCGGTGCATTGTTGTATTCATAAACGCCAAGAATGACAGCATCCCCCTCAATGAATACTTTGACGGCACCGTAAGCGGCCAACCGCTCGGTGATCGGATCGAAAAAACGAAGTGAAAAATAGGATGCAGGGTTAAGCCCACGTTTTGTCAGCTCTGCGGTGACCTTTGTTGACCCTCTCACATCTGCTTTGAGAATCGTGTGATGGATAACTTCGGGCTCCTCGTCCGAACCAATATTTTTGACTTCCGCACTGCTAAGCAGACGGTAAAGATTACCACCGGCCTTAGCTAACTGGATTTTCTGGGGTTCCGTTATCACTGATAGCCGGTTAAACATTCGATGCGCAAACCGGTAGTACTTTAGGTGCAGCCGGTATCGACAATAGTCGGTCAGCAATCTGACCGTCAGGCCATCTTCAGATTTCCGCATCATCCTGTCGAACTCCGCTTTGCATTCCTCAAGCTTCGCCTGAAGTGCCAGGCCACCTTCTGAGGTGCCAGCAACAAGATCATGGACCTGTTCTGATTCGACACCAGACACAAATCCAAGAATATCCTCAAGCTCGATCAGATCAAGATCTGCCTGTGTCACTTTATCACGCAGTGCGTAGCTCACCAGCAAACGCCGAACCGCTTTGTTGTCGCCTACCGCTTTGCGTAAACCCTGGGCGATTTTATGAAGTTTCTTGATGTCACCTTTTAGCCCCCAACCAGCGGAGAACCCCAGGCCTTCCTGGCTAAGGTGGCGTTCGTGAACTTTCTCGTCAAACAGCAACCGGGCATTATCGGGATATTCCAGCCAGCTCAAACTTTCCTCGACGATTTCTTTCTGGTCTTCTGATGGCCCAAGCACGGCTTGCACCGCAAACAGCCCGCCCAGTTCGTCATAAACCTCTGACTGGACAGATCTGAGCTTTGCATCATTACGCAGTGGTGCGAATACCTGGCTTGCAAACGCTTTCCTGAACCCCGCTTCCAGAGCATCGTTCAATTTCTCAAACTCAGCGCCATTGCCTGGCCAAATCGCGTAATAGTCCAGCAAGAGCAAGGGTTCTTTGGGCGTCCTTGCGTACAGCAGGGGATTACAGAGGACGCTAGCAGCTTCCATAAAATCGCCAACAACCTGTTCTCGTAACGGCTTTAACTGATTGTTTTCTTCACGCCTGAACTGCCTTAAGAACAACCGGACGATTCGAAACTGGAACTCGTTAGCGTGCTTCCTGAACCAGATCCTTTTCCCCTGGGTTACCAGCAGCGACCTTGAACCTGAATATTTCTGTTGGCCTAAAGTCTCTTCAAGCTTCTCGCCGTAGGCAGCCAGAGCACCATGGACTTCCTGGATTACAAACTTCACGATACCAAACTGCAGGATGCTAACTTGCTCTGGCTTAAGGTCCGTCTTGCATCGATGCAACGTCACCTTCATCAGATCGGTATAGGTCTCCCTGACTTCCTGCATTATTTCAGCATTGCCCGAAATCATCGGCTTACCGGCGATCAACAGTTTCATGTTTTGTTCTACGGCTTCCCTGACCAGCCGTGTAAACGCTGGAGAAATCTCTACATCCACATGATAGTTATCGATACCCCTATCGACCACAGAGCAATCCAGGCTGATATCCGGCGGATTCACAATCTGTGAAACGATATCTTCAATGGACGTGACTGCAGTCGGCACGATTAATCCCCTTCGGTTATCAACTACCATTTATACGCACAACCTGACGCTGGCGACCCCAGGTTCCGGGTAACTCTTCAAAAACCCCTGCTATCCAGGTGCCGCATCTTTTACAGCACGACTGGCCGTCGAGTGCCCATTCACCGAGTTGATACCAATCCCGTTCAATCAATCTGGTCTTACAATTGGGACAATAAGTTGAACCACCTGGACTATCATGGACATTGCCTGTGTAAACGTAATGCAACCCGGCCGAAATCGCAATGTCACGGGCCCTTGAGAGCGTCTCAACAGAAGTATTGGGATGACTAAGCATCCTGTAATCAGGATGGAACGCTGAAAAGTGAAGCGGCACGTTAGCACCAAGGTTTTCGACGATCCACTGCGTCATCGCTTCCAGCTCGCCACTGGAGTCATTTTCACCCGGAATCAGCAGGGTTGTGACCTCTAGCCAAACACTGGTTTCATGTTTTAGGTACTTCAGTGTTTCCAGCACCGGCGTCAGGTGTCCGCCGCAGATTTTGTGATAAAAACCTTCATTGAATGCTTTTAAATCGACATTGGCGGCATCCATATGCTCGAAGAATTTCGCTCGTGGCTCCGGGCAAACATAACCCGCTGTCACAGCCACTGATTTGATCTGCTTCTCGCGGGCGGCAAGCGCCGCATCAACCGCATACTCCAGGAAAATCACAGGATCATTATAGGTGAAAGCGATACTCTTACAGCCCGTTTTCTCGGCCACCTCTGCCAGTTTCCTGGGTGAGGCTTCATCGGCCAACTTGTCCATCTCACGAGACTTGCTCATGTCCCAGTTTTGGCAAAACTTGCACGCAAGATTGCAGCCGGCGGTGCCAAAAGACAGTACCGGAGTGCCTGGCAGGAAATGATTCAGGGGCTTCTTTTCGATCGGATCGATACAAAAACCACTCGATCGACCATAAGTGGTCAGGACAATCTGGTCATTCTCGCAGGCCCGGACAAAACAAAGCCCCTGCTGGCCATTCCTGAGTTTGCAAAACCGCGGGCAAACCTCACACTGGACCCTGCCATCATCCAGCTTGCGCCAGTACTGCGTCGCCTTTTTGCCGTGATTGTCAGGTTTAGGCTTTTCCGTCCCATCCCAGGTAGTTATTTGAGACAATTGATACCATCCATCGTGGCTGCTGATGACAATTGGTTTCATCCGCTATTGAAATTACAATACCCATAACAGGTCCAGGCATACCCTATGACAACTGTTCGTGAACCAGCCGTTGCTGGCACATTCTACCCGAATGACGCCACAACGCTCAGCGCTCTGATCAGCACCTATTTAGAGGGCGACGCGGGGCTGGAGTGCCCTAAAGCCATCATCGCACCGCATGCCGGATATATTTATTCGGGCGCTATTGCAGGTGAGGTTTACAGAAAACTGGAAAGCGCTCACGACAAGATCAAACGCGTCGTGTTACTGGGCCCATCACACCGAGTTGCCTTCAAGGGCATGGCCGTCCCTTTGAGCACCCGTTTTCGAACACCTCTAGGTGATATCCCCATCGACAGTGAATGCATCCAACAAATTGTTGGCGGCGCTTCTGTTAGATTCCTTGACGAAGCCCACCGCGAAGAGCACAGCCTGGAGGTTCACCTACCATTCCTGCAACACGTACTGGATGACTTTACACTGGTACCCATCGTGGTCGGTGATGCCAGCAAAGAAGCCGTGACCACGGTGCTGGAAAAGCTCTGGGGCGGTGATGAAACTCTCATCGTGATAAGCAGTGACCTGAGCCACTTTGAAGCCTATGACACGGCGAACTCGATAGACGCAAACACGAGTAGAAAGATCATGGCGCTGGACGCGACACTGAAGGGTGATGAAGCCTGCGGCTGCAGACCGGTAAATGGACTGCTGCACTACATAAAGACGCACCATATAAAGACAAACCGCCTGACTATAGAGACTGTCAACGTCAAAAATTCAGGCGACACAGCGGGCAACAAAGGTCGTGTCGTCGGCTACGGAGCCTGGCACGTGACAGAAGAATCAAAACAGAACATCGACACATGGAAGCTAGCAGATAAACAAACGCTGCTTCAGCTAGCGAGGGAAGCCATCCGCAACCCACTGGAGGGTGGAAAAAACTTCAATACTGACCTGAACCTATTCCCAGAAAGATTAAAGAAACAACGAGCCACATTTGTCACTTTGAACATGGCTGGAAAGCTACGTGGATGTATCGGATCACTGCAAGCACACCGTCCTCTAGTGCTTGACGTTGCCAAAAATGCCCAGGCCGCAGCCTTTCAGGACCCCAGGTTCAGCAGTCTCAGCCATGAAGAGTACCAACAGATAGACATCCATATTTCAATCCTGAGCCAACCGCGACGCTTACCTGCTTCATCGCTAGAGGATCTTGTGGGCAAATTACGGCCGGGCGTCGATGGCCTGATTATCAAGGAGGGATCACGTCAGGCCACTTACCTGCCTTCCGTGTGGCAACAGATCAATGATCCCGGAGAATTCATCACCGAGCTAAGAGCAAAAGCCGGGCTCGACCCACAAGCCTGGCAGAACACAGAAGTTCTCACCTATACCACTGAAGAATTCTATTGAACCTGACAACACCAATCCCGCATTCCTTCGAGACAGAACGCTTTCTGATACGCCGTTACGAAACCAGCGATGAAGAAGTGTTGTACCAGGCCGCCCGGGAATCCATCGCACAGGTCTTCGAATTCCTTCCCTGGTGTCATCCGGACTATCAAAAGCGGGATGCCACAGACTGGCTGGAAACCATCGCACCTAACTGGAAAGACGGCTCTGCCTATAGCTTCGGTATCTTCAGCAAGGATGGGACCGAGTTTCATGGCGGTTGCGGCGTCAACCAGATCGATGGACACCCGATCGCAAACCTTGGCTACTGGATAAAAACGTCTAGCGCAGGCAAAGGTATCGCCACAGAAGCCACAATCGGCCTAGCCCGTTTCTGCACCGGAAAAATGGGTCTGCAAAGAATAGAAATCGTCATGTCCATCCAAAACCGCGCCAGCAAGGCAGTCGCTGAAGCCTCCGGCGCCCAATTCGAAGGCCGCGCAAGAAACCGCCTGCTGCTCCACGGCAAACGCCACGACGCCCTCATCTACTCAATCACCCCGGCAGATCTTAAATAAAACCTACCCTAAACTTAAAAAATCCAAAGACCCAACCTCAACGTACAAACGACGAATGGCGTTGTTCCAGAGCTTTTTGCTAGAATGCTGCCGTTAGCCCCACCACCAATTCCAAAAGGACAGGTCACCCATGAGTAATGTAGAACCCACACAAGCAGACATGCAGGCAGTCCTCGACCGCCAGAAGAAGGCATACCTCTCGGAGGGAGCTGTTTCTGCAGAAACCAGAATCGACCGAATCGACCGTGCTATCGACATACTGAAGACCCACGGAACAAAACTAAGTGAGGCAATGGCCGCAGACTTCGGCCACCGCTCCATAGACCAATCCAAGATGACCGACATCGATGGCTCCATTGGCCCGCTCGAATCATCCAAGAAGCAGCTTCGAAAATGGATGCGCCCTGAAAAGAGAAAAACCATGTTCCCACTTGGTCTTTTTGGCGGACGCTCACGAATCGAATACCAGCCGTTAGGCGTAGTCGGCTGCATCAGCCCGTGGAACTTTCCCGTACAGCTGACCTTCGCGCCGCTCGCCGGCGTTTTCGCGGCAGGTAACCGCACCATGATCAAACCGTCTGAGTTTACAGTTCAGACCTCTGAACTGATGAAGGAATTGTTCGCAGCAGCTTTTGACGAAGAAGAAGTCGCAGTCTTCACCGGCGGCCCTGATGTTGGCGGCGCCTTCTCAAGATTACCTTTTGATCATCTTTTGTTCACCGGCGCAACTTCGATTGCCAAACACGTCATGAGAGCTGCAGCCGAAAACCTGGTTCCAGTCACTCTGGAGCTGGGTGGCAAGTCTCCGGTCATCATCGGCAAATCGGCCAACCTGGAACTGGCGGCTACAAATATCATGGCAGGTAAGACCATGAATGCTGGTCAGATATGCCTTGCCCCAGACTACGTCATCCTGCCTGAAGAAAGCCGAGATGAATTCGTGAAACATGCAACGAACTCCGTTGCCAAAATGTTTCCTAACATCAAGGACAACCCCGATTACACCAGCATAGTGAACGAACGTCATTTTGACCGCCTGAATAGCTACCTGGACGACGCCAAAGAAAAAGGTGCCAACGTGGTTGAAATTAACCCTGCCGACGAGGACTTCTCGCAGCAGGAACACCATCGCATACCACCGACGCTCATCTTGGACCCAACGGACGATATGAAGGTCATGCAAGATGAAATTTTCGGCCCTATTCTTCCAATCAAACAATACAAGAATGTCGAAGAAACACTGGACTATGTGAACAGTAAGGATCGTCCCTTAGGGCTTTACTACTTTGGTCAGGACAGCGCTGAGGAACGTGAGGTTCTGACCCGCACGACTTCTGGCGGTGTTACCGTCAACGATGTGATCATGCACATTGCACAGGAAGACCTGCCATTCGGTGGGGTCGGCCCTAGCGGCATGGGCTCGTATCACGGTTACGATGGCTTCAAAAACTTCAGCCATGCGAAAGCCATCTACAGCCAGTCCAACACGGTTTCAAAACTCGCCGCTGCGATGCGACCGCCGTACAAGAAGGCTTCTTAAGCGCCTTAATACCAGTGGCCAATCCTGGCCACTGGTCGTTTCGACAAGACCCCCAAATTTACCGAACTTCAGATGGCCCTTTCAGTGAATGGCTGTAGCGTGGATCATAGGTCGGGTGCCGCTTATTAAGCCACATTTCTCTGTCGCCTTTCGCTCAAGGAGCATAGTTTTACTGAATAAGAAGACTGGCAGAGGTAGGCCGTATCTCTAACTCACCCGAACACAGGTGATTCCAGTACCGAAGAGTACCGAAGAGTACCGAAGAGTATCGAGGAGATGACCAACGAGGCTGCCGTACATCTCACCAACTCCGTCCTAAGCTCCGAGTGAACCAATCAACATAATCAGTTGCCAGCTTTCGGTTGCACCTCTAAGATTTATATCTAAATCATCTAAATCACCTAAATCACCTAAATCAGGTCAGATTGCGAAATGGTTTCAAAAGCACCGTCTACTAATATAGATGCTGAAATGGATATTGACCACCTGCAGGATGCTGAACTCTTGTCTGGAATATTTCCCCCGGCATTTCAGCGTCGTTGCATATATTTTATTTCAAGCTTTGCATTTATAGCCTTGCTTCTTGGTTTTGCGTATTCAAGCGCGAATACCGGAATCAAACTGTGGGAGGGCATAGCCTTCTTATTCGGCGCAATTTTATTTTTCGTCTCAGCGCTGATTGCCCGGTCTGGTGGGTCCGTTCAAGTCGCCGCGAGCTTGCTGGTAACAGCGGCTATGGCTGTCACTCTAGTCCCGGCCTACTACGGATCCGGTATATTTTCTGCATTTTGTATCTGGTTTCTACTACTTCCCATGATGGGAGGACTATTACTTGGCCCAAGGATTGCTCTTCTTGCCGGTGTCCTGGGGGTTATTTCTTTAGCGGGGCTGGCATATGAAGGTGGTTATCCGCCTTCATCAACGGCGCCATTGGCTGCGCAGCAGGATGTGTTGATGCACACATTCAATTTGATACTGGGGGTGGTATTTTGCTCGGGAATAGCCATCCTCATAGTTACTTTGATGCATCGATCTTCCTTGAAGCTAATTCTATCTCGAGATATTGCCATTGAAAAAACTAAAGAACTTTCCAGCGCACTGCAAGCCCTTGAGTCAGCAAAGAAAACAACGATTGCGGTGATCGACAGCTCGTTTGACGCTATTGCACTGCTGGATAACGAGGGACGTATTCAAGAGTGGAATTTGCGAGCGAGCAAGATGTTTGGCTTAAGCCATGAGGAAGCCATGAATGAGCCGATGCCGCGGTTTCTGTTAAATGAACAACACGCAGAACGCTTTTATGCAGAGGGAGTATTTGACCCAGCACCCCTCAGCGATGAACTGATTGAATTGACCGGGCACTCGAAAGCGAAAGACAGGATTGATCTAGAAGGCTTCATTACAGCTCTAAAAATCGACCAGATTGAACAGTGGGTGGTTTTCCTGCGCGATGTTACCCTAAGCAAAAGTATTGCCGACGCCATCGACAATCAGCGAATTGTCGGTTCATCGGTATTAGATGGACTGCCGATTAGCGTCTCTTTGGAAAGTAGAATACAGGACTATGTCCTTCAGAATGAAGCATATCGAACCCTGGAAGATCAGGGTTTTACCGAGCTTGGCTCCGGTACAGAAACTGAACGGAGAGAATCGACCTGGGAAGAGGGAGCATCGGGTCCCTGGGACCTGGTTCTTTCCAATGAGGAAGAAACACGCACTTTCATCGGAGCGATGCGAATCATCGAACCGGACATCCCCGATCAGGAAAGATACTTACTACGGTACCTGGTTGATGTAACCGAATTGAAGGCACAGGAAAAACAATTGCGCGAAGCGCTGGCATCCAAAGATGCTTTCGTGTCGGCAATTACCCATGAGCTGCGCACTCCGCTGCACAGTATTGTTGCTTGCCTTGATCTAATAAACACCACCCAGAGACCAGATGACATTGATGCACGCCAATATGTATCAGTTGCAAAGTCGTCATCTGAAACTCTTCTGTCGTTAATTAACGAGCTGCTTGATTTTCAAAAAACAGTAGACCGAGACCTACAGTTGGTCAACGACCCCTTTCAGTTCTTCGCTATTTTTCAGCAAAGTAGCGATATGTGTCATATTTTGTTCGAAGGAACCGCGATCAATTTCAAGTCGGCATTTAAAGGCGATGAGCAGTTAAGGTTGGTCGGTGATGCTCGCCGTATAACGCAGCTTATAACCAATATTGTCGGCAATGCCCGAAAATTCACCAAACAAGGTGAAGTTTCAATGACAGTAGACTGCCAGCCTCATTCGTCAGGCGGTTTCGTCTTGCGATTCAAAATAACCGATAGTGGCATTGGTATGGACCAGAAGACCTTGGCTCACTTGGGCGAATCGTTTTTTCAGGGCACCACTGGCGTTAGTCGAGAATTCGGTGGCACCGGTCTGGGCCTCAGCATTGTCAAACAGATTCTGTCCGCCATGAATTCAGAGCTGATGGTAGAAAGCACGTTGGGCGTGGGTAGTAGCGTCAGTTTTGAACTGAGATTACCCGAAGCAAATTCTGCGGAAATAGAAGAAATGGAGGCAATAGAACCAGGCACCCTGCCCCTTCCTTCAATACCAGACCCGGAGTTGGATTATCGTCGTAGTGGCTCACTGAAAGTACTGTATGTAGAAGATACCGATATGAATCGATTAGTCATGAAAGCCATGATGAACAAGTTCGCAGTAGAGCTAACAATGGCAGAATCTGCCGTGAAAGGCCTGAAGCTGGCTCGAGAAAACCGATTTGATTTGATTATTACCGACATTCAAATGCCCCTTCATACCGGTATTGAACTTCGCCAATGGCTGGCTGATGATGCTGAAATCCACGCTCCCAATATCATCGCATTTACGGCAAATGCGGAAACGGCCAAATTAAAAGAGTACAGCGACATCGGATTTAATGATGTTCTTACCAAGCCGCTGACATTAGCTAAACTCGGCAGTTTTTTGAGACCATATCTGGACGCTTTGTAATCACCTAAGTGCACGCCCATCTCTGCGCAACAGTCACCGCTGTTATAGCCGCCCATGTTATAAATGTAATCAGTAAAGCCAAAGCAGGAACCTACATTACCAATGTTTATGCAATGAAACCTTCGATGACAGGGATCTAGGCCAGCAGCGCCTACGACGTCTGTCGCGAGCGCGCTGGTATCATGTATACCCTGGCCTTGAACGGCGCACCAGAGGACGCTAATCATTGAGCCCTCCAATGATCAGGCTCTATCTGCCAGTAAATTCAGGCTTACGCTTCTCGAGGAATGATTGAACACCTTCCTTGAAGTCTTCGCTCTGGAACATACCGGTCAGATGAACCATCAGGTGATCAACAGAGGTATCATATGACTGCTCCAACCCCATACGCATCATGCGTTTGGTGGTTTGCACGGCCATCGGAGCGTTGTCGGCAATTTCCTGCGCCCACTCCATTGCTGTTTCAAGACATTTGTCATCCGGGACGATAGTATTCACCAGTCCTATCTCAAGACACTCTTGCGCGCCAACCACTCTGCCCCGGTAGTAAAGTTCCGCGGCCTTTGCCCAGCCAATCAGTCTTGGCAATAACCAGGTACCACCGGACTCGGGCACAACATTACGTTTGGCAGTGACCGCTGCCATTTTGGAGGATTCAGCAGCAACCCGAATGTCGCAGAGCAGCGCCAGATCCATGCCGTATCCTGCCGCCGCACCATTAAGTGCACAGACCATGGGTGTGTCGATATTCCACATCACATTGATGGGCGCATCACGCAAATCAAATAACTGTTTTGGCCGGTTGCTACCTGAACCAGAACCTCCAGAACCGATGCCACCGCCAGCAACATCAACCAGGTCCAGGCCAGCACAAAAACCGCGCCCATTACCCGTCAGCACGATACAGCGCACGTCGGGATCTTTATTCGCTTCGGTCACTTTAGCGGACAGCTGGTCGAGCATATCCCTGCTGATGGCATTCATTCGCTCTGGTCGATTGAGCGTGATGACAACAACTCGACCCTTATTTTCGACGAGTAGCTCGTCTGTTGTAGATTCAGATACTGGCACGATGTAATACCCCTTATATTTCAGTGAATTTGATCTGGCTGTATTGCCGAACTAATAAATGTCTGTATATCACGAACCAGCGGGCTTTTGCGACGATGTATACGTGAAAAAGATACCACGGCATCCGCGTGGCTCATACCTTCATAAACCTCACGACGCGCCAACGCATCCAGTACAGCTAGCCCCCGGCGTGGTATATCCCGAACATTGATAGATAAACCTTCTAAATTTCAGTAGAATGCGCACGCTTTATAATGAGCGTCAAAGGTTAATTTTCAACAACCTGCAAACAATAAATTGGCGACTGTGCCTAATCAATAGCAAATCTAGTCGCGGAAAACGCCAGCACACAAGGCCCGCCAGACCACTCATCATCAGACCAAACTTTAAGGTACCTGTTTTGTTCGATCCCCGGCGTTTGTTCGCCCCAATAATTTGCATTATATTACTTCCGCTTTGCCTTGCCGGCGAGGTTCAGGGAGCAGTGGAATACAACACCTTGCCGGTCATCGAACTGGACAGGGTTGATGACAATCCAGGCATCACGATTGACGGAAAACTCGATGAAGCCGTCTGGAATGATCTGCCCGCACACTCACAGACAGTGACCCTGCAGCCAGAAACCCTGGCAGAACCGACCTACCCCACCCACACAAAATTCTTCTACACTAAGCGCGGTCTTTACATCGGCGTGTTTAGTGAGCAACCGAACGATACATTGATAGCGCGGCTCACTTCACGCGATCGATTTATCAGCCGAGACAGTGTTTCCGTTACCGTAGATCCCTCGGGTGAAGGCCTTTATGCCTACTGGTTCGCCATCAGCCTCGGCGATTCACTCTCCGACGGTACTGTTCTGCCCGAGCGGCAGTTTAGTCGTGAATGGGACGGCGCATGGCGGGGCGCATCTTCCGAAGTCGAGGGTGGCTGGGTAGCAGAATACTTCCTACCCTGGTCCATGATCACGATGCCCGAACAGGCAGGCGAATCACGCCGAATCGGTTTCTCTATCGCACGATCCGTATCTCATCTGGCTGAGCGATGGGGATGGCCTGCCCTACCTCAATCTGGCAGCAGGTATATGAGCGCCCTTCAGCCGCTCGAAATCGACAACATCACACCGAAAAAGCAGTTCACATTCTACCCGTATGCCGCCACGGGGTACAACGTGATCGACTCGGAAGATGACTACAAAACAGGGTTTGATGTTTTCTGGCGACCTTCATCGAATACGCAGTTGACCGCTACCGTGAATCCCGATTTCGGCAACGTAGAATCTGATGATGTTGTCGTCAATCTGACATCATTTGAGACCTTCTTTCCTGAGAAGCGTCCGTTCTTTCTTGAGGGCCAGGAGATTTTCAGGACAACACCCCGGGGGAGATCAAACGGCAGGGGCACACCCACCATTCTTGTCAACACTCGCCGAATCGGCAGCCCGCCGAAAGGGCTGGGTATTGATAACCTTGAACTGACCCAACTCGAAGACAACCAGCCAACCGAACTTCAGGGTGCAGCAAAGATTACCGGGCAACAGGGCAACTGGCGTTACGGCGTGCTCGCCGCTGTTGAAGATGACACCAAGGTTGAAGGCACCATCAACGACCTGGAGGTTGACCTGCTCCAGAAAGGTCGCGATTTTGGCGCAGCACGATTCCTTTATGAATCCACCACCGGGAACTCACGAAAAGGATTGGGCTGGATCACGACATTAGTCTCACACCCCCAGGAAGATGCCGTAGTCCATGGCATCGACGGCCATTACCTCTCAGAAGACGGCAAATGGAATATCGATGGGCAGACTTTATACAGCAAGGTTGATGATGTCAGTGGTAGCGGCGCTTTCATCGACGTCAGCTATACCCCGCGCCAGGGTTTAAAACACAGTATTGGACTCGACTACTTTGACGAAGACCTCGATATTAATGACTTCGGCTTCCTGCGCAGAAACGATGCCATTTCCACACGATATAAGCTGGAAATCATCGAATCAGACCTAGAACATTACAAGAGTCGCGAATTTTCGCTATATTTAAACCAGGAGTACAACACAGACGGTCGAGTCGTTCGCAGTGGCGTCTTTGCGAACCGTAAGTATCAGTTCCATAGCAATCATTCCTTGTTTGCCGAACTGAACTACTTCCCTGCGCGCTGGGATGACACCAGCAGCGCCGGGAACGGTGATTTCAAGTTCGACCCCCGCTGGCAAGCCGGTGGATTCTATTCAACAGACAGTGCTAAAAAGGTAAGTCACGGCTTTGCAGCCTTCTTCACTGAAGAAGACATAGGAGGCCAGGAGCATGTCTGGAAATACGAAATCTCCTGGCGACCCAGTGATCGATTCTCCGCACTGTTCGAACTTAAGTACATCAATAGGACCGATTGGCTGCTCCATCAAAGCGGCCGAGACTTCACGACCTACGAAGCCGAGTTCTGGCAACCAGAACTGGAGCTAGACTATTTTCTGACCGCAAAACAGCAGTTCAGGATCACCGCGCAGTGGGTAGGTATAAAAGCATTCGAGCGCGATCGATGGCAAGTCCCAGCAGGTGATGGCTCGCTGGCACCTGACACAGCCCCTGTTACCGACACCCGAGATTTTTCAATCAGTCGGCTGGTATTCCAGGCACGTTATCGCTGGGAGATCGCCCCGCTGTCTGATCTTTTTGTCGTCTACACCCGAGGATCTAATCTACCAAATAGTCCAGAAGAGAGTTTTGGTGACCTGTTTCATGACAGCTGGACTAATCGAGCGGTCGATGTCTTCGTGATCAAGTTACGGTATCGTTTAGGCAGCTAGCATTAACCTGGAGTTATCGCTTGATCAAAATGATCGCTTTAGACCTTGACGGCACACTTGCCATCGAGAATCACCAGATATTACCTGCAACCCGCGATGCTCTGGAAGATCTGCATTCTAACGGGGTTGAAGTGGTTATCGCCACAGGACGAAGATATCGAACCACCCGCCTTGTGATCCAAAGCCTGGGTTTTGACGTGTACGCCGTATGTAACGGTGGTGCCCTCGTGAAGGGACCTGAACAATCTACTTTGCACGCGGAAAACTACGATGTCACGCCCTTGACTGAACTCGCGCGGGAGCTCGATTTGACGTTATTTGCTCAGCGGGACGCACACGAACTCGGTGGTGCTGATTTCATCATTGATACCGGCAGCAATTGGAACGATGCGACGCATGCTCATTTCAACAACAATTCCGAGTGGGCAGAAAAAGCTGACCTGCTGGCTTCCGAACCTGCGTATCTTGTGTCTGGCGCATTCGACAGAGAGTCAGCTCTGAACGAGCTCGCCAGAGAAATCGCCAGTCGATTCCCGGGCATCTACAACACGATTATCCTACCCCTTCTGGATTCAGGGCATTTTTATTGTGAGATCTCACCGAAGCACATAGATAAGTGGCACGGACTGACCAAATTACACGAACACCTGGGCATAGAAGCTGAACAAACCTGTACCGTGGGCGATCAACTCAATGATATGGCCATGGTAACAGCCGCTGGCCACGGAGTTGCCATGGGCAATGGTCACGAAGATCTGCAAAAAGTTGCCCGCTTTATCTGTGGCGATAACAAGGAAGACGGCATCCTTGATGTCGTGAACTACATTCACGCCATCAACAAAACCCACGCGCAAGCCTCTTAGATGGCAAACGAGACCTGGCTCTATGGTTACGGCTCTATCATGTGGAAGACCGGATTCAACTTTGAAACCAGTGAACTCTGTCATGTCAAGGGCTGGACCAGGCGATTCTGGCAGGGATCAACAGACCATCGCGGTACACCGGAGTTTCCGGGCCGTGTCGTTACCCTGATTGAATCTGCAAGCGAATACTGCTGGGGTACTGCGTATCGATTACCCGCTTGCGAAGCAACCAACATCCTGGAAGACCTGGACTACCGGGAGAAAGGCGGATACGACAGGACCGAGCTGTCTCTCACCCTAAGTAGCGGCCGAACAATCGCGGGGATCACGTACATAGCGCACCCACACAACCCTAACTATCTTGGTGAGTCACCCGTCGAGGATATCGCAAGACAGATCAGTTTCTCGATCGGTCCCAGCGGCAGTAATAAAGAGTATATACTCGAGCTTTACCGGACCCTGGAACAGCACAACATCCAGGACGGCCACGTAGAAACTCTTGCACAGCTCATCCTGCGACAGACGGAATCAATTTTATGAATATTATCCCCCAGCTAGCCGCTGACAAAGACATAATGGCCACGTGGCGACGCGATATACATGCGCATCCCGAAATCGCATTTGAAGAACACAGAACCGCACAACTCGTGGCTGACAAACTCCGTGAGTTTGGCCTTGAGATTGAAACCGGTATTGCCGGTACGGGTGTTGTCGGCACGCTGACAAAGGGCCGAGGCAACAGGGCCATTGGTCTTCGCGCTGACCTGGACGCCCTGCGCATCCAGGAAGCAAACGAGTTTGCGCACAAGTCTACTCATGCCGGCAAGATGCATGCCTGCGGTCATGACGGGCACACCACTATGTTACTGGGCGCCGCTAAATATCTGGCAGAACATGGTGAATTTGAAGGAACGGTTTACTTTATTTTCCAGCCCGCTGAAGAGAACGAAGGTGGTGGCCGCGTCATGGTCGAGGAAGGTCTGTTCGACCGATATCCGATGGAAGCGGTTTACGGGATGCACAATATCCCAGGCATGCCCGTCGGCACCTTTGCGGTAAAACCTGGCCCGATGATGGCCGCTTTTGATATTTTTGAACTGGTGGTCACTGGCAAAGGTGGCCATGCCGCGATGCCTCACCTCACCATTGACCCGATGGTTGTCGGAACAAAAATCGTCGAGGCCTACCAGTCCATTGTCAGCAGATCCATCGACCCGCAGGACCCGGTTGTTCTTTCGGTCACCCAGTTCCACGCCGGTGATGCCTACAATGTCATTCCCAATGAAGTGTCTATCAGCGGATGTACCCGCTGTTTCTCCCCAAGAGTACAGGCGCAACTGGAAGCACAGATGAAACAGGTAGCAACCGAAATCTGCCGTGCCTATGGCGCGAGCTGCGAGTTCAGGTACGAACGGCGTTACCCGCCGACGGTCAATTCAGAAATAGAAGCACACATGGCCGGTAGTGTTGCCGCGGAACTGGTCGGCGCTGACCGTGTGAACCTGAATCCTAAATCAGCAATGGGTTCCGAGGATTTTGCCTATATGCTGCAGGAGAAACCCGGTGCGTATATTTGGATTGGCAACGGCGATGGCGAAGGGTCATGCATGGTACACAACCCCGGTTACGACTTTAACGACGAGATCCTGCCAATCGGCGCCACCTGGTGGGTAAAACTCGCGGAGACCAGCCTGCCGCCGATTGCATAACTTCTATTAGACAGGCTTTATTCGACAACCTGAAATCCCGTTCTGGGGAAATGCACCACTATCCGCCCGACCTGATCGTCATTTCGGGCAACTGCTATCTCATCCATACCCGCTGCCAGTAGCTCACCAATGACTGGCTGGAAGCCGTAGTCGATTGGCATCACAGACACTAACTGCCCGGCCTGGAAATTATCCAGAAAAGCTGCGTCCATTATTTCTTCTGGCAAAGAGGCACTCGCCTGGGCGAGTGCCTCTTTGCCAGCGATCATTTCGACATTGCCATGGCCAAAGGACAGCATTTTTTCATACCATGCCATCAGGTGTTCAAACGGCGAAAAGTAATCCCGCAGAGCCTCCCGCGTATAGATAAACCACACATTATGATAGGTAGAAAAGTCTGCAATGCTGGGTTTATCACCAAACAGGAAAGGTCCGCCGACGGACAGCTGTTGATCCAGTTGGTTAAGGTGGCCTATAAAATGTGGTTCCGCGGTCTCAAATGGCATTCCCAATTCACTGGAACCTTTCGAAAACTCTGCCCTGTCTGCCATGAATGCCGACATTGCGCTTTCATCCTGGAACAGCGGATTAGTCGCCGCGGCCTTCGGTTGAAATGCGATCGCTACGCATACCTTGAAGAGAAACGTATCCGTCCAGTGGGCAACGGTATTGATCATCCCTAGATGCTCTTCCGGGTAGATTGTATTTTCCGGATAAATTTCATCTATCACCCTGCAAATGATTGCTGTATCGCAATAGACATCGGCGCCAATCTGCATGACCGGGGTTTTCCGGTAGCCACCGGTAAGTGGCATTGTATCGGGCCTGGGCATAATCATCGGTATTTCCACGGATTGATAGCTCACTCCCTTATACCCAAGGATTGAACGTACTTTTTCGGAGAAAGGTGATTCTGCGTATTGGTGTAGGACGATTCCGCTCATGGTGTACTCTCTGGATAGACTGGCGAAATGATAGCAGGCACCTCATGGCAGGCCAGCGGTTTTTCTCCTATAGTCAATGTACCAATTACAACGAGTGAACCGCATGAGGCTATCTGAACCCCGTATACCTGCCATCCATGAAGACGACTGGAACGAAGAACAAAACGCCGCACTGGGCGGACAGAAAATGCGAGGCAATGTACAAAACATTTTCCGCACGCTTGCACACCATGAAAAACTCGCTAAACGATGGCTCGTGTTTGGCAATCACATTCTCGCAAAATCCACCCTGTTACCGCGAGACCGGGAAATCGCCATTCTTAGGGCAGGCTTTCTATCAAAATCAGGGTATGAATGGGGTCAGCATGTGGTCATAGGTAAAGCAGCAGGACTCTCCGATGAAGAACTTGAGGGCATCAAGATCGGTGACTCTGCCAGTTGCTGGAATGAATCAGAGAAGCTGATACTTAAGGCTGCCGACGAGTTACACGCAGACGTGTTTATAACCGACGACACATGGATGGGATTGGAAAAACACTACAGCACCCAACAGATCATGGATATGGTATTTACCTGCGGGCAATACAGAATGCTGGCCGGTGCACTGAACTCCTTCGGGGTTCAGCTGGATGACGATTTGGTGGGGTTGTAGCAACCTGGTGTGGTTTCATCAGGCACAGGGCAGGCACATGCTCCAGCTCGCTCTATAACTTTATCCGCGACATGCCTGGCTTTCATTGGCAACAACCATAGAAAACCGGCATGCTCTTGTTTTTCAATTAATCGATAAGGTGAAGTCATGGCTGATTACATTCCGCCCACTCTGGACTGGGTCCGCAAGCAGGTTGAAGAGTACGAAGCGAGCGGCGGAACAAAGGGCACAACGTTGCTTGATACGGGCATGCCGTGCATCGTCGTCACACACACCGGCAACCAGACCGGCGCTATTCGAAAAATACCGCTGATGCGCGTCAAGGTCGACAAAGACTACGTATTGGTCGGTTCAATGGGCGGTCAACCCAAGAACCCGGTCTGGGTTTACAACCTTCGTGCAAACCCAAGCGTAGAAATTCGCGATGAAACCGAGGTTACCGCAATGACGAGTAGGGAAGTAACAGACGAAGAAGAAAGAGCGCGATTATGGAAAATTTGTGTTGAAGTATTCCCAGCCTATGGTGAGTACGAGGCAAAGACGACTCGGAAAATTCCAGTGTTTGTCGCCGAGCCAACTTAAGGCCGGGGAGACCCACATCAATGATCAGCGTTTGAGTTAGTTTCCGCATGGACGAAGCCACCCTGCTCTGGGGATTCCTGTTCGGAACCATTGGTATAGCCATGGCTGTTTACGGCCGGAAGCAAAAAAAAATAGTGCCGATGGCTTGCGGTGTGATGCTGGTGGTTTGCCCCTACGTGGTCACTGAAGTGTATGCACTGGTTGGGCTCGGCACCTTACTCATTATCATTCCGTTTCTTATACGTCAGTAATGGGATCAATGATTTTTAACCACCCGTTTCACTCACTTTAACTTCCCCGTAGAGAGTGGCCTAATCTGTCAGGACAGATCAACGCTCTTGTCGATCTGCGCCCACGCCAGCTTGGCGAGGTCATAGGCGCCTGACCCGGCTTCTTCGGCACTGCGGCTCGCGGCGGTGCCGTCCCGGACCCGCTTGGCGATACCCTGCAGAATAGCCGCCAGGCGAAACATGTTGAACGCCAGGTAATAATCCCAGTTATCAATGCCGGAACGACCAGTTCTTCGACAATAAGCTTCGATGTATTCTTGTTCGCTGGGAATGCCCAGGGCCTTCAAGTCAACGCCACTTAATGAATCCCGATATCGCATACACAGGTAGGCGAAATCACTGAGCGGATTGCCAAGCGTACTCAGCTCCCAGTCAAGGATGCCTATCACTTCGTTTCGCTCTTTGTGCATCATCATGTTGTCGATCTTGGGGTCGCCGTGAACGATGGTGCAGCTATTTTCCTGCGGGACGTTTTTTGGCAGGTACTCGATGAGATTATCCATGAAAGGATTCTCTTCGGTCTTCGTATATTCATACTGGCTGGTCCAGCGGGACAACTGCCGTTCTATATAGGAGTTGTGCTTCCCGAAATCGGAAAGCCCTACGGCTTCGAAATCAACGCAGTGAAGTTTAGCCAGCGCGTCATTGGCGGCATCCCATATCTCGCCACGTTCCTGCGGCGTATAAGGTCCGGCGGTACTATCCCAGATGACCCGACCATCAAGATATTCCATGATATAGAACCAGGTACCAATCACGTCATCATCAGTACAAAGCGCGTAGGTTTTAGCCGTTGGCACATTGGTGTTCTGTAGAGCGGACATCACTTTGAACTCGCGATCGACAGCGTGCGCAGACTTCAGCAGTTCCCCCGGTGGCTTGCGGCGCATCACGTACTGCTCTTCACCTGCAGACAACAGGTAAGTCGGATTGGACTGACCGCCGGCAAACTCTTCTGCGGTTAACTTGCCGGAAAAACCGTCTACGTTCGCCTCCATGAATTCTTGCAGCCTGCCGATATCAAACTGATGCCGCTCCTGTACAGCGATCGTGCCTATATTCTCTTCTGGATCAAACTCAGCCATTTCAGTTCCTACTTATTAATTTCTTTGGGGCGACGCCATATTCAAACCCGCGTGTTTACAAAAGGCGCTTAAGTTACCAGCTTCATGATTGATAGACCATAATCGCGTCAGTCGTTATCAGGTTCACGCAGCTCAATCTCCAAATCTGGAGCAGGAGGTACAACAATGAAACGTTCGCGAAAATAGTCAAGATACAACTTCGAATGATCCGGTACCTGGTTAATAGCTTCAGCACCAGTCATCCATCGGTAATCACTATGCTCGTAGTTCAGTGTAACCGGGGTAGTTCGATCAACAAACGCTACGAAGGTAACCAATGCCTTGTTCGAATCAGCATGTGGAATCTCCATGCCGAAGGAAAACAGGCGACACGGCCTCAATCCTGTTTCCTCGCCAAGTTCACGAACTGCAGTTTGCAGCGGCTCCTCGCCAGCTTCGGGGGTACCTGCCACGGGCCACCAGGTATCTATGTGTTGGCCACCACTTCTTTTCAGGAAAAGTACTTTACGTTCATCAGGGAACTGCCTGATAACATAAACGATGACGCCAACAACAGGTCGAGGCGACGCCATTGAATATAGATCAGCTAACGGTCCAGGTGTGCCCACTGCGAAGTAAATCATTAATATCCGCAGGACCTTTCGTCTCGCGAACAACGATTCGCTGCTGATAGACATCATCTGTATAGCTGGGTGCTGTCGATTCGCAGTACAAAACACCAATCGGCTCAGGAAACTCTGGTAACTTCAAACCAGCCAGCATCTGGGCCAACACCTTATTGGTTTCATCATGCACAACCACGTCATCGATAGTCATACCATCTTCACCAATGGTCACGATCTCGAGCAGCAGCGTCTTGGCATTCATTCGAAGACCTTTCCTGTCTTCTACACCAAAGGTCAACGGTTTCCCGTGCTCTAGCACGAGCCTTGTATCAGCCGCGTTTTTCTTATCCTTGATTTGGTCGAAAATACCGTCATTGTAGACAGGGCAGTTCTGGTAAATCTCGACAAAGGATGCACCTTTGTGATCATGTGCACGACCAAGAACAGGAGCCAGGTGCTTGGCTTCAGTATCAATAGTTCGTGCGACAAACTTTGCGCCAGCACCGAGTGCAAACACACAGGGACGCAACGGCATATCGACTGAACCATCAGGCGTCGACGGTGATTTTGTACCAACCTTAGACGTTGGGGAATACTGACCTTTAGTCAGGCCATAGATCTCGTTATTAAATAGTAGTATTTGCAGGTCTACATTTCGACGTAGCACGTGAATCATATGATTGCCGCCGATACTAAGGCCATCACCGTCACCGGTAACCACCCAAACGTCCAGTTCCGGGTTCGACAACTTCACTCCAGTTGCAAATGAAGGCGCACGGCCATGAATCGTGTGGAAACCATAAGTGTTCATGTAATAAGGGAATCGTGACGAGCAACCGATCCCGGAAACGAATACCTGATTCTCTTTCTGAACGTCCAGCTCTGGCATCAGCTTCTGGATAGTCTTCAGGATCGCGTAATCACCACAGCCTGGACACCACCGTACCTCTTGGTCCGATGCGTAGTCTTTGGCCGTTAGTTTTTGGACAGGTGCATTCATGTTACGACTCCAGTAGCGAACGAATCGCTGTTTCAACTTCCCTGATCTTAAAAGGCTGCCCTGATACCTTATTCAGCGGTTTCGCATCAATCAGGTACTTGGCTCTAATAATATTTATAAATTGTCCCGTGTTCATCTCAGGCATCAGCACCTGGTCATAGCCGGCAAGCAGTTCACCAAGGTTTCTAGGCAGTGGGTTCATGTACCTGACATGGATGTGTGAAACATCCAGACCCTCCTGGCGACAACGCTTGACCGCCTGGTGAATTGATCCATAGGTTGATCCCCAGCCGACAACCGCAAGCTTACCCTTTGGACTACCCTGCGAAACTTCCTGTTCTGGGATGTAGTTTGCTATGCCCTCTATCTTGTCCTTTCGCAGATCGGTCATTCTCTGGTGGTTATCTGCGTCGTAAGAGATATCGCCGGAGTCAAAGTCCTTCTCAATACCACCAATACGATGTTCAAGGCCAGGTGTACCTGGCTTCGCCCAGACTCTGGCGAGCGTTTCAGGGTCACGGTTCGCGGGCGTAAAGCCTTCAGGATTAGTTTCGAACTTTGCCGGAAAAGGTTCGTAATCGTTAATGTCGGGGAGCAACCATGGCTCCGATGCATTTGCCATATACCCATCACTGAGCAGAATCACCGGCGTCATGAACTGGGTTGCAATCCGAACTGCCTCGATGGCTACATCAAAGCAATCCACAGAAGTGGAACAAGAGATGACTGGCAACATACTGTCACCATGACGCCCGAATAATGATTGGTTCAGGTCTGACTGTTCCGTTTTCGTCGGCAAGCCTGTGGATGGACCGCCGCGCTGGGTATTCACCACGATGAGTGGCAGTTCAGTCGCACTCGCGAGTGAAATGGCTTCAGCCTTCAGCGATATCCCGGGCCCTGAGCTTGAAGTAATACCCAGTGAGCCAGAAAATGACGCGCCGATAGCCGCACATACCGCTGCGATTTCGTCTTCCGCCTGGAATGTCACTACATTAAATTGTTTCTGGCCAGACAGCGTGTGCAGCAGGCTTGATGCCGGTGTGATCGGATACGAAGCAAAGGTAATTGGCAAATCAGCCAGCTGTCCGCCTGCGATTAATCCGTAAGCAAGTGACTCTGAACCGGTTATGTTTCTGTACAAGCCAGGCGCAGCTGCCGCCCGGGGCACTCTGTAGACCTCGACACCTGTTGGCAGTTCAGCGGTTTCTGCATAGGCGTGTCCTGCATTTAGGGCCGCTATATTGGCGTCAGCAATCTCTGGTTTGTTGGCAAATTTTTGCTTCAGACTATCTGTAGTTATCGAACGATCACGGTCAAATAGCCACATGACCAGACCAAGGGTCCACATATTTTTACATCGAACGGCAAACTTGTGCGACAAGCCAAACGGTTTGACGGACTCCAGGACCTGCTTGGTGACAGCAATTGGGATAACCCGATACGCATCCAGTGAACCGTCTTCTATCGGATTGCTGCTATAACCTGCCCTTGCCAAATTTTTATCAGTGAAGGCATCACTATCAATAATCAGCAGGCCGCCGACAAGAACATCTTTAAGATTGGTGATCAACGCCGCAGGGTTCATTGCAACAAGAACGTCTACGTCATCACCTGCGGTGGAGACATCTTCAGAACCAAAATAAATTTGAAAAGCGGAAACCCCAAACGTTGCACCGGCTGGCGCACGAATTTCTGCGGGGAAATCCGGAAAAGTAGCGAGGTCGTTACCATAGATTGCGGTAGCTTCGGTAAAGTTACTCCCGGTCAACTGCATGCCATCACCGGAATCACCGGCAAATCGAACGACGACATCGCTAACTTGGTTAGCACCGTCTTGGTGGCTTACTTCTTCGACTGCGGACATTAAATCTTAACCCTCACTAGTAATTTTGTGCAGTAATCTTGATCGGCAACACCAATCAAAAAAGCCCTCCTATTGGCGTGTAGCATGTCGATAGTTTCTGCGAGTCACGATCTCTAACGAACAGAAATTTTACAGGTTTAACAGACATTTGCACAACCTGACCCCCCTGTTTTAACCTTCCATCACCATTAATTTCATCATAACAGAAGCAATGATGATCTGGGCGACAAAGCCGCTGATTTCAGGTTTGACTTCGCACTCTTCAAAACCTGCAGCAAAACAATACTTTTATCCAGTCTTGAGTTGGTAATCGCAGCAAAACCCAGGGAGAAGAAGGATGACTCTATGGGTTTAGCCTGGTCAATAAGCCTAAGGGCGTTGTCAATAATTCCAGATGGCTATACTCAAAAACCCATAATTAGCCATTGGGTACCGGCCGGCGGTTCCTCGGTATTGGGTTACAAAAATAACCCTTTACCGACACTGTGAAGCATCTCACAAACGCGCCTCAATCAGGCTGGGGCCCGACTCAGAGAGTGACCGTTCCAATGCAGCAACAAACTCCTCAGCAGTCTCTACTGCCTGGCCAGGCACCCCCATACTGTTACCAAGTTGCACAAAATCGATGGACGGGCGGGACAGGTCAAACAGATCCGCTGCTCGCTCCCCAACCTCATTGACGCCCAGTCTAAGATATTCGGTTTCGAGAATGCCGTACTTACTGTTATTAAAAATAACCGTCGTGACATTGAGCCCTTCCCTTGCCTGGGTCCAAAAAGACTGGTTGGTATACATCGAAGCACCATCACCGAGTAATGCAAGAACGGGCCGGTCAGGACACGCTACCGCCGCGCCAACAGCAACCGGGCCACCTTGTCCGATTGAACCCCCGGTCAGGTTCAGCCACGTGTTCGGCCGGGCAGATTGACAGGGACCAAATGCGGCGCCGCCACCACCGGAATCTCCGCAAATAATCGCACCTTCCGGGATCAATGCTGCGATCGCGGCGGAGATTGTTCGCGTTGATAATTCCCCGGTTGGCCGTTCCAAATCCGCCAGCTGGTTTATCGAATAACCTCCGCCAGAGACGCCTAGAAAATCTGCTAATGACTCAAGCGCCTGCGTGGTGTCTTCTTCACTCTCGGAAAGACGAACTACCGCACAATTTTTCGGCACAAGAACGCTCGGCGTATTGGGATACGCAAAAAAGCTGACCGGCGAGTCGGCACCAGCCAGGATCAATTTTTCAACACCATTTAGTGCCGCCAGTACCTGTTCGGGAAAATAAGGCAGGCGTTCGCATCCGGGCAATCCCGCACCACCATCCACGCGCGACGGAAACGGTGTCATGGATACCCGGCAACCTGTCTTCTCTGAAATCCGGTTAGCGGCAATTCTTGCTTCAATGGACAAACCATCCGAATTAATCAGGATCATTGAACTGTTGTCCAGCAACTGCGCTACTTCTGAGACGACCTTGTCGTCAACCTTGCGCCTTTCCGGGGCATTTATATAAGAAGCAGCTGCCCCCTCTTCATTCCAGCAGGCATCTGCCGGGATAATCATAGTGGAAATCTGCCCGGCGGAACCCGGCTTGGCGGTCAGCGCGAATTGAAGCGCAAGCATCCCATCGGTTGCCAGGCTGGAAGCCGTCGAGTCTCCTTTCACCCAGCTGGAAACATTCTTCGCCAGGGTACCAATATCGGAAGTTAGCGGTGCATCGTAGTCCATATGATAAAGCGCATGGTTCCCGATCAGATTAATAACCGGTGTCGATGCACGCCTGGCGTTATGCAGATTAGCGATTCCGTTCCCAAGACCCGGACCTAAATGTAACAAGGTCGTTGCCGGCATCCCGGTCATGCGCCCATAACCATCAGCTGCGCCGGTGCAGACGCCTTCGAACAGTGATAGCACTGCCCGCATCTCTGGAACGGCATCAACGGCCTGGACCAGGTGCATTTCGGATGTTCCCGGATTCGCAAAACAAACATTCACCCCGGCTGCAGTGAATGATCTGATGAGGCTTTCGGCTCCATTCATGGCTTTCTTCTATCTATAAAATAGCTTGTAATAATAACGGGAATCCAGCGGTACGCACCAAGTTCTTTTGGTTTTCATGGTTTATCATCCCTCGACACTTAAGCGCATTAACAAGTTATGCATTTACCGCCCGTCAGACAGCTCCAGTACCTGGTTGCACTCAGAGAAGAATTGCATTTTGGCAAAGCCGCCAGATCGCTGAACGTCACCCAGTCGACGCTGTCTTCGGGCATCCGTGAACTCGAAACCTCACTCGGGATAACGCTGGTTGAAAGAACTAACCGTTCAGTGTCATTTACTACCGCAGGAGAAAAAATTACCGATCGTGCACGCTATGTGCTTATGCAGGTCGAGGACCTGGTTACTGAAGCGAAAAGTTTCACTGATCCATTGGCCTTACCGCTCAAATTGGGCGCTATCCCAACTATCGCCTCATTTGTTATGGGTAACTTTGCTTACGCCCTGCAGAAAGCAAACCCTGGTTTGCACTTATATATAAGAGAAAATACAACTGCGAACCTGATCACGGAGTTGCTGGACAATAAGCTGGACCTTGCGCTTCTTGCCTTACCTTACGATGTGGGGCGGGTTGAAACCCGCGTAATTTATCGCGAGGGGTTTCATCTGGCGTTTCATGAATCCACGGCGTTGGTTGATCGGAATTCCTTCGAATTCGACTCGCTACCTGACGAAAGCCTGTTACTGCTGGACGACGGACACTGTCTGAGGGACCACGCGCTCGCCGGCTGCAGGCTGAAGAACCACAAGAAAATTCACACCTTTGGCGCCAACAGCTTACAAATGCTGCTGCAAATGGTCGACAACGATCTTGGCGTAACCCTGGTTCCTGATATGGCCCTTGGATTACTCAACAATACCCACATCAACACGATTCGTTTACCTATCGAGGAGTTTTATCGCGACATTGGCTTTGCCTGGCGAAAAGGCCATTCACGCCAGTCCGTTCTTGAAGAGGTCATCTCCCGGCTGGCACCACCAATCACATAGCGCCAATCACATAACGATGGAAGGGAATCGCGCGGAACGCGTGTTCTTGATCGGTTTGTTTGACGCTTGGTGATAGGTAAATACGACAGACAATTTGGTTTCGTCTGACAGGTTTCGACCCGCGGCATGAAACAGCCTGCTGTGGAAAAACAGAACATCCCCAGGATTCAGCTCAACTGTTATGGCCTGCTCGATCAGCGACTTGTTTTCCGAGAGGTCGGGCCGGAGGAACATGGCGGCATCAAACCTACCGGAATCAGGATCCAGCTTGTGCGACCCTGGAATGACCCGCAGGCAACCATTGGTCTTATCCTCTTTCCCCAGTGCCAGCCAAACGCTCACCAGGTTTTCATAATCAAAGGCCCAGTAGCGACTATCCTGGTGCCACAGGGTCACACTACTGAACCCCGGCGCCTTAGTCATGATGCAATTATGGTGACACTGGGATACTGACAGGTCTTCCTCGGTCTGCAAGAGACAAGCGAGAATGCGCTTTACTTCCGGATCGAGCGCCCAAAGCCTGAACGCCTCATCCCTGGCAAATGCTTGCAGTAACCGCCGCAAGGTATCCGCACCCGGTGAGCTCACATCGACCGGTGCGCCGGGGTAACCAACATCTACTTCGAACTCAATCGGTGCAATCAATTGGCTGAGGTGATCGGTCGCGATAGTACGTAACTCACCAAACCGTTGCGCAGGCACCATGTTCCTGACGACGGTGTATCCATCGCGCTCAAAGGCGGCGGCCTCAATATCATTCAGACTCGAAAAACTCATCGTTACATTTTGATGGGTTGGTTGAAAATCATCAAATGAAATTTATGTCATAAATTATCTGACTTGTTATAGGTGGACAAAGCCCCTATTATTCTGCACCATGATTTACAAGACCCTATTGTCAGCTTACTTTTGACATGATAATTCACGAAACCCTTAAAGAATTGGGCATATCGGAGCGCCAGACAGACCTCTACCTCACCCTCCTGAAGCTGGGACCCAGCTCAATCAGAGATATCGCTTCCTCAGCGTGCATTAACCGCGGCACCGTTTACGAGGAATTAAAGCGCCTGCGAACCATGTCGTTAGTGACTTACTTCCCCCAGGGGAAACGAAAGTTCTTCTGCGCCGAGCCACCCGATGTGTTGGTTCGACGGGCAAGGCAGATCCAGCAACAAACCAATGAGGCCGCGGATCGCCTGGAACAGGAGATTCT
>Ga0209054_1000282_pt1 | contig 37051 bp, 32 predicted proteins | sample SaaInlV_DNA_200m_FD_184689 | JGI IMG/M metagenome (GOLD analysis project Ga0209054, IMG submission 184689) | Marine microbial communities from expanding oxygen minimum zones in the Saanich Inlet - SI075_LV_DNA_200m (SPAdes) (version 2) | ecosystem: Environmental > Aquatic > Marine > Unclassified... | reverse complement strand
CAGAATAGACAGCAAAAATGAAATCCGTATTGGCCTCAGGTAAAAATTGTAAATTTGTTTGAGAGCCCTCAGCCCAACCTTTCCCGAATCCACCCCCTGAGCCTATTGCAATCATTGATTGAATTGTATGGTAGCCAGTGCCTAAAGGATCAGTAAAAGGATCAAGCATATTTAAAACTCTATTTTTTTGATAAGCATGAAGGTTCATCCATATGATAGGAGAGCTAATTATTGTTATGACCGTGGAGGTAAGTATGAGGCGCCAAGGTATACCTGCTAAAAAAATTATAAGCAAACCCGATAAGGCAATCATGATAGATGTTCCTAAGTCAGGTTGAAGGAAAACAAGATATACCGGAATAAAAATAATAAAAACTGCCAAAAAGTGGATTCCTAGTGAAATATTATTTTGATTGTTTTGGTAAAGCCAAGCAATCATTAGTGGCAAGGTAACCTTTAGTAGTTCAGAGGGTTGGAGATTGATCGCCCCAAATGCTAACCACCTTTTTGCCCCATTGCTTTCTACACCAAAAAAATGAACTAAAACTAATAGCAATAAGCATAACAAAAACAAAATGGGAGCATATACAAATAAAATTCTAGGGTTAGTAAAAATTAATATCGAAAAAATTAATAGCCCGACAAAAATATTTGTAATTTGATTAATTATAATATTTGGTGAATCTAAATTACTCCCTGATAGCGTGATCAGACCAAAACTAAGAATAAAAAATATGACAGCTAAAAGTGGCACATCAATTCTTTTCTTATATTGCTGTAAGATTTTTAACATAAATTTTTATTTTTCTAAGTAGGCATCTAAAATTTCTTTTGCGATAGGTCCAGCCACTGATCCTCCATGACCTCCATTTTCAACGATAACAGCGATGACGATTTTAGGGTTAATAGCAGGGGCGTAGGTAATAAAGAGCGCATGGTCTTTAAGACTATCCGGGAGTATATCTTCATTATATTCTTCATCTTTTTTTAAACCAAATAATTGTGCTGTTCCAGTTTTTGATGCCATTTGGTAATTAGATTTTTTGCCTAAAAAAGCAGCAGTCCCGCCTTTTTTTGTTACATTGACCATGCCTTCTTTGACCCATTTCAGATCTTCATCTTTATAGCTTTGTTTTCCCCATTCATCTTTTTCTTGGTCTTGTTTGATTCCATCAATATTGAGAATCAGGTGAGGCTTGATTGATAAAGTTGGGTTTGCAAGTTTTGCAGTTGCATTTGCAAGCTGAAGGGGGGTGACAAGTGTGAACCCTTGTCCAATTGCAGTAATAGCTGTTTCTCCCGCGTACCAGCGCTGATTAAACCTCTTTTTTTTCCATTCTTTACTAGCAATTAAACCACTTTTTTCACCATTAATATCAATCATTGTTTTTCTTCCAAAGCCAAAATCATTAAGCACTTTATTTAATTTAGGAATTCCTAACTCGAGACCTAATCCATAAAAAAAAGTATCGCATGAGACGGTAATGGCTTTAATGATATCTACAGTTCCATGCCCCCCCCTTTTCCAATCTCTAAAGACTTTGGAAGATTTTGGCATCTTAAATCGACCGCTATCAAAAATAGAAAAGGGCGGTTTTCTAATATTGTTATTAAGTGCAGCAAGCGCAACAAATGGTTTTAGTGTTGAGCCCGGAGGATAAAGCCCAGCAGTGACTCTATCAAGCATAGCTTTGGAGCTCTTTTCATTTAGATCAGCCCAAGCTTCATGACTAATTCCATTTGTGAATAAAGATGGATTAAATGTCGGCTGGCTCACATAAGCAAGTACTTCGGCATTTTCTGGGTCGATGGCAATTAGCGCCCCCTTTTTTTCTCCAAATGCATTTTCAGCAATTTTTTGCAATCTGTAATCAATTGTTAAATTTATATCCTTTCCAGGAACAGGTTTTCTCTCTCCTAAAGTCCTTATAACATTTTGTCTAGCATCGACTTCAATCTCTTTAAAGCCAGGAGTGCCTTGTATTAAATTTTCATAGAATTTTTCGGTGCCTGATTTGCCTATATGAGAGCTTCCTAAATACTGACTGGTTAAATTTTGTTTTTTTATAAAATCTATATCTTTTTCATTAATTCTATTTATGTATCCAATAATATGTGCTGAAGATTTTCCGTTGGGGTAGTCTCTGATAAATCTTTGTTTTAGGGTGAGTTCTGGAAATAGATATTGGTGCGCTACAAAACTAGCAATTTGTTTATTTGTAAGAGAAAAGGCGATGGGAGCTGTATTTTCATATAAGTAACTAATTCTTTTATTTGTAATATCAAAGGTATCAATCTCGATATTTAATTTATTTTTTAAGCGATCTTTTATCTCAGCAAGGCCAGAAAAAGAAGCGCGGTCTATTTCTAGCGAATGAACCAGCTTGTTATCAGCTAAAATTACATTATTTCTATCAAGAATTAGACCGCGTTTGGGAGGAATTGGAATAACCTTAATACTGTTGCTCTTACTTAGTGCGTTAAATCTATCGTATTGAATAATCTGTAAATAAAATATTTTTGATAAAAGAATAAACAACAGAAATGTTAATAATCCAAAAAGTATCTGAAGTCTTTTTTTAAAAATATATTTAAAGCGATAATTATCCAAAATTTAAATTACTGACCGTAAGTTTTTTCATAAAGTAACTGAAAGATAATGAATACGAAAAAAGTTATCCCTATATCAAAAAGGTAAGAATAAGAATTAAATTTTTGAGATAGTATGGACAAAATTATTACGCCCAAACTAATAAGTATAAATTTAAAAAAAATAGCTTGTATTTGTGATGGTATTGAAAAGTAGTTTTTTAAAAAAGCCTGTAAGCCGAATAACGTTAAGAATGTCAAAGTATATTGTCCTAAAATTGATCCAATTAAAATATCTACCAAGATACCCATCAAAAAGATTTTAGGGATATTAAGGGGGATCAAATTTGATGAAATAGTTAAAATCATTAACGCTAAAAAGTAATCTGGATTAAAGTAAATTCCTATTAGGTTTGATAAATCAATAAAACTAAAAAGAGTAGAAAATAAAAATAATCCAACAAATAACTTCCCTTGTCTTGCCATCACATTATAAGATTTATTTACCATAGTTAATAATCAATTATGGTAATTAAAGAAAATTGATTTGAATGAGTTGCAGGCTTTAAAATAATTTTATTAAATTGCTTATCTACTACCAATATATCAACGACTTCTCCTATCTTTATTCCGCTGGGGTATACACGGTCGAGCCCCGAGGTAACAAATTTATCGCCGTGAGAAATATTAATGGAAGCTGGAAAATAGGGGATGACCAAAGAATTATTATCCCCATAAATGATGACATGATTTTCGCCTTTATCTTGAAGTGCATTTACAGCGAATTTTTTTGATAGCAAGGGAATAATCTCGCTTGTTAGATTGTGAACTGAATATATTTGACCAACTAAGCCTTCCCTATTAAGCGCGGGCATACCTTGTCGAATCCCATCCTTACTACCTTTGTTGATTGTAATTATTTTGTTTTTACCTCTTATCATTGGTTTAATAATTTCAGCTGGGAATATTTTTTTTAGTTCTTGATTTTTTGAGAAAAGATTTGCTTCTCTCAAATTTTTATTTTCAACTACAAGGAAATTTCTAATTTGGTTTTCAATAGCTAGATGATTAATTTTAATATTAAGCTGATCTATTTCTTCTTCTAATGAGATCTTTGATTTCGATAAGCTTTGAAAGTTTTCAAAAAAATTAATCGTGTCATTAGTAAAAATAATAATGGGGGAAGTAATTACTGAGAAATCTTTTCTAATTTGTTTCAGGTAATCATAACGACTATCCATAAACATGATTAGGATAGTTAACAACATAAAAGAAATAAAATAAGTTAAAGAAAAGTTAGATGTAAATAAATTTAATCTTTTTTTAGAAGCCTTGAGTGCCATTATGTTTATTCATAAACAAATGTATTTTTAAAATAATCTAATTGATCTAGTGTTTTGCCGCAACCTCTGACAACACACGTAAGAGGCTCTTCAGCAACAATGACTGGGATGCCTGTTTCTTCTTGTAGGAGTCGATCAAGATTTTTTAAAAGTGCGCCGCCGCCTGTAAGCACCATTCCGTTATCGGCAATATCAGCCCCAAGTTCGGGCGGGGTTTGTTCAAGTGCAGTTTTTACAGCACCAACAATTGTATGAAGTGGATCTGAAATAGCTTCTAATATTTCGTTACTAGAAAGACTTAACTTTCTTGGTAAGCCTTCTGATAAATTTCTTCCTGTGACATCCATTGAAAGGACTTCATCTATTGGAAATGCACTTCCAATTTGATGCTTTATTTTTTCTGCAGTCGGTTCTGAAATCAATGTCCCATAGTTTCTTCTCATATAATCAACAATAGCTTGATCAATTTTATCTCCCCCTACTCGAGCAGAGCTTGCATAAACGATTCCACCTAAAGAAATAACGCCTACTTCAGTGGTGCCTCCGCCTACATCAATCACCATTGAGCCTGTTGCATCCTGAATAGGTAGCTCAGCACCAATAGCGGCTGCCATGGGTTCTTCTATTAAAAATACTTGTTTTGCTCCGGCTCTTTCTGCAGATTCACGAATAGCCCTTTTTTCAACTTGTGTTGCTCCAAATGGAACACAAATAACTATCCTTGGGCTTGGGGAAAACAAATTTGTAGACACAGTTTTTTTAATAAAATGCTTTATCATTTCTTCTGTGACATTGAAATCAGCAATGACACCATCCCTCATGGGACGAATAGCTTCGATGTTTTTAGGGGATCTACCAAGCATTGCCTTTGCTCCAGCTCCAACAGCTAGAACCGCTTTCCTGGATTGAGGACCACTAGGCCCCTGAACATGTTGTATTGCTACTACCGATGGCTCATCAAGAACAATCCCTCTTTTATTAGTATAAATCAGAGTATTTGCTGTTCCCAGATCAATAGCCAAGTCGTTATCAACAAAATTTCTAAACATATTTTTAACCATAGTTTGTGAGATGAATTTTAAAGTGTCTTCGTATCCTTGTATAATAACTGATTAATCAACATAAATTAAACAAAAAATGGTGTTTTATTAAAAATGAAATTCAATAATGATGAGATAAAAAAAATTGCGCATTTAGCAAGAATAAACATAAATGAACTTGAGATTGGCCAAGTCAGTGAAAAACTAGAAGGCATTTTGGGGTTAATCGATCAAATGACAAAGGTAAATACCGATAATATTGAACCTATGGCACATGCACTTGATATCACCCAGCCTTTAAGGGAGGATAAAGTGACCGAGGGGGATATTAGAGAAAAATCCTTAGAATTATCTAAAGAAACTAATCAATCCTTATTTATTGTACCGAGAGTGATTGAATAAAATGATAAATTTATCTCTCAAAGAGCTTTCAGACAGTTTAAAAGAAAAAAAATTTTCAAGTGTGGAGCTTACCCAGTTCTTTTTAGATCGATTAGATCTTTATAATTCATCTATAAATGCTTTTATTAGTTTTGATAAAGATAAAAGTTTAGCTATGGCCAGAAACGCTGATGCAATGATTCAGGAGGGAAGGCAGAATTATTTAACGGGCATTCCAATTGCTCAAAAAGATATTTTTTGTGCAGAAGGGTGGAAAACAAGTTGTGGCTCAAGAATGTTAGACAATTTTATTGCACCATATGACGCCACTGTTATAAGTAAATTTAATGAAGTAGGTGCTGTGAACCTAGGTAAAACCAATATGGACGAATTTGCTATGGGCTCATCTAATGAAACTTCTTTTTATGGCAATGTAAAAAATCCATGGGATATAAAAGCTGTCCCGGGAGGAAGCTCGGGCGGGAGTGCGGCTGCAGTTGCTGGAATGTTAGCCCCGGCTGCAACGGCAACAGATACAGGCGGCTCTATAAGACAGCCTGCTTCTTTATGTGGTTTAACTGGATTAAAGCCAACTTATGGTTTAGTTTCTCGGTATGGAATGATTGCATTTGCATCAAGCCTTGATCAGGCAGGGCCCATGTGTCATACGGCAGAAGATTGTGCGGCAATGCTAAATGTGATGACTGGTCATGACCCAAAAGATTCGACAAGCGTTCAAAGAGAGAAAGAAAATTACTTAAAAGGGATTCATGATCCTATAAAAGGCTTAAAAATTGGCATTCCAAAAGAATTTTTTAGTGAGGGGTTGGAACCTGAAATTGAGAAAATTATAGAACAGGGTATCGATGAATATAAAAAATTGGGAGCTGAGATTGTAGAGATATCTTTACCAAATAATCATTTATCAATACCGGTCTATTATGTAATTGCACCTGCTGAGGCATCCAGTAATTTATCTAGATATGACGGTGTTCGATATGGTTATCGCACAAAAGAATATGATGATTTGATGGATATGTACTGTAAGACAAGAGAGGAAGGGTTTGGAAATGAAGTTAAAAGAAGAATAATGATAGGCACTTACGTCCTAAGTGCGGGTTACTACGACGCATATTATCTAAAAGCTCAAAAAATTAGAAGATTAATTTCTGAGGATTTTAAAAAAGCGTTTGAAAAATGTGATGTAATTTTAGGCCCTTCAGCTCCTTCAGTAGCTTTTCCAATTGGGGATAAAAAAGAAGACCCACTTAAAATGTATATGCAAGATGTTTATACAATTTCAACAAATCTGGCAGGCTTACCAGGCCTATCAATGCCAGCTGGGCTAATGAATAATCTTCCCGTTGGCATGCAACTTATAGGTAATTATTTTAGTGAAGCAAAGTTATTGAATATTGCTAATATTTTTCAGACAAATACAGATTGGCACAATTTATCTCCTAAGGGGTTTGAGTAATGGAATGGGAAATTGTTATTGGAATTGAAACTCATGCCCAGTTAAAAACGGAGTCAAAAATATTTTCTGGCGCATCGACAAACTATGGGGGTGAGCCAAATGCACAGGCATGTCTAGTCAGCCTTGCATACCCAGGAGTTCTGCCTGTTCTAAATGAAGAAGCAGTCAACTGTGCAATACGTTTTGGTTTAGCGGTTGATGCAAAAATTGCAGAACAATCTATTTTTGCTAGAAAGAATTATTTTTATCCAGATCTGCCTAAAGGCTATCAAATCAGTCAATTTGAGTTGCCTGTTGTGGGAGAAGGAAGCCTAACAATTCCAGTGGGCGATGAAGATAAAAGTATAAGAATTTTACGAGCACATTTAGAGGAAGATGCTGGTAAATCTGTTCATGGGATTGAAGAAGGTAAATCAGGTATCGACCTCAATAGAGCAGGTACGCCTTTATTAGAAATTGTAACTGAACCAGATATGAGCTCGGCAGAAGAGGCGGTAGCTTATGCTAAAAAACTTCATGAATTGGTTCAGTGGATAGGAATTTGTGATGGAAATATGCAAGAGGGTAATTTTCGCTGTGATGTGAATGTTTCCGTTAAGAAAAAAGGGGATAAAAAACTCGGCACAAGACGAGAAATTAAAAACTTAAATTCTTTTAAATTTATCAAGCAGGCAGTAGATTATGAAGTGAATTGGCAAATTGAAAGACTAGAGGATGGCGGTAAAATAAATCAATCAACAATTCTTTTTGATCCAGATTCTGGTGAGACAAGAGAAATGAGATCAAAAGAGGAAGCAAATGATTACCGATATTTCCCAGATCCAGATTTGTTACCTCTTGTTATAAGCCAAGAGAAAATAAATACCATCAAATCTAAGATGTACGAATTGCCTAGCCAGATGAAATCACGATTAGTTAAAGAGTTCAGTCTTTCAGGTTATGACGCAGATGGGATTACATCAAATATTGCTGTTGCTAACTATTTTACTGAGTTGCTCACCTATAAAGTCAGCGCAAAACTAGCATCTAATTGGATCTTAACTAATCTCTTTTCAAGATTAAATGAATCTAATTTAGATATTGAAAACTGTCCATTGAAGGCCAGTAAGCTCGCAAAATTAATTTTAAGAATTGAGGATAAGACTATTTCGAATAATGCTGCAAAAAAAGTATTTGATGAAATTTGGGATCAGGATAAAAGTGTTGATGATGTCATAGAGAAACTAGGGTTGAAACAAATTTCTAATGTGAGTGAGATTGAGGATATCCTAAATCAAGTGTTAAAAGAGAATGGAGCAATGGTTGAAGAATATAAGTCTGGAAAAGATAAAGCATTCAATGCATTAATTGGGCAGGTAATGAAAGCCTCAAAAGGTAAAGCCAATCCTGGCCAAGTCAGCCAATTGCTTAAAGAAAAATTATCAAATTAAACGCCATACTTTTCTCTGTATCCAAGCATTTCATCTAAGATTTTTTTATTAACAGCATCCTTTTTTAAAAAATCAATAATGTTATCTAGGTCTATTATTGAGCTTACAGGAACTTGATATTTCTCATAAATTTCCTCAATGGCAGATAGTTTGTTGCTACCTTTTTCTTTTCGATCAATTGAGACAAGGATTCCAACCACCTCTGCATTAAATGAGTTGATTAGGCTAAAACTTTCTTTGATGGAAGTTCCTGCTGAAATCACATCATCAATAATAAGAATTTTTCCTGAAATGGGGGCTCCAATAATTAAGCCTCCTTCTCCATGATCTTTAACTTCTTTTCTATTAGATGAAAATTTTTTATTAATACCTTTATTTGAAAGTGAAATTGCAATAGCCCCTACAAGAGAAATTCCTTTGTAAGCGGGCCCAAACAATATATCAAACTCAATATTTTCTTCTATAATTTTTTCGGCATAATAATCCCCTAATCTTTTAAGGCTATCTCCATCATCAAAAGAAGCAAGATTAAAAAAATAAGGACTCTTTCTACCTGCTTTAGTAGTAAAATCTCCGAATCGAAGTACTTTTTTTTCAAGTGCAAATTTTATAAAAGATTGTCGCATGAATTTTTTTTTAATTAACTTATGAAGATTATAACCTTAAATTTAAATGGTATAAGGGCTGCCGAACGAAAAGATTTTTTCCCTTGGCTTCAAAAACAAAATGCAGATTATATTTGTTTGCAAGAACTTAAAGCACAAGAAGCTGATTTATCGTCACTGATGGTATCTCCATATTCTTATGAGGGATATTTTAGCTATGCGATAAAGAAGGGTTATAGCGGGGTTGGTATTTATACAAAAAATAAACCCCTAAAGGTTACCAAGCATCTGGGTATTCCTGAAATGGATGATGAAGGAAGATATGTTGAGCTTGAATTTGAAGATTTCATTATCATCTCGGTCTATTTGCCTTCGGGCTCATCAGGCGAAGAGCGGCAAACCTTCAAATATAAAGTGCTTGATAAAATTTATAAGGTTTTTGAAGAAAAATTAAATCTTAAAAAGAATGTTGTTGTTTGTGGTGATTTTAATATTGCACATCATGAAATTGATTTAAAAAATTACAAAGGCAATAAGAAAAATTCTGGCTTTTTACCTGATGAGAGAGAATGGTTATCCAAATTATTTACAAAGTGCAAGTGGGCAGATGTTTATCGTCACTTATATCCAGATGAGGGAGAAAACTCATATACATGGTGGAGTAATAGAGGGCAGGCTTGGTTAAAAAATGTTGGTTGGCGAATAGATTACCAAATATCAAATTATGAATACGCAATTAAGGCAAAAAAAGCCAGTGTTTATAAGGGTGAGCGGTTTAGTGATCACGCACCATTAATTATAGAATATAAATAGTTACTTATTCCAAGGAGCAACTTTTGACAATAAAGACATGCCTGGAATTGCCAATAAAAAACAAAAGATAAAGAAATAATACCAGCCAAAAAAAACGATTAAATATCCAGCTACTGAGGAAACTAGTTGAACTAAACCGACACCAATGCTGGTGAATAGTGCAAATTGCGTTGCAGTATATTTAGGGTTCGTAGTTTTAGCAATAAATGAAACAAATGCAATAGTTCCTAAGCCGGCCGCAAAATATTCTAGTGCGACCACAATTGCTAAGACAGTTATGTCATACCCAACATTTGCTAACCAAGCAAAACCTAATATGGTAATCATTTGTAAAAATCCGAAAATCCATAGAGCTTTATTGATACCTAATTTAATCATCCATATTCCACCAAGGATACCTCCAGCAACTCCTGTCCATAAACTTACATTTTTAACAATGATTGCAATTTCTGTTTTTGTAAAACCGAGTTCAAGATAAAACGGAGTAGCTAGTTTAGTTGCCATGCTGTCACCAATTTTATAAAGAAAAATAAATAGAAGAATAAGTAAAGCAGCCTTTACGCCCTTTCTCGTTATAAATTCTTTAGCAGGATCTTTTATTGCTTGTTTTAATGTTTTTGGAGGGAGTGAATTAAGCTTTGGCTCTGAAATTAGAATAGTAAGAATAATTCCAGGAAGCATAAATAAAGCCGTAATAGAAAATACGAATTCCCAAGGAAAAAAGTCAGCTAAAATTAAAGATAGCGCACCTGGTACTAAGCTAGAAAATTTGTAGGTATTTACATGAACTGCATTTCCAAGTCCTAGCTCTCGGTCAAGAAGTAATTCCCTTCTATAGGCATCAATTACAGTATCTTGGCTGGCACTAAAAAATGCAATACCTAAAGAAATAACTACGATAGTATTAATTTGAGAGGCTGGATTGAAAAATCCACATATTGCGATTAAAAAAAGCAATAAGGTTTGAAATATAATTAACCACCCCCTTCTTCTTCCCATCGAAAATGAAAAGTAATCAAAGTAAGGAGCCCAGAGAATCTTAGCAGAATAAGGAATCATACAAGCACTTAAAAGGCCGATTTCTTTAAAGTTGAGGCCGCTGTCGTAAAACCATGCAGGAAACAGGCTTATAAAAATATATAAAGGTAGCCCAGAAGTAAAGCCAGTAAAAAAACAAATAATAATTTTTTTGGTAAGCAGCTCTCTCCACTGAATATTTGTTTTTGTCATATACAAGCTATTTTGAAACTAATTTATATAACGCCAAAGCTCCAAAAAAGTTAGGATAAAAATTAACTGATTTTTTATCTGTGAGTATCAATCGTTGATCTATTTTTATTTTATTTTTTTTACAAAAATTATCAAAATCTTTGATTGTGCATAAATGTATATTTGGTGTGTCAAACCATGTGTATGGAAGTTCTTCTGATACTGGCATATAGCCTTGCAAAATTTGTAAGCGGTTTTTCCAATAACCAAAATTTGGAAATGTAATAATTATTTCCTTCCCCACTCTCATCATCTCATGGATAATATCCTCAACATTTCTCATTGACTGAATGGTTCTTGATAAAATTACTAAATCAAATGAGTTGGTTTCAAACCCAGCCAAGCCTGACTCTAAATCCATCTGGATAACATCAATATTGTTCTTTAATGACAACAGCCAATTCTCTTTATTTTTTTCAATGCCAAAACCTTTGATATTCTTTTTTTCTTTCAAGTAATTTAATAAAGCTCCATCACCACACCCAAGATCTAATACTTTTGAGTTTTGATGTGTCCAATTTTCGATAATTGAAAAATCATATCTTGAGTTTTGGTCAAATTTTTTCATTTGGATTTATATGCATTATTAAAAAATGATTTTATTATTTCATGATAATGATTGTCAGACATTAAAAATGCATCGTGACCACTTGCTGCGGAAATTTCTGCATAACTTACGTTGACATTGTTATCTAATAAGCCCTTAACCATTTCCTTTGATCGACTAGAAGAAAATCGCCAATCACTCGTAAAGGAAATTACTAAAAATTTGGATTTTACTTTTTTAAAAACTTCGCTTAGTTTTTTCTTATTATTCTTTGTAGGGTCATAGTAGTCTAAAGCCTTTGTCATACGAATATAGGTATTAGCATCAAATTCTTTTGCAAATTTATCACCCTGATAATTTAAATAAGATTCAATTTCGAATTCAGTATTAAAATTATATTGATAATTCTTATTTTTTATTTTTCTTCCAAATTTGCTTCCCATCACATCATTTGATAAATAAGTAATATGACCTAGCATACGTGCGATTCTTAAACCACGCTTGGGTTTATTTTTGTTTGCATAAAAATTACCCTTTTTAAAATCTGGATCAGTTATTATTGATTGTCTTGCAACCTCGTTAAAGGCAATATTTTGAGCAGTTAAATTTGGCGCTGCTGCGATAACAATCGTGTTACTAACGTCATTTGGGAATTGTATGCTCCACTCTAATGCCTGCATACCACCGAGGCTTCCACCTATTACGGTAGATAATTTTTTGATACCTAAATAATCGATTAGAGTTTTTTGTGATTTGACCCAATCCTCAACTGTGATGATTGGGAAGTTTGCACCCCATATTTTTTTTGTTTTTGGATTAATTGATTTAGGCCCTGTACTGCCCTCATTACCTCCTAAATTGTTTATTCCAATAACAAAAAATTTATTGGTATTTAATGGTTTTCCGGGGCCAACAAGACTGTCCCACCAGCCGGGGTGCTTATCTGTTTTTTTATACCTACCGGCAATATGCTGATTCCCTGATAACGCATGACATACTAAAACAGCATTATCTTTATTTTTATTTAATTTGCCATATGTTTCATATATTAGTTCATAGTTATCGAGCGTTTTTCCACAAGATAATTTTATTGGGTCTAAGCATTTAAAAATTTTAGGCTTTACAATACCAACTGAATTAATTTCTTTCATTTTAGAATTATACTATTTGAATAAGCATTAGACTTTATATTTTTGATGCTGATGTCACTCTAATTTTTTGATTGATATCTTTGAACTGTCTAATGGTATCAAAAGAGCTTTTTTCAAAAAATTGTTTTACTTTAGCTGCTTGATTGTATCCATGTTCAATAAATAATTCCCCCTTTGGTTTTAAAAATTTAGGGGCGTTTTTAATGATTGTAAATATATCTGCATACCCATTATCGTTAGAAAATAAAGCATTAAATGGCTCATAATTTATTTCTGGGGTTAACAAGTGGATATCATCTTTTGCAATATAAGGTGGGTTACTGAGAATCAAATCAAAATTTTCTTTTTCATTAATGTTATTAAACCAGTTGCTTTCAATAGAATTTATATTTTCTAATTTGTGCTTTTCAATATTTTTGTTAGCAACATGTAGGGCTTTTGAGGATATATCTGTAATAGTTATTTTTGAATTTGGATAGAGTTTTGATAATGTAATACCAATCACACCAGAGCCTGTCCCTAAATCTAAAATATTAAGTCTAGATTTTTCTTCGAATTGGTCTAACACCAAATCAATCAATAATTCGGTGTCTTGTCGTGGAATCAGTGTGTCGTGATTCAGATAGAAAGTTTCTCCGTAAAAATCCCATTCTTTAAATATATATGCAAGAGGTTGCCTTTCTATACGTTTTTTTAGAATTAATGAAATAAATATCTCTTGGGTTTTCTTTATATTTGTTTTTTGATTGGATAATAGGAAAGAGGAAGGCTTCTTAAGGACAAACTTTAAAATATATTCTGCTTCAATTTTTGCCTCACGCTCATTTATTTGTATATTTTTTTTGAGACATTCCTGAATTTTTTTTTGATGATAGCTGACTGAAGCCACTGGCTTATTCGTTTTCTATTTGCGCGAGAAGGTCTGCTTGATGTTCCGCAGTTAGCGCCTCAATTAATTCGGTCAAATCACCATCCATTATGTAATCTACTTTATAAAGCGTTAGATTAATTCTATGATCAGTAATTCTTCCTTGAGGAAAATTATAAGTCCTAATTCTTTCGCTTCTATCCCCACTGCCAATCAATGATTTTCTTTCCGATGCAATTTGATTTTGCTGTTCTTTAATTTGATTATCTTTTATACGCGCTGCAAGAACACTCATAGCTTGCGCTTTATTTCGATGTTGAGACCTATCATCTTGGCACTCAACTACAATTCCAGTTGGTAAATGAGTAATTCTTACTGCTGAATCTGTTTTATTAATATGTTGGCCACCAGCACCAGATGCACGATATGTATCAATTCTAATATCAGCAGGGTTTATATCAACCTCACTAATTTCATCAGCCTCTGGAAGAACTGCAACGGTACAAGCTGACGTATGAACCCTACCTTGTGTTTCCGTATCAGGAACTCTTTGGACACGATGCCCTCCTGATTCAAATTTTAATTTTTCATATGCGCCCGATCCCATTACCTTCATAATGACTTCTTTGTATCCTCCGACTTCAGATGAGTTACTTGAGATGATTTCTATTTTCCAACCCATTCGTTCGGCATATCTGGTATACATTCGATAAATATCACCTACAAATAAAGCTGATTCATCACCCCCAGCACCAGCCCTTATTTCAATGAATATATTTTTCTCATCATCATCATCTTTTGGGATTAATAATTTAAGAAGTTCTATTTCAACCTCTTCTAAATGGGTGTCACCCTTATCAATTTCTTCTTGGGCAAATTCTTTCATTTCAGGATCACTCAAAAGCTCCCTAGCTTCATCTATGTCTTGAGTAATTTTTTGGTATTTTTTATAAATTTCAACGATAGGAGTTATTTCAGAATGCTCTTTGGAAATTTTTTTGTATCTTTCCATATCCTTTGTCACATCTTCATGGCTTAATTCTGTGTTAAGAGTATCAATTCTTTTCACTAAGGCTTCAAGTTTATCCTTCATTGATGTCTTCATTTTTTCTCTTCTTTAATGTTATATATTTTTTTAATAAGTGAATCTATTTCGGTATCTTGACCATTATCACGAATTGCAGTTGTAGGCCCATGCAGAAATTTTTTTGTTAAATTGCTGATCAATTTGTCAATTACTTCCTCAGAGGGAGAGCCAATTTTTATACTATTCCTTGCTTTTTTTGCCTCAATTAACGCAATATTTTCGAATTGATCTCTTAAAAGCTTAATAGTTGGAATATTTTTTATTTGTTTAGATTTATGGTAGAAATCTTTTGCCTGATATTCAATTATTTGGTTTGCTTTTTTTGTAGCGTCTTGTCTATTTATCACTCCTTGTTGGGCTATCTTAACAAGATCATCGAGTGTATAAAGAAAAACGTCATCTAATTTACTTACTTCTGATTCAATATCTCTTGGAATTGCTAAATCAACAAGCATTATGGGCCGATGCTTTCTTTTACTTAAGGCTTGCTCAATCATGCCCAATCCTATTATAGGTAATTGGCTTGCAGTAGAGCTTATTAAAATATCGTAATTATGCAGTTGATCATATATTTCACCAATTAGGCAAGCTTCTCCATTAACTTTCTTTGCTAAAGCCTCACCCTTTTCAAATGATCTATTGGCTATTGATATCTTTTTTGGGTGATGTTTTTGAAAATACTTTGCACACATTTCACTGATTTCACCAGCCCCAACGAACATTACTTGCGTTTGGTTGATTTCCCCAAAGATTTTTTTTGCTATTGAAAGCGCACATGATGCAATTGTTGTTGGGCTTGAACCTATTTGGGTTTCTGTCCTTACTTTCTTTGCAGTTTTAAAAATGTCTTGAAAGAACGTATTAATAAATTTTCCTTGAACACCTGAAAGATTTGCAACCTGGGAGGCCTGTTTCATTTGCCCAAAGATTTGCGTCTCTCCTATTAACATACTGTCTAAGCCTGACGCTACTTTGCATGCATGCACATAACAATCTTGATTTGAGAGGGTATAAAGGTATTTTTTAAGTTCAGAGAATTTGATGTCATTAAAGCTAGAAAGCCACTGGTAAATTTCTTTTGGATCTTTGGATTGAAAATATATTTCTGTTCGATTGCAGGTTGAAAGTATTAAAGCCTTGGCGCCTGTTTTTAATCTTAAGTCTTTAAGAACATGACTTAACATATCGTGCGAAAAGACAAATTTTTCCCTAATTTCAATAGGCGCTGTCTTATGATTTAGGCCAACAAGATTTAAATCCATTATTTTGATAGTCCGCTTGCTTTATAATTATTTCATTTAAAAAAAGGGTAAAATACGTATTTTACAATAATTCAATTCAATTTAATTTGGGAACTTAGTATATATGGAAAAAACATTCAGAATCGCCCCTAGTATTTTGTCAGCTAATTTTGCAGAATTAGGACAAGAAATTACAGACGTTATAACCTCTGGAGCAGATATTGTTCACTTTGATGTGATGGATAATCATTATGTTCCAAATTTAACAATTGGTCCTTTAGTGTGCGAAGCTATTAGACCTGTAACTGATGCAATAATTGATGTTCATTTAATGATAGAGCCTGTCGACAGAATAATCCCTGATTTTGCTAAGGCTGGTGCGAATATCATTACATTCCATCCGGAAGCTTCAAACCATATTGATAGAAGCTTATCTATGGTAAGAGACCTTGGGTGCAAATCTGGTTTAGTATTTAATCCTGCAACATCGCTTGATTATCTTGATCATGTAATGGATAAGATTGACATGGTTCTTTTAATGTCTGTTAACCCTGGGTTTGGAGGGCAAAAATTTATTCCAGAAACTTTGAATAAATTGAGATTAGCAAGAAAAAAAATAGACCAATACATGGAAAAGACCGGAAGAGAAATTTGGCTTGAAGTGGATGGCGGAGTTAATGCTGACAATATCACTGAAATTGCTCAAGCAGGTGCAGATACATTTGTTGCAGGCTCAGCAGTATTTGGAGCAGCAAATGATAATGATCCCAACAAATATGATTCAATTATAGGTTCTTTAAGAGCGTCATTAGCAAAAGCTTAGGTATTGGAAAAATTTTCTAACATAAAAGCCATCCTTTTTGATTTGGATGGCACATTATTTGAAACAGCACCTGAGTTGTCTGATTCAATCAACCTGATGCTGAAAGATTTAAAAATGGCCGAATTAGAAAAAGATGAAATCAAAAATTTCATTGGCAAAGGGGCGGAAAATCTTATTAATCAATCTATAAAATTTTCATCAAAAAAAGATCCAAGTCTTTTTTTTACCAAGGCTGAGAAATTATTTGATCAACACTATTCGTTACATTCGAGGAAAAGCCATATGTTCGATGGTGTTGAAAAAACAATTGCAGATCTAAAATCTAAAGGTTTTCTCTTGGGCTGTGTAACAAACAAACCTACTCATTACACGACCGCTTTAATGAAAGAATCAAGATTAATTGAGTCTATGGATATCATTGTTTCAGGGGATACAACCGAGAAAAAAAAACCTGACCCGCTCCCTATTCAGTATGCGCTTAATCAATTAACTATAGGGCCAAAAGAGGCGATTATGGTTGGAGATTCGTGTGTAGATATCGAGGCAGGGTTTGCTGCAGGCACTTACATAGTTACTGTTCCATACGGGTACCAATATGGAGAGTCAATTATTTCTGATAAAGTAGATTATGCGATGTCCCACTTTAAAGAATTAACCCAAATTATTAATTAAAATGCTTTCTACTATTTCTAAACAAGAATTTGATGATTTTCTAGAAAATGGATTCAATAGAATTCCTTTGGTGCTTGAGTGCTTTGCTGATTTAGATACACCATTATCTGTTTATTCAAAGCTAGCAAATGAACGTTATAGTTATTTGCTTGAATCGGCAGATGGGGGAAAGAAATATGGTCGGTATTCAATTATTGGCCTGCCAGCAAAAGTTAGGATTCAAATTAAAAAAAATACAATTACAGTTTTTTGTGAAGATAAAGTTACTGATGAAATCTTTGATCAAAACCCTTTAGATTTTATCGATGAATTTATGGGTCAGTTCAAAACGCCCAAAAATCTTGATTTACCAAGGTTTTCTGGGGGTCTTGCAGGATATTTTGGGTATGAAACTATTCAATATATTGAGCCAAAATTAAGCAAAGAGTTTTTAAAAGATAAGCTTGATCTTCCTGACATACTTTTGATGCTATCAGATGAGGTCGTTGTTTTTGATAATGTGAGTGGTAAGTTATATTTTGTTAATTATGTTGATGCGAAAATGCCAAATGCCTATGATGTTGGTATGGTTAGACTTAAAGCTTTAGAGAAAAAATTAAAACAAGACCCCTCACCCTATCCTTTTGAAGAGAATAAATTTGATGATAGTTTGACAGAGGCTAAATCAGAATTTGGTAAAGAAAATTTTTTAAAAGCAGTTGAAAAGGTTAAAAAATATATATTTAATGGCGACATTATGCAGGTGGTTTTATCTCAAAGATTGAGCCAGACATTTAAATCTAACCCGCTATCTTTATATAGAACATTAAGAAATCTTAACCCCTCGCCCTATATGTATTTTTATAATATGGATGATCACTATGTTGTTGGAGCATCTCCTGAAATATTGGTCACTCTAGAGGGAGAGAAGGTTACAGCTAGACCTATTGCAGGGACTAGGCCAAGAGGGAAAGACGAGAATGAGGATGTAGCGCTAGAAAAAGATTTGCTGCAAGATCCTAAAGAAATTGCTGAGCATGTGCAACTTATGGATTTAGGTAGGAATGACATTGGACGGGTGTCTGAGACATCTTCGGTAAGGGTAACCGATCATATGATTATTGAGAGATATTCTCATGTTATGCATATTGTTTCAAATGTTGAAGGCAAGCTGAAAGAAAATCTTTCTGCCATGGACGTTTTAAAAGCAACCTTTCCTGCTGGCACGGTCAGTGGTGCACCAAAAGTAAGGGCGATGGAGATTATAAACGAGTTAGAATCAACGAAACGGGGGGTTTATTCTGGTGCTGTTGGATACATTGGGTTTGACGGAGATATGAACGTAGCTATTGCCATTAGAACGGCAGTCATAAAGAATCAAACACTTTTTGTTCAGGCAGGAGCTGGAATAGTTTCAGATTCAGTCCCAATGAATGAGTGGATAGAGACTCAAAATAAAGCAAAAGCAATTTTAAAAGCGGCCGAGTTGGTTCAGGCCAGGGTGGCGGAGTAGTTTTATGTTATTAATGATAGATAATTATGATTCTTTTACTTATAACCTAGTGCAATATCTAGCTGAAATTGGACAGGAGGTAAAAGTTTTTCGAAATGATAAAATTACTATTAGTGAAATTGATGAGCTAAGTCCTAAATATATTGTTATTTCGCCTGGGCCATGCACTCCAAACGAAGCTGGTATTTCGCTTGATTTAATTGAGTCTTTTAAGGGGAGGGTTCCTATCTTGGGAGTGTGTCTAGGACATCAAGCAATTGGCCAAGCGTTTGGCGGAAAGATAACTCATGCGCAAACCATAATGCATGGGAAAACATCAAAAATATCTCATAAAAATAAAGGCGTTTTCAATGGAATTAAAAACCCTTTTATAGCCACGAGATATCACTCATTAGTTATTGATAGGAAATCTTTACCAGGTTGTTTTGATATTACAGCTTGGACAGATGATAATGAAATTATGGGAATCAAGCATAAAGATTTACCAATCGAGGGCGTTCAGTTTCACCCAGAATCTATTTTGAGCGAACATGGACATGATTTGTTAAAAAATTTTTTAGACCAAAATGAGTGAACAATTTACAGCCATAATTAATTCTCTTATTAATCAAAAGGACATATCTTTTAAGGATATGCAATCTTTTATGAATCAAATAATGAGAGGTGAGATTAGCCCGATTCAAATTTCAGGTTTTATGGTTGCTCTTCAAATCAAAGGCCCAACGATTGATGAGATAGCTGCAGCTGCGGGGGTGATGAGAGAGGCTTCAAATAAGGTAAATATCACGCATAAAAAAAATTTGATCGATACTTGTGGGACCGGCGGCGATAGCCTACAAACTTTTAATGTATCGACAATCTCAGCAATTGTTGCTGCTTCAGCAGGTGCCATAGTTGCAAAACATGGCGGCCGTTCAGTATCATCAAAATCTGGCAGTGCCGATGTATTAGAATCGTTAGGGGTTAATGTAAATTTAAATTTTTCTCAGCTTGGGAAGCTTGTTGACGACATTGGTATTGGTTTTATGTTTGCTCCAAACTACCATCCGGCAATGAAACATGTCGCACCGGTAAGAAAGGAATTAAAACTTAGGACTATTTTTAATTTACTTGGACCATTAACGAATCCAGCCTCAGCAAAAAATCAAGTTGTAGGTGTTTATAGTAAGGGGTTGACCTATGTGTTTGCCGAGGTTTTGAAAAAGCTAGGCAGTCAGCATGTACTTTCTGTTCATGGCGCTGACGGTATGGACGAAATATCAATTACAGGAAAAACATATATCGCTGAACTTAAAAATGGAAAGATTACAGAGTATCAATTTCATCCACAAGATTATGGTTTTAAAATAGGTAAAATAGAAGATATTGAGGTGGGTGGCATAGAAAGCTCTAAAGAAATGATGCTTAGCATTTTAAATGGTGAAAAAAATACCGCTCGTGATATTACAATTTTAAATTCAGGTGCGGCGCTTTATGTATCTGGTATTTGCTTAGATTTTGAGTCTGCTTTTCAGCTATCAGCTCAAATGATTGATGAGGGGCAAGCACTTAAAAAACTTAATCAATTAATTAAAAAATCAAATGAGTAATATTTTAAATAAAATTTTAGCCACAAAGTCTTTAGAAATTTCAGAGGCAAAAAAAAGTTTATCAATTGAGCAATTAAAGAAGCGTATTTTGGAAAATGATAAACCTAGAGATTTTATTCAGGCATTAAGAGAAAAACATTCAAAGGCATTGCCAGGCGTGATTGCCGAGATTAAAAAAGCAAGTCCATCCAAAGGGGTTATTAGGGAAAACTTTGACCCTGTTTCAATTGCACGCTCATACGAAAAAGGGGGCGCTGCCTGCTTATCTATATTGACAGATCAAGATTACTTTCAAGGACACCCTGATTTCATAAAACAAGTAAAATCCAATTCAAAGCTACCGGTATTACGAAAAGATTTTATTATTGAGCCATATCAAGTATATGAATCAAGGGCTTTAGGCGCTGATTGTATTTTGTTGATTGTTGCGGCGCTTGATTTAAAAAAAATGAAGGAATTGGAGGGCGTTGCAGATGATTTAGGGATGGCAGTTTTAGTAGAGTCCCACAATCAAGAAGAGTTAGATGCGGCTTTAGCGTTAAGAACGCCATTAATTGGTATAAATAATAGAGACCTTAAAACGTTTGATGTGTCTTTAAACACATCTGTTAATTTGGTAAAGAGCATCAAGAACAGAATGCCCATTACAGAATCAGGTATTTTTAATCAAGCGGATGTAGAATTGATGAATGAGCATCATATCAATACCTTTCTTGTTGGAGAGGCATTCATGAGGCAGGCTGATCCTGGAGAGGCGCTCAAAGCGCTATTTTTTAAATGAGTTTAGTTTAATGGCTATTTTAAAAAGACCTAGACGAATGCGAGAAAGTAGTTTCTCGAGAGCGCTGATGCGTGAAAATAATATTTCTGTAGACAACCTTATTTATCCAATGTTTGTCATAGAGGGCTCTAAAGTTCGTCAAGATGTAGAGTCAATGCCTGGCATCCAAAGGCTGAGTATTGATGAGCTAATAAAAGATGCTACTGAGTGTCATCAATTAGGTATTCCAGCAATTGCTATTTTCCCGTGCATAGAAAAAGAATTAAAAACAGACGATGCAAGAGAGGCGTTTAATGATAATGGCCTCGTCCAAAGGGCAATAAAAAAAATAAAAAAAGAAATACCTGATCTTGGAGTTATTTCAGATGTAGCACTTGATCCCTTCACCTTGCATGGACAGGATGGGTTAGTTGATTCAGAGGGACATATATTAAATGATGAAACAGTTAGCATTTTGACTAAACAAGCTTTAAGTCATGCAAAAGCGGGGGCTGATATCGTGGCACCCTCAGACATGATGGATGGAAGAGTGGGAAGAATTAGAAAGTCCCTTGAAGAGAATAAATTTATTAATACAAAAATTTTAGCTTACTCTGCGAAATATGCTTCTTCTTTCTACGGTCCGTTTAGGGATGCTGTTGGCTCTCTAAAATTATTAGGAAAGTCTTCTAAAGAGACTTATCAAATGGATCCTGCCAATAGTGATGAGGCTTTAAATGAGGTGAAATTAGATATTCAAGAAGGTGCTGATATGGTCATGGTAAAACCTGGTATGCCCTATCTTGATATCGTCTTCAGGGTAAAGGAAACATTTAATAAGCCTACTTTTGTCTATCAGGTTAGCGGTGAGTACGCTATGATTATGGCTGCATCATCTAATGGCTGGCTTAATCAAGATGATGTTGTTTTAGAGTCACTAATATCATTTAGAAGGGCGGGTGCTGATGCAATCATTACTTATTTTGCATTAGAGGTAGCTCGTTTGATGAAATCAAAGCATTGATATCTAAAGATAGAACATTATTAAAGTTCAACCCTCTATTTTGTAAAAAGTTTTTCTTAAAATTAAAAAAGTCATTTTCAAAATAGACTTTTATCTCCGCTGGGATGGGCAGATTATCTAGATAGAATGTTGGAATAGATTTTATTGAATTTCCCCCTACCTTGCTATTCATTTTTACCTCTCTAAATTCATAAGAAATTTCACTATTTAAAATAATATACTCGATGTCTTTAAGATTATCGGTAAATAAATTAATCTTAATTTCAGGAAATTTTGGAATAATGCCTTCAGAAAGTTGATTCATTAAATGAGGCCTAAAATTTTTAAACATGCTCATCACATTGAGTGCTTGTGTTTTGAAATGCTCTAAGAATTCAATATCCACATCTTGATTAAAAATTTTATTGAAGTCTTTTATGGCGTTATCGATTTGTGAATTTGAAGGAAGGCTCATATTTTCATTTAGCCCTAATGATTTTGCGGCTTTTTTTTTGGCAAATAAATAATCTTCAATCCCCTCCTCCATTATCATTTGAGCGGCAAGGTTAGCTACTGATATTTTAATATTTTTAGAGGACATATTATTTTTAACTAAATTAGTTAATCACAAAGTAAGAATTATCATATGGCGGATATTCTTCATAAAAATACTCGTATAAGCCATTTTCATCTGCATTATCCGTCATGCCAGTTTTTTTATTAACTTTTAAGGGGATAATTCCTTCGGGTTTAACTAAGTTTTTGATGGGATATTCTCTTAGCAAGGGTCTCATGTAATCAATCCAAATCGGCAACGCTGCACGCGATCCTGTCTCTCTATTGCCCAGTGGTTTGGGTTGATCAAACCCCATCCATGTAACAGTCACAATGTCAGAATTAAACCCGGCGAACCATGCATCCATCAAATCATTAGTAGTTCCTGTCTTACCTGCAATATCAGAACGCTTTAAAGTTTTAGCTTTTCTAGCGGTCCCATTTATAATGACTTCCTTTAATAGGTCATACATTATAAAAGCATTTCTAGGATCGATTATCCTTGGGGTTTCTTCATTTATCAGTCCGGCCTGAAGTTTAATCTTTCTGCCTTTTGAATCAATAATTCTATCAATATAGTATGGTGTTTTAAGATAGCCCCCGTTGGCGAAAACGCTATAGGCCCTTGCCATTTCCCAAGCCGTTGCTTCACCGACACCGAGGGCCATTGATAGGTAGGGTTTATATTTCTTTGGATTAAAACCAAAGCGAGCAATATAATCAAGCGCATATTCTGGGCCAATGTGCTTCAAAATTCTTATGGAAACAAGATTCTTGGATTTTGCTAATCCCTCCCTAAGCCTGATAGGCCCAGAAAATTTCTCATTATAGTTTTGAGGCACCCAATTTTCATTGGTGCCAAGATCCTTGGCAAGAATTTCTAAGGGCCCATCATTGATGATGGTGGAGGCCGTAATTCCTTTTTCGAGTGCACTAGAAATGATGAAGGGTTTGAAAATGGATCCGGGTTGACGATGCGCTTGAGTGGCGTGATTAAATTTGTTTTTTTTAAAACTAAAACCGCCGACAAGGGCAACAATTGCACCCGTGTTAGGATCCATTGAAATTAATGCACCTTCAACCTCGGGAAGTTGGGTAACAATCCAATCCTTATTTTTTTTCACAAACCTCATCACGGATCCCTGCTTAACTAATCTTTCCTCCGGGTTTTCCTTTGCCAAATCTTTCTTCAATAAGCCTAAATTTTTTCGATAAATAGTGATGTATTGGTTATTTTTAAGAAAAACTTCGATTTTGTAAGGTTTGGTGGATAAAACAACGCCGGGGATAAAGTTGTTGTAAGTTTTGAAAGGTCTTAGCGCTTTTCTTAAATGCTGGTTTTTTGTTTTTTTATCATTAAAGCTATCAGCATCAAGATCAATAAATCCCTCGGGTGCTTTAAGCTCTTGACGATTTAAATAGTTAATAATGCCATTTTCAATCGCTTGGTTTGCAACCTCCTGGTTTCTTTTTTTAATGGTGGTGATAACCTTTAATCCACTGGTATAAATACTATTGCCATATTCTTCGTACAAGACTTTTCTTACCATCTCTGCAATATAATCAGCCTGAATCTCATAACGAATATTTTTTTCAACTAGATCAAGATGTGCTTCGAGCGCTAATATGTATGAGGGCCTATCAATAAAGCCATACTTAAACATATTATTTAAAACGGTATGTTGTCTTGCCACAGCTAGGTCTGGGTTAGACAGGGGATTGTACCTGCTAGGCGCTTTTGGCAGACCTGCCAGCAGTGCAATTTCAGCTAGATTTAACTTCTCTAATGTCTTATTAAAGTATGTATTAGCAGCAGCAGAAAACCCAAAGGACCTTTGCCCAAGATAGATTTGATTGATATATAGCTCAAGTATTTCTTCTTTGGATAATTTATTTTCAATTTTTAGAGAGAGCAAGACTTCATTCATTTTTCTTTTTAAGGTTTTTTCAGAAGACAAAAAGAAATTTCGGGCAACTTGCATAGTGATGGTGCTTGCCCCCTCCCGACTCTGCCCAGTAAAGTTTTTCAGCGCCGCTCGGGCAATTCCAATAAAATCAATTCCAGGATGCTCAAAGAACCGCCTATCTTCAATTGCCAAAATAGCATTTATCATTTTTTGAGGGACATTTTCTATGGCAATAAAATCCCTTCTTTCCATACCAAACTCTTGAATTAAGTAATTATCTTTAGTGAAAATTTGCAAAGGCTCTTTGGGTCGATATTTTGAAAGGCTCTCAACATCAGGAAGCGTTGGGTATATCAAGGCTACTGTAAAAATAATAATTGCTAAACCCGATAGGCCGATGAGAAAGGGGAGCATTAGAATATTTTTTATCTTCGAAATCATGATATGGATTTGTAAATTTGTTATCGATATAAGTATATTATAGAGCTGAACATTATCATTATAAGTTTTAATTGATTTATAATTTTGTTTTAAATCAGGCTTGATATGAAAAAATATAAAAATATATATCTGATAGGTCTCATGGGGTCAGGTAAAACGACCTTAGGTAGAATTTTGTCCAAAAAATTGGATAAAGCTTTTTTTGATAGTGATCAGGTGCTTGAAGAAAAATTAGGCGTTAATGTGCCCATGATTTTTGAGTACGAAGGTGAGGCTGGTTTTCGTGAGAGAGAAAAGGATGTTTTAAAAGAGCTTGTGAGTAAAAAGGATATTGTTTTAGCCACAGGGGGCGGCATCATCCTCTCAGAATCTAATCGCAATCTTTTGTCTAAAAATGGGATAGTGATATATTTGAAATCTGATCAAAGGGATTTGATTTCAAGAATGAAGAACGATAAGTCCAGACCCTTGTTAAAAACAGGAAACATTGAGGCAATTATCAAAAAACTTTGTAAGGAGAGAGAGCCGCTTTACGAAGCAATTTCAGATTTTGAGGTATCGACAAAAAATAAACGAATCCATGAGGTCGTTAACGAAATTATTAGGATGATAAAATAACCCATGAAAACTATTCACATTCAATTTAATGAGAGAAGTTATCCTATTTATATTGGTCAAGATTTAATCTCAGATTATGATTTATTAAGCCAACACCTGCCTCATAAGAAAATTGCCGTCGTCACCAATAATCTGGTGGCTGATATTTACTTGAAACCACTTTTGGATTCTTTATCCCCTCATAAAGATGTCATATCCATCATCTTGCCGGATGGAGAAAAATATAAAAATACGGACTCGATGAATACCATTTACTCAGATCTGCTTAAAAATAAGGCTGACCGAAACATTACGCTGATTGCATTGGGAGGGGGCGTCATCGGGGATATTACCGGCTTTGCGGCAGCAACCTATATGAGGGGGGTTAATTTTATACAGATGCCCACCACCCTGCTGTCACAGGTTGACTCATCCGTCGGTGGTAAAACGGGGATTAATCATCCGCAAGGTAAAAATATGATAGGGGCCTTTTATCAGCCTAAATGCGTCATTACGGATGTAAATGTGCTGAAGACTTTACCGAGTCGAGAATTATCTGCAGGTTTAGCCGAGGTCATTAAGTATGGCCTGATCCGTGATAGTAAGTTTTTTGAATGGCTAGAAGACAATATCCAATCATTGACGGAAATGAACCCGGAGTATTTAACTGAGGCGATACTGCGCTCTTGTCAAAATAAGGCAGACGTTGTTGAGGCGGATGAGTTTGAATCGGGTATTCGGGCAATATTAAATTTAGGGCACACTTTTGGGCATGCGATTGAGGTGGCAGAAGGTTATGGCAATTGGTTGCATGGCGAAGCTGTTGGGGTGGGAATGGTGATGGCAGCAAGGTTATCTCAGTGTATGGGTTGGCTTTCTGATGAAGATGTTAAACGTATTGTGAGGCTCATAAAGAACGCAGGCTTACCCACAGAGCCGCCAAAGATTTCAGTTGAAAAATACCTAGCGCTGATGATGCTTGATAAGAAAACAAAGGACGGGCAGATTAATTTAGTGCTTCAAAAAGCTATGGGCGAGGCCATCTTGACCAAGGACTATGATTTTAAAAAGCTTCGTCAAATATTAGAACAATCTCCTCACTAAATTTTTTCATGAATTTAAAACCTTTCGCCGCTGACCCCAAAAAAAGTTTAGGCAGGCAATTTAAAGAGGCGCCTTCAGAGCTTCGAAATGACTTCCAAAGAGATCGCGATCGCATTATTCACTCAGCCGCTTTTAGAAGGCTGGAATATAAGACTCAAGTCTTTGTGAATCATGAGGGCGACATGTTTAGGACGCGACTCACGCATTCTTTAGAGGTTTCTCAGGTTTCTAGGGGTGTGGCACGGACGTTGGGGCTTCATGAGGATTTGGCAGAGGCAATCGCACTGGCTCACGACTTAGGCCACACGCCTTTTGGTCACGCAGGGCAAAGCGCCCTAAATCAATGCATGAAAGAATATGGTGGGTTTGAGCATAACCTTCAATCGTTAAGGATTGTTGATGTTTTAGAAAATGATTACGTCGATTTTAAGGGGCTTAACCTAACGTTTGAGACAAGGGAGGGAATTTTAAAGCATTGCTCAAATAAGAATGCTTTAAAATTGGGGGTGATTGGCGAACGATTTATTAAAAATAAACAACCTTCACTTGAGGCACAATTGGTCAACTTTGCTGACGAGATTGCCTATAACCATCATGATATTGATGACGGTATTCGCTCAGGCCTACTTTCTTTTGATCAATTATGCGAGGTGTCATTTTTTAATGAAATAAGTGCGGAAGTAAAATCTGAATCACCTTCAATTAAAGATAGGCAACACATTAGGGCCACCATTCGGAGGATGATGAATTTTTTTATTATGGACTTATGTCATGAATCACATGGCCATATAGACAAACAAAACCCAACCTGCATTGATGATGTCCGAAACGCCAGCCCCATGATTGCCTTGTCAGTGGGCATGTCAAAAAAACAACAATCATTAAAGCAATTTTTAAGGGCGGCGCTTTATTTGCATCCGAGGGTCCAGGCCATGACAGATAATGCGCATGATGTCATCAATGCATTATTTGAAACATTCATGAAGAACCCTGACTTGATTAATATTCATGAGGCCCATAGCCAAAATGATTTAGCTGTCCTGGTTTCTGACTATATCGCGGGCATGACAGATCGTTTTGCGATCCAAACGTTTGAAAACCTGGATCAGTAAATTCATATTCTAAACTTAGGCAATACACCATTTAAAGCGGGATTTAGCCAATTATGTTGTTTTAATGCAACAAAAGTATAGAAATGTGACAAAAAAAAGACAAAAAGCTTGCGAGGTGGTATTTAGTTATTAGATAATGAACCTAACTTTTGAAAAATACGTAATGTATTTATAGTTATACGAAAGTTTTAAAGCTTTAAAAATTTTTTAAATTAAGGAGAAACACATGAATAACAAAATTAAATTAGCGGTAGCAGGTGCAGTATTAGCATCAGCTTCAGTAGCTAATGCAGGTATCACATGGGACGCTGGTGAGTGGACTGTTGATATGAACGGTAACGTGAATGCATTCGCAATTATGGCTGACAATGAGGACAATAATAGCGCTCAGGGTGCACTGACAAATGCTAATGGCGGTAATGATCCAGATGCTGCTTCAATTAACACTGGTCTATTACCTAATTGGTTAGGCTTTACAGCTACAACACGTCAGAATAATCTTGATACATCTGTTACTATCTCATTCCAACCGGGTGCTTCAGTAACTGGTGGTCTTGGTGGTGGTGGTACAGAGGAAGCACGTCAAGCATTCTTAACATTTGGTGATAAATCATGGGGTTCTGTTAAAGTAGGTAAAGATCTAGGTATCTTTGGCTCAACAGCGATTCTTAATGATATGACATTACTTGGTGTAGGTTCACAAGGTGTTGTTGGTTCAGCTGGTGGTACAACAACAACATTAGGTCGTATCGGTACAGGTTATCTGTATGCTGACTGGAATGGTCAAATTGCATACACAACACCTAACATGAACGGCTTTTCAGCGACTGTTGGTGTAATGCAACCATGGAATGCAACAACTTCTGGTGCTTTATCAGGTGCATCTACAGGTACTTCAGATGAATTTGGTTACCAAGGTCAAGCATCTTACTCATGGACAGGTGATCTGGGTGGTAAAGTTTGGGCTGGTTTCTTCTCTCAAGAGGTAACACAAATAGGTACTGGTGGTGGTGATGACACTGCTGACGCATTTGAGGGTGGTGCTTCTATATCATTCGGTAATGCAAACATTGTAGCTTACGGTTATTCTGGTGAAGGTGTTGGTACTACAGGTTTATTACGTGATGGTTATGATACTGTAGGTAATTCACGTGATTCAGACGGTGGTTATGTTCAGGGTACATATGTAATCCCAACTGGTACAAAACTTGGTGTTTCATGGGGTGTATCTAATCTAGATACTACTACTGCTGAGGGTGGTGCTGTTGACTTAGTTTCAGAAAATGAAATGTTAACTGTTGGTGCATATCATCCATTAACTAAGCACTTAAACTTAGTGGCTGAGTATTCAAATGTAGAAAGTGATTCACATGATGGCACTTCTTCTGAGTCAGATATTATCTCAGTTGGTGCAATCTTATTCTTCTAGAATCTTATTCTAAGAGAATGTAATATTAAAAAAGGCTCCCTCGGGAGCCTTTTTTTAATCATTTACTTTAATCTCTAACTCTTTAATTTTCCGGGTAATCGTATTTCTGCCTACCCCTAATAGTTTTGCCGCATCCACCCTCCGTCCTTTGGTATGTTTTAAAGCCTGAGCAATCAATTCTTTTTCAACAATATGGGTGTAGTCCTTAAAAATATCCACTTCACCGGCCAAAAGCATTTTGGCAACCTCTCTCCCCATGTTCTCCTTCCAGCTCGCTGACTCTACTGCCAAAGATAAGGGCTCGATATTTAATTCAGCAGGCAGGTCACTGACATTGATAACATTCCCTGGGGCCATCACCGTTAGCCAATGGCAAATATTTTCAAGCTGCCTGACGTTGCCCTGCCAATATAAATTTTTTAAATACTCGATGACCTCTGGTGAGAGCGATTTTAGTTTTACACTTAATTGCTTTGCACTCTTATTTAAAAAAAATTGTGACAAGAGGGGGATGTCTTCAACTCTCTCTCGCAGGGGTGGCACCTTGATGCGAATTACATTGAGCCTGTGAAATAAATCCTCTCTAAATTCACCTGACTTAACTAAGGCCTCAAGGTCTTGGTGTGTGGCAGCAATAACTCTGACATCCACCGTGATTAAATCTTGGCCTCCCACTCGATAAAATTGGCCCTCGCTGAGCACGCGTAAAAGACGCGTTTGAAGGTCTAATGGCATATCACCGATTTCATCTAGGAATAATGTGCCTTGATCAGCTTGTTCAAACTTACCCTTTCTTGATGCATCCGCTCCAGTAAAAGCCCCCTTTTCAAAACCAAAAAGCTCAGCTTCGAGGAGGTCCTTCGGAATAGCGGCGGTATTAATCGCAATAAATGAATTACTTTTTCGATGGCTATTTTTGTGAATGGCCTTGGCAACTAGCTCCTTACCCGAGCCAGACTCACCATTAAGTAAAACCATCGCATTTGATTGACTTAGACGCCCAATCGCCCTAAAAACTTCCTGCATCGATTTTGCTTGGCCAATAATCTCAGGCAGATCTTCCAGTGCCTCTTCATTCGTCGAGTCTTTAGTGATAGATTCGAGTGCTTGCTCGATGATATTAATCACTTTAGCAATATCAAAAGGCTTGGCAATATATTCAAACGCGCCCTTTTGAAAGGCTGACACCGCAGTATCTAAATCTGAATAGGCTGTCATGATGATGATGGGAATCTCAGGAAATTTATTTTTAACCTTGGTTAAAAAATCAATGCCAGATTCACCGGGCATTCTGATATCGCTAATAATCGCTAGTGGTTTTTCGTGATTAAATTTGTTGATGGCTTCATTTGTATTGCTAAAGCATTCAAAGGTTATGTTAGCTTTCGCCAGCGCCTTTTCAAAAACCCAGCGAATAGATTTATCATCATCTAAGACCCAGACCTGACTCATTCTTTATCCTGGGTTGCTTTTAAATTATTTTCAATAGGTAGCACGATAGAAAAAACAGTTTTTCCAGGAACGCTATGGCAGTCAATCATGCCCTGGTGCAGAGAAATTAGATTTTGTGCTAGGGATAAGCCTAACCCTGATCCATTTTCACTTTCAGTCACTAGGGGAAAAAATATTTTATCTATTAATTCATTTTTAATTCCCGGGCCATTATCAACGATATCGATACGAATGGCGGTCGCATGTTTTTTCTTGCGAAAAACAATTTGTCTTTCTGCGCGAGTGATAAAAGTCAACTGCATGCCATCTTGATTATTTCGCTTCATCGCCTGCGCAGCATTGCGGGCAATATTTAATATAGCTTGTATGAGCTTTTCTCGATCAATAACAAACTCCGGGAGGCTAACGTCATAATCCCTGATGAAAGCAATATCATTTGAAAATTCAGATAGGATTAAACTCCCTACCCTTTCTAGGATTTCATGAATATTAGTTTTTTTATAAACTGGCATTTGATGTGGCGTTAGCATGCGGTTCATCAGGTTTTGAAGTCTGTCTGCTTCATTGATAATGATTTGGGTATATTCTTTCAATGAATCCTCACTTAGCTCTTGTTCAAGGAGTTGGGCAGCACCCCTGAGTCCGCCGAGTGGGTTTCTAACTTCATGAGCAAGGTTTCTGAGTAACTCAGTATTTGCTTGCTGTTGAATAAACATTCTTTCCTCCCTCGCCACCTTCAATTGCTGATCCATTTGTATAAATTCAATAACAAATTCATCCTTAGAATCAATTAAAGCCGTCACAGTTAGGCTGACGCATATCGTTTTTTTCTGATGTGTTTGCAGGAAGTACTCGTGCTCTTTGTAGCTATTTTGTTGCTCATCAACTTTCTGAAGTATCTTTTTAAAAAAATGATGGGTGTCTTCAAAAAATATACTTAGATTGTTATTGATGGCTTGTTTAGCGCTAACCTCGAATAGTGTTTCAGTGCTAGGGTTAATATAGTTAATGACTAAATTTTTGTCACAAATAATGACGGCAGTAACTAGTGACTCCATTGCTTCATGTTTTATTTCTTTCACTTCATTACTCATTCTTTATTCCCAGCTTTTAGGCTTTAAATGGGCGCTATAAAAATTAATGCACAAACAAAGTGCAGAACAATTTTAGTTAAAAAAAGCGAGGCTAAACCTCGCTTTAATTTATATTCTTAAAGGCTATAGTACATATCAAACTCGATGGGATGAGGGGTCATTCTCATGCGAGTGACATCTTCCATTTTTAGTCCGATGTAACTATCAATAAAGTCATCGCTAAACACTCCGCCTTTAGTTAAAAATTCACGATCTTGATCTAGCGCCGCTAATGCTTCTTCAAGGGATGCAGAAACTTGAGGAATCTTTGCTTCCTCTTTTGCAGTTAAGTCATATAAATCTCTAGTTTCATGATCACCTGGATGAATTTTATTTTGAATGCCATCAAGGCCCGCCATCATCATTGCACTAAATGCAAGGTAAGGATTGGCCGTAGGATCCGGAAATCTTACCTCAACTCGGCGAGCGTTATCTGATGAAACGTGAGGAATTCTGATCGCTGCTGATCTATTTTTTTCCGAGTAAGCCAGCATAACCGGGGCCTCAAAACCTGGCACAAGACGCTTATAAGAATTCGTTGATGGGTTGGTAATCGCATTTAATGCCTTACCATGCTTGATAATTCCACCGATGTAATAAAGCGCTTCTTCACTTAAGTTAGCATATTTTTTTCCAGCAAAGAGATTTTTACCTTTTTTCCAAATGGATTGATGGACATGCATGCCTGTTCCGTTATCGTTGAGAACGGGTTTTGGCATGAACGTTGCTGTCTTGCCATAATGATGGGCAGTGTTCATTACAACGTATTTAAGTATTTGGGTCCAATCAGCCCTTTCGGTAAGCGATGAAAATCTGGTGCCTATTTCATTTTGACCTGAGCCAGCAACCTCGTGATGATGAACCTCAACCGGCACGCCCATTTCCTCTAATGTGAGACACATTTGCGAGCGAAGATCCTGCAATGAATCAACGGGGGGGACTGGGAAATATCCACCTTTAACTCTTGGTCGATGACCCACATTACCTCCCTCATGCTCAGTTTTAGAGTCCCATTCAGCCTCCTCAGAACTTATTTTTACTGAGGACCCGCTCATACCTGAATCCCAGGTAATAGAATCAAAAACAAAAAATTCAGGCTCAGGCCCAAAATAGACAGTATCGCCAATACCACTTTTTTTAAGATATTGTTCCGCACGATTTGCAATCGTTCTTGGATCTCTGTCATAGCCCTTACCATCTACCGGATCAACTACATTACAAGTGAGAATCAGTGTTGATTCTTCCATAAATGGATCAATATTGGCAGTCTTAGGGTCTGGGAATAGCAACATATCCGAAGCATTAATGCCCTTCCAGCCAGCAACTGATGAGCCATCAAAAGCATGGCCATCCGTAAATTTACTTTTGTCAAAGGCAGAGACTGGCACAGTCACATGCTGCTCCTTTCCTATAGTATCCGTGAATCTTAAATCAACGAATTTGACATTGTTACTTTTAATTTTTTTCATTACATTAGCTACAGACATACTCATGCTCCTTAATTTAAAATATTCAATTTATTAATTATAATTATCTAGCATTAAATAAACTTATTGGTGCAAATTAACGTATTTCTTTAAAAAAATAAACATATTAAGCTTATATTGCACTAAATTAGTGCAAATATGTAAAAAAATTGCACTAATTTAAATCAAAAATATTAATTTTTTATCACCAAGCTATACGATTTATAATATTTTAATGAATGAAATAATTAAAAATTTTGCTGTGCTGGGTCATCCAATATCACATTCCCTATCACCTAAGATTCACCAGCACTTTGCAGATCAATTTAAGATGAAGATCAATTATCAGAGGCTAGATATTGAAAGTGGTAATTTTAAAGAAGCCTTAACAAATTTGAAGCTAAAAGGGTATATGGGGTTAAATATTACACTCCCATTAAAAACCTTAGCATATGAAGCTTGCGATGAATTATCTGCAACAGCAAAGCTAACAAAATCAGTGAATACAATTTCGATAAGGAATGACAAGCTGGTAGGTGACACCACTGATGGAATAGGCCTTATAACAGATCTAAGCGCTAAGGATGTTAGGCTAGAAAATAAAAAAATACTACTTATTGGTGCAGGTGGCGCATCTAATGGTGTTATGTATGATTTAATCTCGCAGCATCCCCAAAGTATTTTTTTAACCAACAGAACCATTAGCAAATCTCACGATATGAAAGAATATTGGGCTAGCTTTGCTAGAAAAAAAAATGTTTTAATACACATCCTAAATTCAGATGAACATATCACTTTTGATTTGATTATAAATGCGACCTCATCATCTTTGGACGGCGAGAGTGCTGTGCTTCCTGAAAATCTAAGTGGGTATTTTTGGTATGACATGATGTATGGCAAACAAACCCATTTTTTGAAAGAGGCTGAAAGAAATAAGGCAACATTTTCTGATGGATTAGGGATGTTGGTTGAACAAGCGGCGGCGTCATTTTATATTTGGCATAATAGAAAACCTGATACCAAATCAATCTATCAAGTTCTATAAGTAGGGCTTTAAAAATTTACCCGTATAGCTATTTTTATTTTTACAGATTGCTGAAGGTGAGCCTTCAGCAATAATTTGACCTCCGCCATCGCCCCCTTCAGGTCCCAGGTCAATGATCCAATCTGCCGTTTTAATCACATCTAAATTATGCTCAATGATAGCCAAGGTGTTACCATTTTTTTTCAGCTGGTGTAGGACATTTAATAATAATTGAATATCAGCAAAATGAAGCCCTGTTGTGGGTTCATCTAATATATATAATGTTCGGCCGGTATCCCTTTTCGATAGCTCCAAGGCAAGCTTGACTCTCTGCGCCTCTCCCCCTGATAGTGTTGTCGCATTTTGTCCAAGCTTGATGTAACTTAAACCCACGTTTAATAGCGTCTTTAATTTTCTTTCAATAACAGGGATGGCACTAAAGAAGTCATAGGCTTGTTCAACTGTCATTGACAGCACATCATGTATATTTTTATTTTTGTATTTAATCTCTAAGGTTTCTCGGTTATAACGCCGCCCTCCACAAAAATCACATTTCACATAAACGTCAGGTAAGAAATGCATTTCAACTTTGACTACACCATCCCCCTCACAAGACTCGCACCTTCCCCCTTTCACATTAAAAGAAAAGCGACCCGGGGCATATCCCCTAAGTTTACTTTCGGGTACTTTTGAAAATATGTCTCTTATTGGGGTAAAAAGTCCGGTGTAGGTTGCTGGGTTTGACCTTGGTGTTCTGCCGATTGGGCTTTGGTTGACGTCGACAACTTTATCAAAAAACTCATATCCTTTTATTTCATCATGTGGCCCAATCTCTAAATTACTTTTATAAAGATGCTTCGCCAGTGCGTGATAAAGCGTATTGTTTATAAGCGTCGATTTTCCACTTCCTGAGACGCCAGTAATGCATGTCATTAGGCCCACAGGTAATTTGAGATCTACATTTTTTAAGTTATTTCCTCTGGCTTTTAAAATTTGAAAAAATTCTTTATTTGATTTCACTTTCTCTTTTGAAAGTTGGATAACTTTTTTGCCAGATAGATATTGCCCCGTGAGAGAATCTTTATTATCTAAAATGTCCTGAGGGGTTCCCTCCGCAATAACCTTGCCTCCATGAATCCCGGCACCCGGACCTATGTCAATGACATAATCGGCTGCCATAATTGCATCATAATCATGCTCTACAACGATAACGGTATTCCCTAGGTCGCGTAAATTTTTGAGCGTTTTTAATAATTTGGCATTATCCCTTTGATGCAGCCCAATGGATGGCTCATCCAATACATACATAACCCCGGTCAAACCACTGCCGATTTGTGAGGCCAGTCTAATGCGTTGTGCTTCGCCACCTGATAGTGTTTCGGCAGTTCTTGATAAGGACAAATAATCTAAACCAACATTGATAAGAAAAAATATTCTATTTTTTATTTCTTGAATTATTTTCTCTGCTACCTTAGCTTTAGCTCCTTTAAGTTCAAGGTTTTCAAAAAAATCAAAGGTTTTTCTTAAAGCCAATTCACAAATAAAATTAATATTTTTTTCACCAACAAAAACGTGCCTGGCTTCCTCTCGCAATCTTGCGCCTTCACATGATGGGCAGGTGTGTACATTAAGATATTTAGCAATTTCATCTCTTACAATCCCAGAATCCGTCTCTTGATAACGCCTAGTTAGATTATTTAAAATTCCCTCAAAGGAATGTGATTTTGAATAAACCTTCCCTTGCTCACTTAAGTACGAGAACTCAATAACCTCTTTTTTGCTGCCGTATAAAATCACTGATTGGATTTCCTCAGGTAAATTTTCATAAGGTGCATCTAAATCAAAATCATAATGAGTAGCTAGGCTTGAAAGCATTTGAAAATAGAATTGGTTTCTTTTGTCCCAGCCTTTAATTGCCCCTGCTCCAAGTGAGAGTTGAGGAAAGGCTACAACTTTTTGGGGGTCGAAAAAACTCTTGTGGCCTAAGCCATCACAATCAGGGCAAGCCCCCATAGGGTTATTAAAGGAAAAAAGTCGGGGCTCTAGTTCGGGAATAGCATAATCGCAATGGGGACAAGCAAATTTTGATGAAAAAAGGCGTGTTTCATCTGTGTCCATATCGAGCGCCAAAATTTTACCATCGGTTAATTTAAGCCCAGTTTCAATGGACTCAGTGATGCGTTGTTTTATGTCCTGATGAATTTTTAAACGATCAATGACAACATCAATTTGATGATTTATTTTTTTCTCTATTTCAGGCAAATTATCTATTTCATAGATTGTGCCATCCAGCCTTATTCTGATAAACCCTTGCGCCCTGAGTTCGTCTATTAAGTCTGCATGGCTTCCCTTCCTGTTGTTTACAACAGGGGCGAGGATAATCACCTTCGTATTTTCTGGGAGCGCTAATAATTGATCGACAATTTGGGAAATCGTTTGGGCTTCTAATTTAATATTATGCTCTGGGCAAACTGGATCCCCCGTTCTTGCAAATAAAAGTCTTAAATAATCGTGAATTTCAGTTACCGTCCCCACGGTAGACCTGGGGTTATGTGAGGTTGATTTCTGTTCTATCGAGATTGCCGGAGACAGCCCCTCAATAAGATCCACGTCAGGCTTGTTTAAGCGGTCTAGGAATTGTCTGGCATAGG